>Ga0209208_10000538_pt1 | contig 49685 bp, 37 predicted proteins | sample S1TSphfallax_3_FD_187694 | JGI IMG/M metagenome (GOLD analysis project Ga0209208, IMG submission 187694) | Host-associated microbial communities from peat moss isolated from Minnesota, USA - S1T2_Fd - Sphagnum fallax MG (SPAdes) (version 2) | ecosystem: Host-associated > Plants > Peat moss >... | reverse complement strand
ACCACGTGGGTGGTTTGTTTTGATGCAGATTCATGCTTGATCTACTAAATCATCTTCCTAGTCTAATCCCTGGGCTCCCAACTCGACCCTCTACCCCTTTCTAGAGTTGAAAGCTGGGAGCGTGCTACCAAGTCTCAACTTTCCGCAACTTGACTTTGTGAAACCCTCAAGTGGGTTTCACCCCGTGACTTGGGAGCGTGTCACGTATAATCACATGTCAAAATGCAAAGGGGAAAAAAAATGTAGGATTGTGTGACTAAAAAGGTTTTTTAATCTTTCAAATTGTGGAATGAGTTTGTTGATGAAGTTCCCATCAAACATTTTAATTGTACAATGGTTAGACAAATAAAATCATTATGAGCTTGTGTTGATAAAACAACTGTGCATTGTAGGAGTCAAAATTCTTGTTTTTTAACTTGGTCACAAACCCACATTGTAATGTTGTAGCCAACCCCAAATGATCTCATGAAAAATAAACAGTAGATATAAATAAGTAATTGTATTGACTTATGTTGGTTGGACTTTGGCAAAATTTCCCTTTTTTCTACCATTATATTGAATTTACACTCAAAGAAAGAATTATTATTTTTCCTAATTTAATTTAAGCCAAATTCATTGGATATAAACCTTTAAAAAGCCAATGAAATTACATTACACTAATGGATCATATTGGATATACCCTTAATATGCTCATATTATACATATAATATATATTTTTAAATACCTTGAATACAACATTAATATACCCATAATACACATACATATACAGGGCTACTTAATGGACTAATATATTTTTATTATTTATGTAATTCATTTTAAATACAATTTTAATACATACATATAGAAATACCCCTAATGCACCATATACTATGTTTAGGTGTGCGACTAATTGGGTGGGGAAATGCGACTAATGGGACATATCACTTTATTCATGGATGAAGATAGGCTTTAAAATCATCCGGATCAATGGATCAATGCAAAATTAGTTACAACTTAGTCACACTAAAGTTGCAAAAATGTTCAATTTAATCCCATAGTTGCAAATACTCCAAAGGTAGTCGCAAATGACAACTAGTCACATGTAGTTGTAAAACAAGTGGTTACAATATGGTTGATTCTACTAGTGTTTTGAATTCAAAACACATAAAAGAATGTCACAATTGTTGTGCAAGCTTCTTTGGTTGAAGAAGTAGACCCTAAACCCACCCCGCTACAACTCTAACCTAATTGTAACAAAAAGAAAACAAATACAAGTTTTGCCAAAACAACACAACACAACAACTTACTACACCAAACTCCCATGAAAAACATAAATAAACCAATGCTTAAATAATAATTAAGCATCATAACACAAAACTAGATAACTTTTGGTGATTCAAAAGATTTGTTCACCACCCAAAAACTTGCAAAATAAAAACCACACAAACCCATGTGCCAAACTTTGAAACAAAACTTACATAAACATATCACAAAGTTGTATCAACACAAAGCAAGTTTTGGAGTTGCAAAATCACCAAAAGTGATTTGAAACCACATGTACATGGTTCTATACCCAATCCATGAAAAGTTTAGAACATCATTCATCATTGAATTCCATTCTCTTTCAACCCTAATTCTTCCACAACCAACCAAAACCCTAATTCTCCCACCTCTTCTCAATATTTTAAAACTCTTGTAAACATCATAACTCCATTATATGCCATTTATTTAGCAATGATCAAGACTTCAAAAAAAAAAAAAAACCTCCACATTACATGTTACTCAACACCTTTAATTGCATCAATCTACACCTTTCAACACTTGCAAAACATGACAAAACCATAGGGTAATTATTCAAAATTAAGGCCCATGAAAGGTGAAGTCCAAGCTGTGGGCCCTAATACCAGTAATGCCCATGATTGAAAATGTTACACAACATAAAAATTGATGATTTTTCTCCCATGATATTTAGCAAATATCGATTGGATACTTATATCTATCACAAGAAAAAAAATGACATGAAGCATTTTGGAAAATAGAAATTTGTTTTCCAAATGCCCCGTAGGTTTTTCCGTTTTATAAAAGAAAATGCACATATGATAAAATCTTGGCGGAGGTTTTTACTTTGTACACATAAGAACCCCCATGATGGCTCTCTATGCTTTTATTTCTCCCTCTATTGGATTCCTTTTAGGTAGTCATGGCCACATGAGATGCATGAATGTATAAAATAAATATTGATCCCAAGAGTTTTTTTTACTATTTTCCAACCTCTTGAATAAAAAACACAAGCTCAAACTCAAAAGAAGTAATTCGTAAGTGAAAGAACAATTATGTGAAATACCACTTTTCTTTTAATAATATTCATATTATTTTCCTAACCCTAACTTGAAACAAGATGGTTGGTTGTAAACCTTACTCCCCTATGTTGTTGGATTCACATTAAAGTTGTAAAAAATATAAAATAAAATAATAAACTTACCTTAATGTTATTGGGTGAAAGCACACTACTGTGGTCAAAAAATGTTATCATAAATATTTTTTTTCGAAATTGTCCAACTTTCAACTTCCACCAAGCCAATATAAAAGCCAATCTTTTAGTTGTTCATTAGTTGCAAATTGAGTTGCAACTATAACATTTAAGCGCTCAAAGCAAGCCAGATCCAAGGGGAGGGCTCCATTGTTTTTGGTGTCTAAACAAAACTTGAACCCTCCTATTGGCGCACCTAGTGCATTAAAATTTGTCAAAAATGGAATAAATTTGAGAAAATTATGGCCCTTCAAAGTAAAAGGGGTCTGGACATGGATATACTGAAAGTTGTAACTATTGTGGAAAAGGTTACCGTAAGGTTCAAGGTTAAGATCTAGGAAGGTGAGCAATACGAGCTAAAAGGCTCTCATAATGTTTGGAGGCCAAAGGAAGGAGGGTTACCCTTTGGATATTTGACCTCTATCTATTGTCGTAGAAGTCGTTTCTTTCAATGATTATGTTTCTTGGGTATCTAATAAATTAAACTAAAAAGCAAACATAGAACCAATTATGAGTGTCTCTCAAAAGCATCTTTATCATTTAGTAGATCCAAGTCCATGGCCTCTTTTGGGTTCATTAGGAGCTCTAGTAAGCACCATTGGTGGTGTTATGTATATGCACTCAAGAATTCAAAAAAAAAACCACCGAATGCTATAAAGGCCAGTTCCCAAACACCAAAAAAATTCTTTGTATGTTCTATTATTATTAAAGTTCAAAGATGACTTGTTTAACTTTAGGTACCGCTCTTATAACACTTTAAATTATTTTAAATGAATAAGAAACAAGAAAGTTACGAAGTTTGAAAGTAGGAGGGGTCCAAAAAGAAAAAAAAGAAAAAAAATGTTTTGTAAGTTGGAAAGCTTATTTCTCTTCTTGTTATTTTTTCATTATTCATTTTCCTTTGCATTTCAAAGATTATTTCTAAAACTTGAAGTAGCACTCCCATAACATTTTAAATCACTCAAAATGAAACACATATGATGAAAATATAAATAGTTAATGAATATGTATTCTTATTAAGTTATAAATAGTTATATTATAGTCATAACATACTTAAATAATAATACTTTAATAATGGTGCATTAGTGGCCATACTAATTGTATCAATGGGAATCATAAGAAAAAATCAATTACAAATGTATCCCGTAATGGGTGGTGGAAATGTGGACATGTGGCATGATTGCATGTATGTACATTGTACACTAATTACAACATAGTTGTTACTTTAGTGACACATTTATAATAGTTATAAAGTAGTTGCCACATGTAACTACAATACAACTCCTAAAAAAATCAAACATGGTTGACTACATATGTATGTATGATGTGTATAAATTACTTTATAGAGAACCCATTTACAACTCATTTACAACTATAATACAATTAATTAATTTTCAAACGTGAAAATTTATTTATTACTACACGATATTTTTAAGGGGATAGTTGCATAGTAGTTGTAATACCCAAGGGATAATTGCATAATAGTTGTATATGAATTGTTTTTTGAATTTTAGTTACAAAGTAATGTGGTTTTGACAAACGAGATTTCTCATAATGATAATTTACAAATTATTCTAGAAGAACCAACCACCTTTAGATATGAAAATAGAAACTAAAGATGACATGTAACTACATTTTTAGTCACCTCATGAGGTACATTACATACAAAATGTGAAAGGTTGTAGTTTGAAGAGTTGGCCACTTTTGCTAACATCCAAACAATAATTTATAAACCTATTCCAAGAACCAACCACCTTTGGATATGAAGAAAGAAATTGTAGACCACTTACAATTACATTTTCAATCACCTTATGAAGAAAAAAATACAAAATGTGAGATTTTGCAAGTGGATGAACTTACCAACTCTACAACATCCAAACATCAACTTATAGAATGAATGTGAGACGCAACCACCAAATCCACCATAAAAGTATAAACTAATGAGAAATTTAACATTTGCAAACCTATGCCGAATACAAGTCACAAATTTGAAAGGGTTTGAAGATCGTATGTTTACATTTAGCTTTCACAAGTTGTACAACATGGGCAAATGATGCTTGTGTCACAGGCAACAAAAGTCTTGAATTTGAACAGACTTCACCCTAATGGGCTCATGTTTTTTTGCCATTCAAAACAAATGCAAAATGTTCAATGCACTTTGTATTATAATCAGTGACCCACTTCATGTGGATATGTTCATGGTCACCATGTAACAACCCACGAAAGGACTAGAATTCATTACCTTTGAAGGTAGATGCAACGTCATAATACAAATTATACAATTGACCTCGATATACCTTCACTGCCATTATGAAGTCACAAATGAAGATGTCCTTCCTTTTAGTAAATTTCAGAAGGGATTACATGTTTTACAACAATGGAAAAATAGAGGCAATCCCAAACAATTGGGGTATGTTTGATAGAAGGCTCAGGTTGGCCTACCAGAAAAATAGAAAAAAAATAGAAAGACACCATTTGTTGTCACAACCCTAACCTTGGGCTCGTGACCAAGGCAAGGGCTTGCAAGGGTGTGGGCCAAGAAAGGAAGCCTAGGAGTCACATCTCATGCTCCCATGAATGTAGGAAAATGTGAAGGAATGAACCCTCACACTCCCAAGTGAGCTTCCATTTTGGGAGTTGGAGTCCCGATGGACTCCCAAATCTTCAAATAGTGATTGCAGGGGTAAAAACCCATTTGATTGTTGAATTCTTTATATCATTGGAAATCTCTTTGAATATAGATGTATAAAATGGGCTCGCATGACCCATTTGGACACTTAAAACACAAGTTATGGCCAAAAGAAGGGTTGGGAGTCAAATTGGCAATTTGACTCCCGACCACTAAAAGTGAAGAATCACCTCAATTTCTTTATGTGTAGGTATCGTGCGACATATTGTTGAAAAGCTCTTGACGAGGGTTACAACTTTGTTTGAAACCTCATCTCAATATGAGGTCTGCACATAAAGTTATGGGCCCCCCCAAAGTTGTGGGAATCCCAACTTTGGGAATTTCAAGACTCCCACTTTGGAATCCCAAGATAAAATGACATTTGGGTGTTGCTCCCGTGGCCATGCACAAAATATATTATAAGGGGGAAGGTGGTGGCTTCCCCCCAAGTCCAAGCCATGGTGAGTGTTCTGAATCTGTGTTTGCTCGTGGTTTGTCCGTGCACCAAAGTGCTCCAACTATGCACTAACCAACTTGTTGTTTGGTTTGTGCAAGTCTGCTTGAGTAATTGAATTGCTCGTCAATTTTCCTAGTCCCATCCTGAAGCTCCAACACGCCCCTCTACCCTCGAAGTGCTGTAAGCTAAGGAGCGCACCCTAATTCCTTCTCATTCTGTTGTTTTCACCTTTGGACTCAAAGTTTAGTCCATCAAGGAACTTGGGGGTGCATCATTTGCAAATTGGAAACATAAAGACAAGAAACAAATGCAAAACTTAAGCCTCACCTTTGCCACCTAGGTTGAAGCATTGTCAACTTACATCACTACAAGTAAAAGATGATGTTTTGCCATATTTTTTTTGAAGGCTCCAACATAGACATCCACCTTGTTTTAACATTATTTAATATCCTATTCCCCTTTATCTCTAAGTTCTGAGCTAATTTCTAAAATTCTAGATGTCTTTTTGGTGGGTGGTTGAAATAGCCACACATGTTCATCGTGAACATTCTAATCTGAGTAATGAGGGTCAAATTCCCCATAGATTGGATTACCATGTTTGCCCTATTTGCAATGTAATGAACACCCATCATAAATGGTGACCATGAATCTTTAATTTGTTTGTGACTCATGTTTTCCCACCCTAAAACACATTCACCCCATTTGTTCCAAAACATGGTAACTTTTTAGATAATTCCTCTCTCGTTAACCCCCCACCTTTTAGTAAAACACCCATAATAACTTAAGTCAAATTGTTAATATTATATCCATCCATAATCTTATCAACACAAACCAAAATTAGTACCCAGGTTTAACAATCATCCACATAAGCATGTACACATATCCATGACCTGTTGTCTATGGTTGTAACCTCACCACAAGACAAGGCTATGAACTGGGCAGATTGTAGGCTTTGATAGTTGCATTTTAAACTTGGACATGCATAAATTCTTGATAAGTATCTAACTTGCAAAATCAAACTAATGCATGGTTGGATTGTTTGGGACACATAACCTAGCAAACAACTCATACATGGCTTCATATTCCAACATTGGATGACCATGGGTGAAAACACGGAACAAAGTTTTCATTTGAACCATTTTTTGATTACCCTCACCATGGGTTTATTAACTTGGGTCAAATTTGACTTGGGACCCCTTTGGGCATACAATCTCATGTTTTTCAAATGGCCACAATCTTTTGCAATGTAGGTCCCACCTTTCTTCACCCTGAACCTTGGCAAGTCCCACGCATCAATCTTATGGCCCTCATGCTTTATGAAAATATCCCATTTACAACCCATAGTCTTATCCTTGTTTTCTATTAAGGAGCAGACGGGCTGCATCTGAGACTCTAAATAAACCCACCTTTTGCCACTATACCCTCTACCCATGGTAGTTTAACTACCCATTATGCTTGAAACTTTTTTGTGTTGTCATATGATTTATTCTACTTATTCCTAATCCCATTCACATTTGACTTTTGTTTTTTTTGGGGTGGGTCAGATTGGGAGTCTGAAAACTCCATAATCAATTCAAGATCTATGGATTTAGGATAGATCGTAAGAATATCATAAGGTATTTCAAAGCTGAAATATAATAGACTTCAAACAAGGGGTGCACTTTATAAATCTGGTGAACTTTGGATAAGGTGTGCACTCTGCAAATTTAATGGATTTTGGACTAAGGGTGCACAATGCAAATTTGATGGACTCTAGACAATGGGTGCATCAAGGTTTTAATAATCAACTTAGGAGACCATGCTCCATTGAGAGGTGATTTCAGCCCACTAAAAGAATTATATGACCTAGGAAACATGTTAGAATCATTCACAAGACAAAGCGGCATGGTAAGCTTAGGGTTCCTAGATGAATTAAAGTACTGGAATATGGAAGAAAACATGGAAAAATCTAAATTGAATTCAAGGGTTGTGTGCAGGTAGTGCACTAACTAAATGAACCCAAGGAGTTGATACAAATAGTAATAACAAAACAAAGTGAACCAAAGAGCTAAAATAGATAATAACTTCACAAAATGAATTGATATATATGATAAATAGAAAGTTCAAATAATTAAATAACCAATATAGACAATAACAATTGACAAATAAAATGAGCTTGTGAATTCAAATGTGAACTCAAAGAGTTGATACAAACAATAGTAGCAACATATAAACAAAGTTGTAAGTTGAAAGAATGAACCTAACTACTGATCCAAAAACAATCATAATAAGAATGAATTTGAAATGAAAAGCTTTGAAGGAGCAAGCCTAGATTGAAACCTTAGACTTTATACACATTCACAACCTCACAAGTAGAAGATATCAAAACTAGAAGATCGAAGCAGAAGCTTACAAGAATCTAGTTTAAACAAAATCAAAATAGGATCTAGAAAGAGGAAAATCACACCTTGAATGAAGACAATTTTTTCTTGAATTGTGGGAGTGCCATCAACCTCTAAATCCAAATCGCCCTATATAATAATAAAAAAATCTTCTTGTTTTTCAAAGTTGAAACAACTATTCCATTAAATTTGCACAAATCCACCAATGTTGAAAAACATGGAAAATGTACAAAGTTCACAATCTAAAGCTCTAAACCCAAACATAGAAAACCCTTTACAAGCATAATGGAATGGGATTTGGTGACAAGTCTTGAGACTTGTCCAAAGTTAGAGTAGACGTTTCAACTTTCAAGAATTCCAAAACAAATGAAGCTCCAAGCAAGAGACCTTGTCGTTTATAAACATATTGGTGTTAGTTAGTGGACATGGTGGAGATGATTCTTGTGATCCCAATTGTTAGTGGAAGCAATATCTAACAATTTTATTTAATAATGTTAAATAACGATTTGGCAAAAATTATACACTTTGCGATGCACTGGTTGGTGATGGAGACAACAAGCTTGAAGCAAACTTGTTTCTCAAGCAAACACTTGAGCCGTGTGGAACAATGACAATTAAGGTTTAAAATGTTCATGGGTGACTAGGCAAACCTATAGTTAGTTGTGATGAAAAACATCACGACGATGATAACATGTGATTTGGATGCATATTTGACAGCCTACCATTTCATCCATGATCATTAATTGCGATTTGGATTTTGGTACTCCACTTGGCCCCATTGCACCTCCTTAGCAAATGGTGCAATTTGGCCACAAATTGTTAGGAAAATAAAGGCTTCTTAGAGCCCTCACTTGAAAAGTTGAAAATAAGTGTTGGTGTTAGTTCACCTCGGCCCCTCCTGGGTGCACCTTGAGCCTTTTCATGAGTTGCTTAAACCTTTTATTCTTAAATCTATTTGTCACCAATTTTGGAATGGCATAATACCCATGCCCTAAGGTTTTTGAATTAACTTATCAAGGTTGAGGGGAAATGGTTTCATTTTTTTACTTTTGTTACCAAATTTTCAAAATTGTTCCCATCAAAATTCTACATCAAAATTTGTATATGTATGTGTGTTATGTTCATTATCCATAGGTGATTTAAAATCTTTGGGTTAACCCTTAAAATCCAAGTTAAACTATTGACAGTTCATCAAACCCACAACAAGTTGTCATGATGTTGTCATGAATCACAACATGGTCAAAATGAAATTTGAACCTTCACTTATTTGATCACAACCCAAGGCTTTTATCATCCAGTCACTAGTGGCCCCCTGATGTGATGATACAAATTGTTATCATAAAATATATAAATGCACATTTTTTGAATATTGTGCATTATAACCTTATTACACGAATAAATGATTTCATATTAAAATTGATTACACATATACATGTTTAATACCATTATTCAATTCAATTCATTTTTTAATATCATAATTACATTGAAATTTATAATGCATTTTAATTTCAAAATGTAAAATGTAGTAGATTGATTATTTCAAATTTCATTTAATTGAATTATATAAAATTTTAAATTCCAAATGTTAAAAAATTACATTATTTTTATATTTTCATTTCATAAAAATCAAGTATAATAATTGTTTTTTAATTTTTTTTAATTCACGAATTTCATATTTGAAATTGTATAATTAAAATTCATATGTATTTAATTATACATATAATTTTTTAAAATTTGAAACTTAAAAACATTAAATTCGTTCAAGTTCCACATGTACATTAGTTATGTTCTATTTTTGGTAATAAGTTAATAAAATAAAAAATTGTTTGATATTCCATTTTTTCACATGTCATTTTGTTATATTTCAATTCATATCCTTTTTTTTTAAAATGTGAATAAATTTGAACAATAAATGAAGACATGAGATCCATAATCTATTTAATTATTTTGTTTAGTAATTCAGTTTAAAATAATTATAATTATTTATCTATTTATTTCAATATTGCCACATCATCAATGGTGACATTATAATTACAATTAGTCATGTATAAATGATTGATTTTAGTCACATTGATCAAATTAAGTCAAGTTGAACAATTCCACTAGGTGCCATGTAGTGTTGATTTAGATTAAATAATTAAAAATTTAGTTTAGAAAAACTTATTTTTCATATTTAATCATTTAAAATAAATTTATTTGACTTTACAATAATTTTAATTACAATGTTATTATTTTAAAAACCATGTACTTGTAATAGCGAAAGTGTGAAACTAGGACATGACTTAAGTTGAAATCATGATCATGTCAAATTGCACAAACCAAAAAGACACAATGGTTGGTGTAATTTCAAACCAAAATTGTACATGAACAAACCATGAACAAATTGAAATACATTAGATTCACCATGCCATGGGAGGAAACACCAACTTTTTCTTTGTAATACATGTTTGTAACTTTTTGTGAAGGCTAAATGAAAATGACATTTTATCTTGAGATTCCGAAGTAAGAATCTAAAAACTATTAACTTATGAATAGGCACCACTTTGGAGGTTCATAATTTTTTCATTTTGCTCCAAATTGAAAGTTTTCAAATGCAAACTTGTAAGCCTTAAAAGATGTTTTTCAGTGAAATATCAAGCTTTTTGATCAAAGTTGATTTGATCTTTCTACATGACAATTAATTGGTTGGAAGTCATTTTGACAATTTAGCTCTTAACCTTTCATTTGGCCATAACTTGCATGCTACAAATCATAAAACTTTATAATTATGTAACAACTTACATAATTTCAATTTTACACTACTATAATATTTGTGAAAACATATATTAAGACATTTTTCTACTACAATAATATGATTAATCAAAAGTGGGGATATTTGTTTACAATTGTACATGGGGAAATTTAATTTACTTACTTTTAATATGTGATGCATAAGGGACAAATTGTTTGACAAAACATAAATTTTGATCAACATTTTATGGTATTGTTTTTAATTTAAGTTTGGGGTATAATCATGGACTAAAACCATCCTTCGTTCAACCTAAATTATGATATTGCACATGGAGTTTTTTATTTTAGAAAGTGCTTAAGGCCTTCCTTTTTTTCTTGTTTTATTTTGAAGTGGGAGGTTTGAAATTGTTTAGTACTCCATACATGTAACTTTTGAAAACATTCATGAAAAAAAACAAGTTGAAATTAGAGATAACAAATTATTGTGACATGATTTTAAATATGATTTTTGGGGTAGTTTCTTCCCTAACAAAACATGTTTTTTCAAATGTGTTATCAATTAAAGAATTTTTTGGGGGGGATGATCACTAATGATGTTACATCAAGGTTTGCAAATTAACTTATTATGACAAGGTTTCGCTGAAAATATGACTAATGCATGCAACTCATTTTGGAGATCCCATGTACTTACTTATTTACTCGCTATTTTCTAAGGAACTATACGACTGATCCAATTTTGTGATCCAATTTTTGAAAACAAAAATAAGGGAAAAAGGTCAAATCATTCCCTTTTGGGGAAGTGAAGGAAATAGGAGGGAAAGAAGTCAAGGGCTTGGTGACAAGTTAGTTTTCATTTTGAATTGCAATGTGACAAATAGTTTCAACAAATGCATTTCACATTATGAACTAACAAAATTTTGACCTTCAACACAAAAATGTGAATATCAAAGCATATGAAATGAACAAAGAAAGGAAAGTTTTGATTTTTGATTTTCCATCTGGCATCATGTTTCAAACATAATGACAATTGCATCAAAGCATCCAAAGTTTCCGACATCAATCAAGAACTTGTTTGATAACCAATCAACTTCAAAATCAATTATCAAACCAAACAAGAATTAGTTTTGATATATGTAACCTAAATTAAAAACTAGTTTCAATATATGATTGTGGTTTTCAATTTTTTTTGAAAATTACGACCATCAATACTTTATCAGTTTTGAAAACTACTAATTCTTTGATGTTTCTAAAATAACTAAATATGTGGTTCTTTCATTATGAAATAATCAAAATAGGTGGTTTTCCAATCTTGTAATAATCAAAATCAACAATTCTTTGGTCAAATATTTTATAAAAACATTCAAACCATTGCTTATTAAAAAGTTCAAAAAACCACATAACATTGGCAAAAACCCAAGAGCATTTGGGTTATTTTAAAATATCCCATCCTTAGACTAAATCATGATTTTTGAGTTCAAATTTATTCTTCAGCTAAATATAAATTCTAAGAGCCCACCCATACAAAGGTGAAAAGTACCAATGTAGGTGATGGTTCATCTTGACTCATATGTCTTGAAAGCTCAAAAGCTCTAGAAAGTTGTGCAAGAAAATAAGAGGATTAAAGGTCTAGGTTTAAAGAAGATTAAAGGTTGAAAAATAAGAAGAGTTAAAATTCCTTAAATCACAACTTACTAATTAGCCAGTAAAGCCAAAATTTCTTCTTAACCGTATTTAGGCCCAAAGTGAACTAGTTGACAACATTTACAATGATACCATAATAAATAAATAAAATCCTTGCTTTTCTTGGGTTGTTTCTAAACATTATAAATATTTGATTATTATACTAAATCAAGGTTCAATTCTAAGATTTCCCAAGTTGATGTCGGCTCTAACTATTAAAGAGGCCTTCACTCAAGACATTTGAGGTACAAACCTATCAATGTAGGTGCATGTTCATTTTAAACCTTCATCTAATGACAAATGTACTTTAAAAATATTTATTTATTTATTTATTGATTTATGGGCTATTTTTACTTTGTTTTTCCATGTGATGAGCATTTTTTTCTCACAGCATTTCTTTTAATGAGCATAGTTCTGGACTTTAGACCCAAGAAAGAGAGAGACTTGTGATCCTTTGTCTCCCACACAGATGAAGGAAAGGTATGGTTTGCTCTTTTAACATTCCATAGTCAGTTTTTACATGCAATTGTTAAATGGCCACCTAATATTGTATGTAAAGTAAAGCCTCAAGGCGAGGGCATTCTCAAAATAAGGGGCCTAGGGACAAGCAATAGCAAAATGTGACCCCACATTTCAGAAATGTTTCTCACCTATAAGATTTTACCCATCCTAAAGCATGATATGAAGGTTATCAAAAACCTAAAATATACAGGAGGGAGAGGGTCCTTAGGCATATGTCTAAGGTCCCTCTCACTCTTGAGGAGTGGGTGTAATCTCTTTACTATGATGGATGTATTAGGATATAAGGTACCCTCCAAACACACTAGCAATTTTCTCCATATGCTTTATGAAATCGTAAAGCCTTGCCAGTTTTTTTTAAAGTGTATTTTGAGGTTATGTTATAAAGCAGAATATGACTACAGGGCATTTTGGAAAACAGAATAGCCTCCATACAATGGTGTGAAGGGCGTTCCATTTTTTTCAAAATGCCCCCCACACCCCAATTTTTTTTAAAGAATGGGTACCCACCAGATACCCGCCAGGTATCATGGGTTTAGGGTGAGATTGGGAAAAAAGAGGAATGGGATTTAGGGTGAGGTGAGGTTTAGGGTTTAGGGGTGGACCCATTTGCATTCTAAATTTTTTATTTTTAATTGTGTCAATTTTCCATTGGGTTTTGAGTGCTAATCCCCAAAGTTTTGGGGGGTGGGGTGGGGTTTAGGGTTTAGGGGTGGACCCATTTGCATTCTAAGTGTTCATCTTCAATTGGGCCAATTTTCCATTATGTGTTGAGGGCTGACCACCAATACCTAGTTTGGAAATTGGTAGCCCTCTCATCCTATCTTCAATTTTGGTTCCATCATGTTGCATTTTGGCTTTAATGGCAGAACATCAAACAAGCAACTGGGTTCTTGTGTGTTTCTTGGTCACCTATCCTCACCAAGTAACACTTTAATGCAAGTAACTAAGGAAGACATGGGCCAAGTGTTCATATGTCCACTCCCCATGCCCACATGATTTGATAATTTCTGGCATTCATAACAACTTTGTACACTTTTGACCCCCCAACAAATGATTGAGCTCCCTGGTTGCTTTCTCTCTATGATTCTTATGTCAATCCTCTATCCTCTTGTCATACAAAATGCAAACTTATTTGTTTGTCGGATTGGTGTGGCCCATTTTTACTTAGACTTCAAATTTTTCCCCAAGAAAAAAATCTTTGTTTTTATTACCTCTATATATTTTTAATTGAAATTGAAATTGAAACTTACAAACTGAAAACTTTGATAGGTTTCCACTTATGTCAAAACATTGACACACTCATTCATTTGGTTTCCAATGTGTAACTAATTATGTTTTTAAGGCAACACATAATACTGGACTTATCACATTCAACCAATCTCAATTTTCTCCTTTGTTGGACATAGATCCGTATTAATAGTTTGCTATAGCGTAGAGCATCTGCGTCCACACTCCGTATTTGGGCCTCTATCTGTGTTTCACACACCCACAATAGAGTGTTAAATATTCTCCTATCCCCACCCAAAAACACAGAAAGGTAAAGAGTGTAAAGTGAGAGACTATTTAAAATGTCATCATTTGGGGCCAATCATTATGGCCAGATTTTTTTTATACAAAATGTCATTTCCATACATTGGGTCTCTTTTAGGTCAACTGTATCATGAGTATATTAACAGGCCCAAACTGAGTTTTCACACTATTAAATGCAGTGGTTCTATAATACAAGCCATGATAGTGCAGCGTCTTTTTTTTTTCCCAATTTCATGATGTACCTGAGGTGATAATCAATCATCCTTAGAGAAGATCTCCATCTGTGCTCAGTATGTGTTTCTGCAAAAGTATTTCTCACATCTGAGTTTAGTTATTTGCTTTCTTCCAACCCCACACATAACAATTGAAACTTGGGACTGCAAAATGGCAAATGTAGATGGTAGACTACTACCTAATAGCAAACTGCCAGGACCAATCATTATTATTAACCAATCAGAAACAAGGAGTAGTAGTCAAATCATTATTATTGGCCAATCAGAAACAAGGAGTAGTAGTCAGATCATATTTATTATACTCTTCTCTGACAGTTGCTAGGCTTTGCTGTGCCATTTACCAGCCTTAGCAAACTGTGCAAAAATTCTGGGCCAAACCTATTTTGATGAGCCAAAGTGCGAGGTTTGGACTTTTCCTCATCCAATTTTAATTTGCAGGAGTCTCGTACTGAGCACCAGTGGAGTTGCTCTAGTTAAATTTAGCTCCAATAGTGAGAAATTTAGCACCAAAGTGAAAGCTTGTTATACTATTCTGAGTGGAGATTGAGTATACTCTACAGTTGTTGATTGTCAAAAATGTAATCTCCTCCTTTACCACACTACAATGACCGTATCTATAAATTCCACCTTTACAATGCAATTGGGCCCACTCCCAAGCAAGCAATCTTCATGGTGCCAATTTTGTGATGGATTTGGATTAGCCTAAATTATGAAATTAAAAATATAGTTGTAAACCTAAGAGAGCCTTGCCCATAAAAAAAGAAACAAATGTCATTTCAACAATTAATTGTCCAATGGTCGATATGCAAATGGGATCTCCTCCTCTATACCAGCAAAAGTAAGCTATTCAAAGGAAGGATAAGTTACCCCATACAGAAGTCCTTTCTGAGATGTCAATCTTTGTGTATCCAACCCAATCTTTACCTAAAGCTGAATTTTTCATTTCGGAATGCTCCACTTTTTGCATTATTTTATGTTGAAACCAAAGTGGAAGTAGGTACAATGCATTTCTAGCAAAAGAAGAGCAAAATAAAAATGTGTGATATTTCTATGTGGCCACCCAAAGAACAAAATGACAATGGTGGTTTACTTTAAAAGTGTTGGAATTAGTACAAACACCAACAAAATCTATTAGTTGTACCAATGTTTCCCAAGTATCACACTATAGCCATGTGAGTGCAAAAGAAAAAGTATGTGAGATTATGCAAATCTACTTGAAGATCGATCTACACATAGTTTGATTCACCACTATATACATGTCCAAATAGGTATATATTTGCAATCGAATTAACAATTAACTAGCAAAATCTCATGCATCTAGTGTCCTCAAAGCCCATTTGGTAAAAAACACCCACCAATTCGTTAAGCAATTTTATAGCACCGATTGCATTAGAAAAAATTGGCAAACATGTTTCAGCCCATACCTTGGGATAGTTGCCTTAAAATCCACTAAACTCTCATTGCCACATGCCTTCAATAAGATGTGAAGCTCTCATGCTCCATTACCCACTCGCATCATCAAGGCAAAGAAAAGGCAAAGACGATGTACATAACTTAGTTCAAGTATGTAATTCATCATGATGTTTGCTAACTTGATATTAGTTCACACAAGCTTTGATGAGTTTGCATTATGACTTTGAAGCTGTTTTTTTTAATAAAAATTATGTGACTTAAATAAACTACATCCTTCACTTATGCAAACTCAATCAATGAAAGTCATAATCCCCTTAAGATGGCATTTACATTCCATCCACACCCATCCATTTTTTTTGCGGCCATCTCCATATTGTGGCTATAGTTATCAATTTTTATGATTAATTTGATGTCTTTCTAATAACATGACTTCCTAGTATCACCATGTTTTTGTGTTAGAATAGTTTTGAAATAAATAAGGTAGGATAATTTATTTTTAGCTTTCTTTGGTTTTAAAATTGTGAGCTACAGTTGGAAATGAATATTGTAAAGCCTATTTTTCATATCCTCATTAAATATTTCCTAACATTTTTCAATTTGCTAATAATAGGATAAGGAAAAGCACACACAAACACACACCTTAACATTCAATCACACATAGAAATACCCTTCTTACACATATTTATTATATTTGTCCAAACAAATAAAACCCAAAGGTTTCCATTACATAATTAGATAAATAGTTGGAAAAAAACCAAGTAAACTCCTTTTTTGTTCAAATAAAAGTTGCAATTGTCAGTTTTTGCATTTTGAATTTTCAACCCATCATTTCTTCATTTTGTCAAATTTCAAAAAAATAAAATTTTTGCTTTAAAATCAAACAAAGCAAATAGGTACACTTTTAACATCATAATTTTTCTTTTTTCTTTAAAAAAATGTTTGTTCTAAAATGTAAATTCAACTAATTTTGCTAATTTTTTGAAAAAAAATCATCCAAGTTTTGATATCACATAATTGGGAGAAAAGCCTTGGTTTATACTGTTTCAAAACTTGGGTGTGTGTGTATGTGGTTCTTGAAATGACTATGCCTTTATGTATACAATAATATGAGGGCACTTTAGCACATGTCTACCAAATAATTAAGAATATTACTGAATGTTTCATAAGAATCTTCATTTTCCTTCACAAAAATTTGTAGTTCAAGAAAAAAAAAATTCCAAAAATAAAGGCATTTCTTAAAATAATATAATTAGTGCCGAGGCCACCAAAGTATTACAATATATTAATATTTCAAGGTGAAATGCAAGGTTACTTACTTATTCAACAAATTAAAAATTAGCCAATTTTTAATCTGTTTGATGATATTATAATATGTGATTTTTGATTTTCTAAAATTAAATAACATCACATATTTTAATATTTAAATGCCTAAAGTCTGAAAACTTGATTTAGATTAGATACATGCATACGTACATGTATAGGGCATATGGCATACTCATACATATACATATACATACCCGGGTACCTAGGGATAGTACCCTTTACACACTAGTAAATAACAGGTCCAGGCTCGAAAAATTGGTCAGGTTCGGAAAAAGGTTTGGATCCAGATTCGTATCAGGTCCGGATTCAGGTTCGGAACCGAACGAGCAGTAGGTTCGGAAGGAGAGAATAGGTCTGTATATAGGCTAGTTCCCGTCCGTCAGTAGGCTCGGAAGGAGAGCGACCAGGTTCAGATGTAGGGATCGGAAGGTAAGCTAGCAGATCCAAGGGGAGGTTCGGATCTGGTTCGGAAGTAAGATCGGATGTCAGAGTTAGGTTCGGATCAGGTTAGGAGTTAGGTTCGGAAGAGAGCGAGCCCCAGGCGGGGGGGTAGAACTTCGCTCGCACAGAGACCAGGCGCTCAAGCGACAACTGAAGAATCCGCGCGCGCGAGAGAGAGAGGATTGAGAGAGGCGGGAGCTTCACAGAGGAGAGCATTGCATCGATTTCTCTGTACAGGGTTGTGGCTTTTTTGCAGCAGCGGATTAGAACTGTGTTCTGTGTGTGCCGTTTTTTGGGCCGTTTCCGCAAAACTTTGGGTTCTCCAATGTCGCGTATCGAGAAGAGATGGCCGCAGTTCGCGTTGCCGTGGAGATGGACATAGTGCAGTAATAAGGTAACTGTTGTTGTAGCTTCCCCCCCTCCCTCCCTTTCGTCTGTGGAGTCTCAATGGCGAGGAATTTTGATTTTTTTATGCTTTGAGGGTTTTTGTTCTGGCAATCGGTTGTCGTCGTTGTTTTCTAGGTTAACTGAGGAGTTTTATTTTGTGGCTCTGTTGATGAGAGAGAGAGAGAGAGTGAGAGAGAGACATTGATGTGTTTGCGTTTGTGTTTTTGTCCTTTCTTTTTGGAGAGTTTTGCGACTGCTCACAAGAGGTATATAGATGGCGTCGTCTGGTGTGAAGAAGTAGGTGGAGTTTGTAACTGGTTTGGTGGTTTGACGAAGCTTAACCTAAGAGTTTTGTTGCATATTTTTCCTTCGTTTTCTGTCTGTCTGTCTGACTGTCTGAGATTGTTCTTTTAGTTTCCGGATGCTGTCTGTCCAACCTTTGATCAGCCTCTATTGTTTGTCAAGGTGTTGAAGTTTTCATGTCTTTAACTGAGGTTTGGATTATTTGATGTTCGATTTCTTCTCTTTTAGTGTTGTGCCATCTGTTCTTTCTGCCTTTTGCCCCTGAAAAACCAGCCTTGTTTTCCCAAGTCTGAAATGGTGAGTACCATATGTGTGCTGTATGTCTCCACAGGTATGTCAGCCACCCACAGTGGAACTTGTTGATACAGAGTTTGTTGCAAAGACGGAAGTTGGAGTTGCAGAGGAAGCTTTGAACAGTGACTGAAGATAGAAACAGTACAATCCTCCCATGGCTCAGTTCTTTTGCACAACATTGGATGTTCTCAGAGTTGTTAATAGTTCGGCATGAGATGGCTGTCAAAACACCTTCCTGCAGACAGTAAGTCAAGAGGCTGAGCGCGGAGGAGCCCAGAGAAACAGCTCAGCACACTGAGTTTGGGCTCCTTGACCAGACGAGAAGAGCTCAAAAGCAGGTCAACAACTGAAGGGAAAGAGTGGCAAGAATGTGTAGCTATGGAATCTGATCTGGGGCATTTTAGGCAATTTCAGACAGGGACTGTCTCCCATTCCTGATGGTGTTTTCTGAAGATAAAAGCTGACATTGAGGATCAGAATTTGAGATGAGTTGAAGCTGGACTGGATTGAGTGGGTGGAGCTGCTGTTTTCTTTACACCATCTGTCATATCAGCTGGAGTACGCTTCTTTGAGGAGACACTGCACTGTTAGGAGTGCAGCCATGGAGTAGTTTTACAAAGGAAAGGAGTCCACTTGGGTAGAGGCATCGCACATCTTCAGGATCAATGCAATAAGGATCTCCTGAGGATACAGAAGGCTGTTTCTTCAATACAGATTACATTGTTGCTCCCAGAGTTTACTCAAACGGTAGGCTACTCAAGGGGATTTCTTTATTCCACACTGTGTACTCAACAGGTACTTTGCAAGGTTTGGCTGCTCCTCTTGTGGATAGGGGGAAGAGCTCAGAGCAGTTTCAGGAGGGAGGTTTTGCTGAGTGTGGGGGACTGTCAAGCATGTCAGGTCAAAAGTCATCATTGATGCCCCTGAAGAGCTTGATTCGGGAGTTTCAGGAGATGAAAGGTGGAATAGGGAGCATTTCCAGGCGAAGTTTTGAAATCAAGCACCACCTCAAGGGACGCTCGAGTTGTGTGGTGCTGGATGAAACACAGCTTAGGGCTGAACCTCAAGAACAGCAGCAGCAGAGTTGTTGGGCTAACATGCCACCGGAGCTCCTGAGAGATGTAATTCAGCGCATAGAAGCCAGTGAGAGTGTTTGGCCCATCCGGAAACATGTTGTTGCATGTGCCGCTGTTTGCAGCACCTGGAGAGAGATTACTAAGGAGCTTGTTGACACACCTGAGCGATCTGGAAAACTGACATTCCCTATCTCCTTGAAGCAGGTAAGGATCTATTCTGACTCTTCATCTTTAGCAAATGCAAATGAATTGGCCAATGGCTGTCCTGATGTACCTGAGTCTTGTTTCTTTGGCACTTCTACCTGGGCATACCTTTTGTTGCATTTTAGCTATATCACTGTAGTAGATCCACTAATCAAATCTGATGGTTACTGCCCAGTGCATTATCATGGATCAGTGCTACAGTTGATTGGGGCCATCCTGCATCTGCTAGATTGAGTATGAGGCTGTGTGGCTGATAAGATTCTTAATGTAGATGAGCAGGGGGATGGTACAGCCTGAGGGCAAGGCAATGTAGAACGCTAATGTGAAAGGGTTCTGAGCCTGAGCATTTGTTTGTAGTCAGGAGGTACCCAGATCTGTTATTACCTGCTCTCATAACTTTAAGCCATTGTTGATATGGTAAGATTGTAGGTGCTGAGTTGATTATGTGTGAACCAGTAAAGACATATTCTTGATCTGTTTCTGGTTTTTGAACCTTGTTTGCAGCCTGGACCTCGAGATAATACTGTGCAATGTTTCATCAAACGGGACAGGGCAACCTCCACATATCAGCTCTTTCTGGGTTTGCCTCCCAGTATGTCTCTTATTCCAGTTTGTACTGTTGGATACACAATTTTATTTGGACTTAACATTTGGGAACTGTTACAGCCCAGGAGGTCAATTCTTGCTTGATATGTTTTTTTACCTCCTCTTTGTTTGTGTTTCTTTCTATAAGCTGTTGCCTGTCAGGGTTTACTTATTGAATCTTGGTACATTTTCTTGTACTAAGTTTTGAGCTTGATTAAATTGAGGTCTTTGACATCTGTTGTTGGAAACTTAGAAAGCCAGCTGGCATTGTCAGGACTTGGCTCCTGTTTAAATTAAGCTTGGAGTGGGCCTATTGCATGTTTGGCCTCTACTCCAGTTTTTTGGATTTTTGTATCTATTTGTTACCCTTTTTGGGGCAGGTGAGATGGGGAGCTCTCAGTCTTTTCTGATCTGTCCTCTGTGGTCTTACTTTTGGTTGTTTTTGTTACAGTGTTTGGTGGTGGTATACCCTACTCTTGCATATATTTAGATGGTTAATTATGTTATTCCTGTGGTCTATCAGCTTCTGTATCTGGTGGGTGAATAGAACTACTGAGGTTGAGGTGGCTCATAAGGATTTTGACCTGTGTCTCTCTGGTTTATAAGTTTGGTTTGTACTTGTAGACTTGCTTACAAGAATGGAATGTTGATGAATCACTCACAGATACATGCTGTCCCAATTATGGAGTAGAACACATTCAATGGGGTTTTTGGGAAATTCTCAATGCTTATATACTGCTGGTCTGTTTTTGAGGGGTACATGTTTTCTGACATTGATTGCCTTTTGCCTTTGCAGCCCTTGTTGAGAATGGTAAGTTCATGTTGGCTGCTCGGAAGTTCCGGCGAACCACCAGCACTGACTACATTATATCACTCAATGCTGAGGATATGTCACGAGGAAGCAACACCTACTTGGGCAAGTTGCGGTAAGATGTTTTCATTAACTCTTCATGCATGCCACCATTCTGTTGATTAGTTTCAATTATCTGTCCACTTTTGTCCTCAAAAAAAATCTTGAAGTTCTCCTTCCTTTTCCTTTCTCCTTTTCCTTCCTTTTCTCGTTTGGTTAAATTTCTTTCTCATTTCCATCTTCTATCCCATTATCTTCTTGGTTTCCTTTGTCTTCTTCTCCTTTTTTAGGGTTTAAAAAGTTAGCCAGCATTATGGCCGGGTCTTACAGAAACTCAGCAAATGCTAATTGTGACATTCACCTCCACCCACTGTCAGGAGCTGATGAAGGCAGTGGGGATGCTTGGGAGGTCTCTGAACATGTGTGTGGCTGCTGCTGTTGTTCAAACCACTCCTGAATTTTTTTCCTTTTTTCTTGTTCTTTAGGGTTGGGTTTCCTACTTGCTTGCTGATATGTGGACAAATCTGGAATTGTTTAGAATTGTCTTATTGGGTCATCGTTCAATTTTATTCACATGAACTTTACTTGTAAGTGTTGAGGAGTTCCAGTACTTGTGAAGATATCAGTTGCAATTTTCTTGATCCTACCTGCACTGGAGGACTGGTTTGCTCAGTTCTTCAGTGCTTTAGAGATGTGGGCACATGTTTTAGTTGAGCAAACATCCTGTCTAAGCATATCGACATTTCCTTGTCATTGGTTGACTGTGCCATGTTGCAGTTATGACTAAATTTCCTGTCTCATCTGGTCTGACCTCAAATTGTATTGTCATGATGAGTTTTAATCAAGTCATCTCACATGCATGTATGGTTGCAGGTCTAACTTTCTGGGCACAAAATTTACTATTCATGACAGCCAATGTCCCAACAGTGGGGCATTAGTTTCTGCAAGTCGTTCTAGCCGGCGTATTGGGTCAAAACAAGTAGCTCCTCGAATGCCTGCTGGGAGTTACAATGTTGCACACATAGCCTATGAGCTGAATGTCTTAGGTACGAGAGGTCCCCGCCGCATGCAATGTACACTGCATACTATTCCATCATCCTGCATGGAGTTGGGAGGCTCAGCTCCAACACCAACAGAGTTCTCTGCAGGCACTCTAGAGGAAATCTCAATCCCACATTCTAGTGTTCTCTCTTCACCAAGATCTAGAGCAGCTGTGGCTGATTGTAGCACCATTGACTGTGAATTTGCAAGTGGTCCATTAACAAAAGATGGGCCTCTTGTGCTGAAGAATAAGGCACCCCGATGGCATGAACAATTGCAGTGCTGGTGCCTGAACTTTCGAGGGCGGGTTACAGTGGCTTCAGTGAAGAATTTCCAGCTTGTGGCAGCCACTGAGCCTGCCCAACCAGTTGCTCAAAGTGACCATGACAAAGTTTTGCTCCAGTTTGGGAAAATTGGGAAGGACATGTTTACTATGGACTATCGTTACCCACTCTCAGCTTTCCAGGCCTTTGCCATTTGCCTAAGCAGCTTTGACACAAAGTTAGCTTGTGAATAAGAGGTGATCATAATGGGCAGCCAGTTGCATGTGTATCTCAGTGATGTCCTGACTGGTGGAATGTACTGATGCACACTTGCAGCTGGCTAAGGGGCCAGTGTTTTTTGTATTGGACAGATTGTATAAATCTGTGCCTGATCACACTTGCAGGAGGGGTTCACTGCAAACCTGTAGAGAATCAATGGTTTTTGGGGCAGGTTGTGATCAACACTTGTGTAATCTCAATAGCAGCTAGAAGTTCCCATTGATTGAGGAATGTAAATATTGGATTCTTGCAGTCACTATGAGAGGTCAGGTTAGATCTGTTAGTTGTAAGGCAGGTTTTGACAGGGTATATATGGTAAGCTAATAGCATAAGTGCAGGTGATATTTAAGTTTGTGTTTCCATGGGAGGGGAAAACTTGCCTTTTGAGAAGCTATTAAGATGTGTTACACAGTTTTTTCTGCTGATTGTTGATGTCTACTTATGCTTTTTCTGGATGTTTCAATACTTTTTGGTGGTGGAGTCTTTGTGTTCTCCTCAAGTATTAATTCTGACTGAGGTAAGCTTATTCTTTATTGAACTTAGTGAAAGGCTTCCCAAGAGTTTAGTAGTTTGCTGCTTAGAAGACAATGGCACCTTTGTAGCTAACATGTAATTTGACGACTTCTAATATCTGGAGACTGTAGGAACTTTTCCAATGTTGCAGAGTGGATTTGGTGAGCTGATTTCACATGGAGAAGAAATTGGCTGCAGATTTCCAGGTCAAGCTTTTTGCAGCTGATGCCTCTTCAGACAATTTATTATTTGAAAGCTGTAGTTCCTGAGTGCAGGATTGAGCATCTTATGAACGCAGTAACTGTGTTCTGTATCATAGATTGTGGTTGATGTAAGATTGTAAGTACACAGTTTGCAACCAAATGCCAAGTTGGTTGCAGAGCACATATGGAAGCACCTGAACAAGGGATGATACACAGTGATGGCATGAATGTATGGATGCCATAAGCAAGCCTCTCTCTGCACAGTTTAGCTGGTGTTTGGTTGAGGAATGCACAGTGAAGATGAAAATGCATGGAGAACTTGTCAAACTTTTGTATGTTTGAGCTTCCAATGTTTTTGCAAAGTGTGTGTCTTTGTGATCTTTTTCCCTGTTGCACACTGCTTGTTACTTGTTGGAATAATTACAGGAATGTCTGAACAGATGATTATTAGAGAGGTGAGAGTGGTTGCTGCCTCAGGGCTTGGTGAAGCAGTTCATATGCATGTGAACACTTCCTTGGCTATGATGCAATTTACACTGCTCCTCCATTGCTGGTCATGTTGTGGGCATCAAAAGCACAATGGACTAGGTTGTTGCAAGTCATCTATCTACCTAATCCAGGTGCTGGGGTGCCAGGACCTAGGTTGTCGCAAGCCATCTATCTACCTAGGTGAGGTGCTGGAGTGCCAAGACCTATGTCATTGCAAGCCATCTACCTAGTCAAGTGTGGGACTGCTAAGACTAGGTTGACTGACTGCAACAGCCGAGGTGAAGGTTCACAAAGCACCTTACATCCTTTGGTTGCTACTTATATCTTTCTTAAGCTACCAACCTACCGAAAATTTCAAGTTCTGGCAATATGAAGTCTTTTAAGGTCTTATCATTGGATGTGAATCATTTGTAATGTTTTCAAATAAGGTCGGATTGTCACCAATGTTTCCAACATCTGACCTTCACAATTTGTGTTCAAGACTTTTGTTGAACTACCATGTCAAAAGGAGTGCAAGTAAATGATAATGTTTGGGCGAACTTGAACTCAAAATTAAATTTGTGTTGTTGATCTGTATAGTGAATGGTCCCAAGAAAGATTCCCCTTGTGTACCTCTCCTCCTCTTCCTCCTCCTCCTCTCCCCTCCTTCCTTCCACATTTTGAAAGACAGCTTTCCATCCAATAGCAAAGGTTTTTTAAATTGTGAATCAATTAATACTGCAACCCTTGAGTCAAGCCCAAAACATTGGGTTCTCATTTTTTGGGGAACTCCATTTTCATGAGCTAGAAAACCCAAGAATTTGGTGTTAAAATAATTGTTACTAGTGGGTACCTGTTAATTGTTTCAACCAATTAATAACTCTGATATTGTATGATGCAGATTAGCCAAATTTGAGAGGTGATTTTTGTCAAGGGTTGAAAGAAGCATTATATCACCTCCAAGCCTTTCTGCTTGGCAGTTAGGGAAAATACTATATACACTGGCAATTTCTCTGTTCCCTTTCTAAAGGAGTCCATCTGTAGTTTTTTCTAGACAAATTGCATCTTCAGTTCCCTGTATAGTAGTTGTTGAGATTCTATCCGAATATGCAATTATTTGTCTCAGCTCAACATGGTAGATCAATTGATTTCAAAATGTCTATGATAATAATGAATATGAATAGGAGGGTGACACACTGTTCTTTCTGCTGGGATGTCAATGAGCATTGTAGTTGTCTTTCGTCAAACAAGGTCTCACCAAGCATATGGAGCTTCTGAACACTTTATCTTATTTCAATCAGTTGGTAGGGGAAAAGATGGCAGGTGGTGGATTGTTGTCCTTGTTATATTTTGTATTCAGCACCTTTATGTGGCTACTCCTCTGCATTCTGTTTCTTTGAGAAGGTGGTCTTATTGTGGTCCATTGGAACAAAGGATGGTTGAACTTTGTTGGGGTTGATATGATACATGAGATGTACTTACCAGTGTTGGGAGGTTACCTGTTTCAAGGTCAGTAAATGCTAGGGTACTTACCACAACCTTCTCTGCTGTTTCACATATCTTTTCAACTTTTGATGCCCTTGATGTTGCACAAACTCTGCACGAATAAAAAAAAACGAAAGTTGAATTATTGATGTTGTTTTTGAGCTTGATTATTCTTCAACACAAAAACAGAGTTTTACAAAATCGTGAAAAGCGGGTATGAGTTGCAATAGCTGGCTAATTACTCCTTGACAATGGTGAATAAAATTTCTTGTATCAGAACTGGGATGATTGCTTGATCCAACTGACCTATGGCTGCTGTGCAACCAGGCACTCAGCCTAATTGGGTAGCACAAGATTTCTGTGCAATATAAAGACAGTTGAGAGAAGGTGTGATGACTTGTCAAATGGTAAAAGACTGGAGATGGCATAGTTGCAGTATGGAGTAATAGACATATATGTTTGTAGATAGTTCTATGAAATTGCAGAGAAAGCTCCAGTGAATGCAGTCATAACATTATGACAGTTGTTCACATGTGTTAGACCATCACATTCATGGCAGTGATGAAGCTGTCATGACTAACCACCAGCTTAATCAGCTTCCAACAGTGGGTGTAGATGAGTACATTATCACCATACAAAATTACATGCAAATTACTATACAAAATTTGTGTCCTGAGTATCTGCAACATTTCCAGAAGCAATGGGAAGACACTTGGTCATAATGTTGGCTAGCACTCCCAAAAGGGGAGACACAGTAATGGACATATGATCCTTTGCATTGACAACATCAGAGGACAAGTACTTCTACATGAATTGCACCCTTCTTGAGCTGTGCAAAATTCTGCATGTAGAAGAGATTTTCTGCAATTCACCATTGGAGGTATGGATGGTAGAACTCGACATAACATGCAAAAAAGTACATACAAAAGGGAGTTGTAGGCATTGCTGGTGGAGGAATTGCAGGAGTTTCTATTGGAGGGAAGGTTTGTCTGTCCTCTATACACATGAGCAAGCTCTTTCTGTCACCATCAACATACACCATGTATATAGGTTGCACTTCTCATGTTGCCATGCTCTCCAAAGGCAAACTGTCAATAGCACATCAATGCTATCTGCACCAAACAAAAGACAATATTGGTGAATGATTTCAACAGTGAAATCAAAAGTAAATCTTCGGTTGAACTGAAGGAGAATTGGAACCCTTACAACTAAATATGTCGCCTCCACCTGGTACCCATTCAATATTCCTGCACAAATAGTGACTCTTATCTATTAATAAAATCTATGCAATCACAAAGAAAAAATCACAACTCTGATATCAAAGAGAACCCCATCACCTGCAAGACAGAAGTCTGTGTTCTTACTCAAAAGACAATGACAATTGTGGGTGGCAATGGTGGTGCAAGTAATTGAATTGCTGCTGTGGATACATTGGAACATGAATTGCTGCTTACTGCAAAAATCAACACCTTGAGTTGAGGTAAGGAAATGGAAAAAACACACACTCACACACAAATGGATCAGTTATGTTGCTTGGATTCATTACTTCAAAGCATCATCATAACATAGAAAGAATCCTGTGAAATTTTCTCTCACAGTGAAGAATACTATGCTGCATATGGTAAAAGCCACCATACCCTAGGCTAATAGCTCTGGTCTGCATCTTGTGCATACACAAAATTGCGATGAATGGCCTCTTCTTCATAGTATCTGCAACAACCATTTGCATAAAGCCACTCTCCATCTTCCACCTGCCGACAATTGGGGCATTGCATGGTCCCTTTGGAATTGAAGGCAGATCCAATGCAGTCTAAAAAAACAACCACCACAGCAAGCGACCAAGAGCTCAAAATCTGTGCAAAAGCACTTGTAAGCACGTTGCCAACATGATGATGCATTGATTGGTAGTTGTAAATGGGCATTTGAGTTCTGAGCTTCTTGTCATGAGAAACTTACCGAGATGGAACTGGTGACCACATTTCAACTTTGCAATTGCTCTTCCCCCACCGTCATACTGACCATTTCCAGACAGAAGGAACACAGGGGAAGTGGACCTGCACACAACATGCTAGGAGTAGTTGCAGCATGCTACTTCTGTTGATCATGATGAGGCTATTGCTGCTTGAGTGCAGCTTTGCGGGTCATGTGAGCAGCTCCTCCTGCTGATGCTCCTCTTGGTCTCCAGCACCCACACCCACAAGCTCCTCGCCAAAGCAAATCAAGAACCCAAGAAGCTCTGTGGCGCTCTGTGGCTTTGGGGCTCAGGGTTTGCGAGGGACTCAATTACGCCAAAAAAACATTTAACATCAAAGAGAAATGAAAAAAATTGTTGTACCTCCTCCAGGAACTCTTGCGCATTATGATCCCCACTACCACCACCACAACCACGAACTCTTTTACTGCAAAAAGAGCTTTGAAATTCTGAGAGAGAAATGTGATGGTCAAAGAAACAAAAATTTGACACCCAAATTGAGAGAAAAATGCGACGGCAATTATGCGATAAATCGTAGTTTATGTGCAATTTGCAAACGACGTCCAAGAAAGCGGAAAGAAATTGAGAGAAAAATGCGACGGCAATTATGCGATAGAGCGTAGTGCTATAAATCCCAATCCATTATGTTTTCTTCACTATCAAAAACTCTCGGCCCAATACTCCAAGATTTCATACCATTTTTCTGTCTACAGATAATCATCTAACATTACCCTAATTAACACACACTTCTTGCATCATCAACTGCTTCTTCTACCATCTCTTGCTCCTTTGCAACCGGGAAGAATGTAGTCCACGATGAGAAAGATCTTGCGCAAGCTCGCTCTCTCTCTCTCTCTCGACACGCAAACAAATTGTGTCCAGAGAGAAATGCAGCAGTTGATTAGAAAATGAAAACGGTTTCCCGTTGCTGACAGGTCGCCCGCTGCTTCACCGCCCTGTCCCTTCCCCCACCCCCCAAAACCTCAGTCACAAACGGACGTAGTGAATTTATATATAGGATATAGACAACCCACATCATTATTGTGTTCTTGGGCTTAGGCATGCCCTAGTGTATATTTTAAGCATTTGATCAAATAGGGATGTTCCATTTTCAGCTAACTTTCTGAGGTTTTAGTATATAGTTGGCCTAATGCTCATCACCAACTTGGATTCCATACCACTTTGTAGGGTTCCTACTTCCCCTTCACACTAACAAGGTCACTACCTGTGTAAGTGAGTAATGTGCCATTCACACGTAACGGTATCTCATTCATAAGTCAATGTTAAGAAACAACTTTTTTTCAGCATTCATTCACACATGTGATGTTATTTAACACAAAAAATAGCATGGCAACCCTAATTGGATGCAATGATAACACTATTAATTATGCTAAAAAATATCTTTAAAAAAACATAGATTTTGGGGGGAAATAAAATGTTACATAATATCAAGCAAATGGAGCGTGTAATTCAATGGTAAGTTTTTGTACCGCCTACCTTTATACTTGCACCTTTATTGCAAAATGTTTATCTGAAGGTTCTAAACTAACAAAGCTTCTTTACTTGGAGCTTAAAAAAGTGTGTTCCAAAAATGTTTTGCACAAGATTCTTACACTACAAAAGGACATTGCAAGCCATTTAAGATAGAGTTTCATGACTTGACTTCGACAAAAAGTATGCACGTGAGTTGTAAGAACAAAAGTCACAAGAACCTTGAACCATCCTACTCTTTTAGTTCACAAATGAATTGAATCTTGAAACCTGCAAAAACATTCAACACGCAAAATGCATTCAAGCTTGAAAAGACATCCATTTTGTTTAGGACAACTTCCCAACTCTGAAGATGTTCAATTCAATACAAAAAAATCAACAAGGGGAGAACACATAGTGTGAAGAATTCCTAGACATAGGATTATGTGGAACTAAGAAACCTCATTAGCCCAATTGGGAACACAAGGAGGTTGTTGCATTGATTCAAGTAAAGAAGAATGAACACCTCATCACACTTGATAAAGGGAATCTTCACAACTAATTCCAAACAAATATTGATGTTTTCATGATGAAAAAAGATCCATTGCATGTTAGGAATGAACCTACTTACAAAGAGAATTGGGAAGCATTAAGTGGAAACTTCAAGAACATTTTCAATTACATGATTAGCATTGGCCATAGCAAAAACATATTAATCCATGACTCCTCAAGACAAAACTACATTGCATTTATTGCATCAGTTTAGTTGAGGAATGTATGACATGGTGATAGAACTTTTCGACAACAACCAATTTACCAACCTCCTAACATTAGAGACCTCTTGGATGATTTGGATGGAGTTTACAAGTCACCACAACTTGATGTTTACAAGCCAACAAGTTTTATAATAGACAATGTAAATGACTTGAAGGACAACATCAATACTCAAGCATTCAAAGAAGATATGACCAAGCCCTTTACTCATGAAGACATGCCACTACCACACCCACAACCCATTCCCCAACACGCCAATATCCCACTACATCCAAGTCTAATGATTCCCCCTTTCCATGGACAAAACAAGTATGCCACAAGGAACACACTATCATCAACAAATCAAGTCACACTATAAGGAGGTTAGGTATGAGCAGAGAGTTAAAATAATTGGTAATGGCATTTAATAGGTAATGGCAAATGCATCTAAGAAGGGTAGTTAATTGTTAGTAGACTCTATACATCAAATGCAAAACTAAATGCATGCAACAACTTTTGTTGTTGAAAAGAAATAATCCAAAATGCAAAAAGACCTAAGCAATTCAACTATTTCAAGACTTGATATTTAACCACCAACACAAGTTAAATAAACCTAGTCAATGCAATTAGCTCTTTGATCAAAATCTTCAACATTTCATTCACAAATAGTATAATCCAATGAAGTTCCACTATAGCAACAAAATGAATGATCAAAGAAAAATATTTGCAAAAAAGGATATAATAAATACATATATTTTATAATCTACATGCATTAATTACTACCATAGATGTTAGATTATACTATAATAACATGCCTATAATTTTAAAGTTGAACAATTCAAAGAAATTGATGCATGTGCTAAATGATATTGAAAAAATAAAGAGGTTAATTGAACTCACATGCAATCGTGAACATTTTCAACCAAAGTACAAAGTTTAAACTTTTTTTTAATCATTTTTATAGATTATTCTTGGCTTTCAATGTCATGAAATGTTAGTTCAACATCAAAAGGATGAATATGCTACTTTTGTTATATATGTTGATTGTCTTCTTGTGACTCAAACTCATTAATACGCATGAACCTTTGTATGTAAGATTCCCCTTTTGGCCCTTTTGGGTCTTGTCAAATGTCACATCCTTCTTAGTCCTTGGATTGAACAATTTGTATATGCCTACAAATTGTAATATGACCTTTTTAGTCCTTGGACTGAACAATGTGTCTATTTTGTGCGAGTGTCATAGTGCACTAACCAACACAATTCAGATTTTGGGTCAATTATTTTCATGGTGGGATCAAGGATCAAAGTGTGAGCAACACACCCAATAATCCTCAAGTCTTGCAAGTTCAATTTCTATCCCAAAAAAAATTCATGTAATGTTTTGCCTTGATTGGTTTGAGATGGTGATTTGTTCACACCATAATTAATGGTATTCATTCTCTGACCACAAATTTTTGAACAACCTACTCTCTAACATTATGCTCCTAACCATTCCAATAACAATCTATTTTTTTCTTTTAAAGACCCTTTATGTTGAAGCGCATGAGCTTGATTAAATTGTCTTCTAATCCCACTGTCTTGATGGTATTTCCTAAACTTACAATTGATGTATTCCCCATTGTTGTCTAATTTAAGGATTTTGATCAATTTTCATGTCTCCTTCTTAGGTTCATTATTGAATTTTTTGAATGTAGACAATGCATTGAACTTCTTTAAAAATTACATCCAAGTCTTGAACTATTATAGTCATTCATACAAAGGTGATGAAATCCATATAATTATGGAGTGGAGAAAGGCTTACAAATGTCCATGTGTATTAACTCCACCACCTCTTTAGCTTTTGATTGTGTCTTATGGTAAATCATCTTCCAAGAGTGCTTGCTAGCCATGCACTTTGCATAAACTTTATTGTTTTGGTCAATCTTGGTATGCATGTTGCCAAATTATTGACATTCAATGTGTAAAGAGATTGATAATGCAAATGTGCCAAACTCCTATGCCAAACATGGTTTGACAATGGCATGCATCACCAATTCGTAGGCCTACCTCTACTACACACACTTCCACAAACTATGTGGATGACTTGACATAACAAACTTCAAGTTTGCAAAGTCCATTCTTTTGAACCTAACACCTTTTGCCACAATAGTGTCTAGGTTCCCATTGTGTACATGACTAAACATTTTGCAAATAACATAATATTTCCTTTTTTTGCAAGCATGTCAACAAGTGATAAATTTTGAAAAACTTGGGATGGAGAAAACATCAAAAACAATTTTTTATTTTCCCAAAAGCAAAAGCAAGCAACATTTCACTTTTTCCATGCACACCATGGATTTTGTCCTACATATTTTACATTTTGGATTTTGACAAAAAAATTAGACCTTTAAAACTAGATTTTTCCAAACATATGTTTAATAACACCTAGTCAAGATTCTAAATGTCTAGTGCATTCGTACTACTTTTTGATTCTAAATCTAGCCAATACTATCTCAAAAAGAAATCATTTTCTTTAGATGTAATTTCATCCGATTCTTCCTCCATCACATTTATAGTATGATCAAGTTCAAATGGCTTCTCCCTTTCTTTGACTAAAGATTTCACCAACTTGTTCTTAAAATTATTATTTTTCTAGTACTTTTAAGTAACTTTTTTTATCCCAATGATCTAACTTGTTCCAATTATGGCAATTTTTTAAATGCTTGATATTTTTGCCTTTATTTGTCTTATTTTTCATAAAATTTGGTTTGAATTTTAATAGTAATGCTTCTTCAATCTTCGTGTGATCACCACACAATCCCTTTTGTTGTGTTCTTGCAACAACATGGACAACAACTAACCAAAGTTCATAAAAAATTTGAATTGATACTCCTTGCATAAAATTCTTGTAAGATTTTGTTAAAACGATTAATATTATTATGATCACATCTTCACCTTTGATAACATCTCCTACTCCTAGAATTTGGACCAAAAGGTCCTCAGTGATAATAAACAAGAAATTTAACATGTTTATGTCAAATTGCATGGTCAATTTAAAGAATTTATTTCTAATGAGTTGTTTACTATTTATGTAGATTTATAAAAATATAAACTAATTTAACATTATTCATATGGATTTTGTTGTGCAAGTGGAACTACTAGTTTAGTGTGCCAAAAAGAAAAAAAAAATTGTACATTCTAGACCTCATGGAGACTTTCAAAATGAGAAATGTGAAGAACAATTTCATCTTTCACTACAAGATTCATGACCACCAACACCCTCATTCACCATTGTGAAACAATTGTTGAAGGTAAAAGTATGGTGCACTAAACCAAAATGGACATTCCAATCATTATTTACTACAAGTGATGAAATGCAACCAAAGGCTAAAAGATAATTGTATTAATATTATTGTGATTTGAGCTCAAATATGTGTATTAGTTTATATTTGTAATATAATGCATAAAACATTCTTTTATTTAGAAATAATTACATTGTATGTTTGGACTTTTAAAATTGTAATTTTATTTTGTTACAAATTACAAATATGAATGTGGAATTTTATTCCCATGGAAAAGGCAAGTTTTTAGATTTCAATCACACGAGTTGATCAAACATATTATAGATGACATGAAAAAATTCAAAGTTAGAAAAAATTGCATACACATCTAAAGCAAAATAGTTTAGAATATCCATAATGGACATAAAAATGAAGATTACAAAAAATCTAAAAACAACATGTTTGTAAATTATGAATGCTAAAAATGGTGTGAAATTAATTATTTCATTCAATAAGGCCTAAGGTGTAATGAATATTTAACAAACTTTCTATTTAAACATAACTACAATTGGAAAAAAAGAAAACTTAAATGAAGTGAAATAAAAGTCCACATTGATATTAACCATTGTAGTAAACTTATATATATATATATATATATATATATATATATATATATATATATATATAAGTTAATCCCAAGCTAGGGCTTGGAATTGTGAAAGGGCTAACAAAGGGATTGCAAAATTTGTGTACTCATGTGTGGATTTTGCATTTGCCAAAATTGGTGCATCACAATATACTTTCACCCTTGAGTCCTCAACAATTACTCTTGTAAGGTGTAGTGAAACTAGATACCACAACATCTTATGCATCAAAATGTTCTTCATTTTGGATTTGTAAGCTCCAAAATTGGCAACCCTTGACAACTTGTATTGGTACCATGATGTCACTTCTTAAGTGCCACATTTTAACAATTTGAATGGCCAAGTTTTTTTTGGTCAGATGTTGTAGAACTACACTCCTTCATCATCTATTTATGTTTTGAATCTACTAATTGAAGGTTGTGTTCTAAATTTGTTGATAGAAGATTGTGTGGTCCAATGTTTATCTCCAATGATTTAAACATCAATATGGACAACTCTAGGAACGACTTCTACATCTCACTAATGAAACAAATGAAACTCTTAAATAAGGTATCACTTATGGGCAAGATAATTTTGATACCATCCAAATTTTCTACTACTTGAAACAAACCATATTTCCCAAAGTGTTAAACTATAAATATTTAATAGAATAAACTTAAGATGTTAGTTGGTGGGTCATTGCTCCTACCTTAAATCATTGTTATTACTAGATAGACATATTGTTAGTAAAGTTGTATTGTTTGTGATTCACAATCACCACTTCAAGTGACTACAAGTCGATTTACTTTGAATAGTGGCAACTCATGAAACTACACAACAAATAGTCATAACTACTTTACTATATGGGGTGTACAAATAATATTTCACATAGATCAACTAAACTTGGTTATGGAATCCAAACAAATCCCACGTTCGACTCTTGGAACAAATATTAAAACTAGCACTAATTCTAGACATTATCTTCATAACACCCAAAACTATAACCTCTGATTTTCACATGCATGTGTGGAGAATTGGACAACACTAGTGATAACATTTTCATCCAAGTTTTAGTGGTTGATGGATAAAAACAACTTGCACGTTTTTCCATAGATAGTTAAAAGCAAATATACTCACAAAATTAGTAGGCAATGACATGGTATTGTAACACGAAATTAGGTCGCCACACCAGTGTGAACACTTCCTGATCTTGGGATTTAAGTTTGCTTTATTAGCCGTTTCTTTTTTTCTGCGGCTATCTCTCCATTATTGTTGCATGGGAGTGCATGGGGAGATCTCTCTATGGGTGTGTGTGAGATGTTGTACAGGATGGAATGCATGGCGACTGCTACTGAATGAGCATGAAGGCTGATCACGCGTGACTGAAGCGGCGCCAAATTATGGTGAGGAATGGAGCTGTAATTATGGATTGAAGCGGTTAGGACGACGGTGGCTGAGGAGGTGTGAAAATTTGAAGGGCTAAGAAGGAGGTTCGGGAGGCGGATTAAAAAAGGAGCTAAAGAGTTTAGTTAGGTAGGAGGTCCGAAAATCTTTTTTTGCAAAGTAGCCAATAGAGGGGAGACTAGAACAGACTGTGGTTGATGAACTTAGAAGATGTGTAGGCAGGTGAGGAGATTTGCTAATTGACAACATTCTTGGCTGGTTACAGATTTTTCCACTGTGTCAATAGCTCAACCAAGGAATTGCATTTGCTTTCACACTACATTGTCTGGGAGAAGAATAGAATGGGATTCAAAACCAGAGATCTGTTGAATGTGTTAGCATGAGAGCTAGATTCTATGGGGTACTGGATGGATTGGACCCAGATGGTTCCGTATTAGAGGTTTTTGAATATAATTAGGCTTGTGAGCATGCAGCACAGAAGACTTTAGCAAGGAAGAGAATCCGTGAAGTTGCATTTGTTGCACTTTGTGAGGGAGCAGATTGGAGCTTTTTGGATTGAGTGAGTGCTGAAAGTCTTTGATCTGAAAGGTTCTGCCTCTTCTGATGTCTGATCGGTAATGAACCTGCTAGAGGCCGAAAATGTGTAGTCCATGGACTTTTTGTGAATAAAAGTACAAGATTCAAGTTCTATGATTAGAGCTGTGGAAGTCCATGAGCACCAGCTGTGTATGTGCAGAAGTTTCCAAGGTGCGTGCAGGCAAATGTTTGTGACTAGGAAGAAAAGATCAGGAGTTGTAGTTAGTTTCGGAACCTCATAAACTATAGATCGTGTGTAGATCCGGCAGGTTGTAGGGTGATTGTTTAAGTTAAGCACCTTCCTTTTTGGTTGCAGTATAATCTGCCCCAACATATGACATAAAATAATACTTATTAATTGGTTATGAAAATAAGAATTTCATCTTAAGTCATTGCTCATGAAACTAGAGTGGACAAAGTCCATTCATTGTCATCCAATTTTCATTTAAAAGTATAGGTAGGAAAATGTTCAAGAGGTTCTTTGACTATGGTTCATGTGTAAACTTTATTAAGCTACATCCCCAAACATTTATTCTTTTCAACACTAGTATTTGGAATGACTTTATGTTTTAATCTTGTCCTTTTTTTTTGTCTTTCCAACCTTTCCATGTTTCGGATGAAATTTTCTTTGGGCGTTTTTCTTGCATGTTATGTGATCCTTGTATATTATATTTTTAATGTGTGGTTGGACTTAGGCTGAAAATTAATTTTGTCATAATTTGTCAAAGTCCTTTTACATGTTGGAATTTCTTTGGTTGTGGGAATTTTCACGTTTGTGACAAAGGTCAATTTAATTGAATGTATTTTGCAAGGTAATATACATAAATAATATAATGAAGATGAATAGTGTAATAATGTAATTGTTAAATTATAGATATGAATAGTGAGGAAATTCCATTTCTTTCAATTTAGTGCAAATGACAATGAACATTGAATTATTTGCAAATATATCTCTTGGATTATGGGAAAACATCAAACAACCTACCAAAAATGTTAAAGCATCACCTTTGATTCTATGAAAATAATCATTTATTTATGATAGGGTCCAAAGACATCATAAATATACAACAATAACATTCTACATTGAATAAACTTTTAATTATGTAAACATTGTCAATATATGCATCATAAGTATATACTAATATTAATAGACTTAGAAGACTCACCATAGCTTGGACTTTGAAAGAAGCATTAACCTTCTTTTATGGTATACTTTGTAACTTTTCATGGGGGCTACATTGGATTGGTCATTTTTTGTAAGTCTTCCATTGAAATACCAAGTTATGAATCTTGCAACTTTGGGGACTCACAACTTTTTTATTTCACATCAAAATTTTAAAAATTAAAGATTTTTTTAATAATCCTTCAAATAACTTTTAAATAAAATATCAAGTTCTTTAATCAAAGGTCATTTGACTTTTCAAATAATCATTTGAGTTGTAGGGAGTTATTTTAGTAGTTTGACTTTTAACCTTTCAAATGAACATTTAATATTGTTATATATATGTCCTTGTTTTGAGCATGTGACACCGTATTATTGTAATTATCACCAAAAAATTTCAACAATGGGTCCAAATGAAATTTAACGAACCAATGTGTTTACTTGGGATTAAGGACAATTGTTCTTTTGAAGTTTTTTTGCCAAAAAAGTACCTTTTTCATATAAAGGAAATTTTTAATGAAATCTTTTGCAACTTGTTATTATCATATTAAAAATCTCCCCAACATGTCACATGTTTTGTGTTAATCACTTTTGAATGAATATGAATTTCTTAAATCCACAAATTTTGCTAAACTTTGAATTTTGTTTCAAAACACGATCATAATTTCAAATCACACCCTCACAATTTGACATTTGAAGGTTTATTTTTTTGTATTATAAGCTATAATGTTATTTTAAACACCATATACATTACACCACATTTTCATGTTATAAAGGATTCATGAACTTTAAATGGACCTTGAATTTCATAAACCACAAAATTTTATTTATTTTTTAATTGAATGTTTTTAGATGTGTCAATAGTCCCCCATTACTACAATGTTTTTGAAAATTAAAAAGTTTATATTATGAAACTTAAGGGGCCTTGAATAAAAACAATTAGGGGCCCTTAGTTAAGGTTACTTTAACATTTTTTTTTTGCATATGTTTCTATTTTTATAATGTATTGTATATTGTGTTTTTAAAAAATTCAAATAAAAACCATATGAAAAAATGCATCCATATAAAGCACAAATTGAAAACCAATCCATGTTTTTCAACTTCAAAAGTTTGTTACTATATATTTGGTGTATATATGTTACAATTTGTTTATACATATGTTTAAAAATTCAAGTACAATCTAAATGTAATCACAAGCACATTCATTAAACAATGTTTTTTTACATGTTTACATTGTGACACAAAAAAAGAATCACCTTGCAACTACCAAACACATTCCCACATAAAATGGAAGGTGTGTGGGAATCAAGGGGAAAAACTTGCAAGACCCCAAATTGCCTTCCCAACTTAAGGAGTAGGGTGTAAGAATAATAAAATAGATAAAAAAATCTTCTTGTCAAGGTTGAATGCAAGTAGATGTGAATTGTTTTTGTAATGCGAACTTTTATAATATGTGTTATTTTTATGTTTTAACAAATAGGAAGCATAATTAAATTTGTATGGTGTGTTCATGAATAAAATGATTTTAATATCCTAACCTAATATCAACATATTTCATTTAAGTGTTTTATGTTGAAGCTTTTCAAACATATATTTACATCTATTTTTGGGGAAGTTTTGCTTATAAAACTCATATATTTCTATTTGTTGGAAATAGATTATTATAACATTAACAAAGGGGATGGATATCATACTTATATCCATTTTGATGTTGCCTTGTTGTTCTCATGAAATTCAACAAATAGTCAAATTGTGTTTGAATGAAATGACATTTACATGGTCATTAAAACAATTCAATACAAACTATAACATATATTGGGTTTTTTCCCCAAACAAATGTTGTTTTCTAGAAGTTATGAATGTTTGAAAGTTTAGATGAAAATTGCAAAAATGTTTATTAACCACCAAAGGGATGATTTGGGAACAATTTTATATTTGATTAAATAGTTGGATCAATGCGAGTTATAATGGAGTCACCATGGTATTGTTTTGAATGGGGTGTGGATGAGCTCAAATAAACCAAAATTGGTGTCAAAGCATCAACTTTTCTACAATTCTTGTTACATTTGTCTATGTGGTGCCACTTTAATGGCATGTGAATCATAAAAAGTTGTGCTTATTGAATAATATGAATATTGAAAAATCTAGAATGAATCAAACAAAATTCCAATATCAAAGTTTGGTTTGAATAAAGGATGTTTAATAACTTCATTCAATGACACTACTTTCATAAAAGGCCTTTTAATTTTCATAATATAATTTATTTCATCTTCAATTTTTTGATAGCAATAGGGTTCTATTAAACACATCTAAAAAGCACTCAAATTTTCATATTTTCTCACTTTTTTGTTTAGAAAAAAATAAGGTTTTCAAAAAGTTCATGAGTCCTTTTTTACATGTAAATGTGATGCAATGTATATGTTGTTTTAAAAAACTTGTAGCTTATAATATTAAAATTAAATTGAAAGTCTTAACATGTTTTGGTATGATTTGAAATTATGACAAATTTTCAAGACGAAACACAATACTTGGCAAAATTTGTGCACTTTCAAAAATTTGTATTTCTCCAAATTTGATTATAAAAAAACATATGACATATTGGGGCAACTATAAATACAATATATAAAGAGTTTCAAAACGTTTCATTTGAAAATTCCTTTTTAGGAAAACATGTTTTTTGGGGAAAAAAACCCAAAAAATACAATAGTTTTAAATGCAAAATAAACACATTAGCTTGTTATATGTCATTTGGACCCGATGGTGTGATTACAATAATTACATCTTACTGTATGTGTTTAGAACATTTGTCAATACTAACTCACTTTTAGTTTATAGATTTGAATATGTACATAAGTCAATTTATTGTTATGAAATATTATTGAAATTACAAAAGTTAAGGACTTTTGAAATTAAAATTATGAGATGTCTAGTAGGCACAATGTAAGTTATTAGACATTGATTAAGGTTAATGGTTGGATTTTAAACTTGTTAGTTCATTTGGTTTTGATTTTAAAACATTACTACAATTCATGGTTTTTTAAGAGGTTCAAATTGATTAATTTGTCATTTTGACTAATAAACATATACATTTTGACTAAAGGCCAAGGGCTTGAATGACACATGTATTTGTTGACTAATCAACTTGATTATAGTGGGTTTTTTGACTAAATACTCATAATCAAGTTGTGCAACCTTAGTCAAAATGGCCAATGGTTTATAGTAAAAATTACCAATGGTCTTTAATCAAATTGAACATTTACTCAAATATGACATGGTCTACTACCGTATGAATCTACCTCCTACTTATTCATCCACTTTTTTACTCAATTAGTTATTTACCTACCTATTACCCACCCGCCCACCTACCTTTTATTTACCTACCTACCTACTTACACCTTTTCACCTACCTACTTACCTACCTACCTATACCTTTTCATCTACCTACCTACCTACATACCTACTTATATTTTTCATTTCCATAAAACCTACCTATTTACCTACCCCACCTACCAACATATTATTTATTTCCTTATCCATCCACTTATTTACTTAATTTTAACCATTAGGTGTAACCATTATGTTTAACCATTAGATTTAGCCATTAAGTTTAATCATTATGCTTAGCCACTAAATTTGGCATTAAGTTTAATTTAAATTGAACCATTAAATTTTGCCAATAGGTATAACCTAAATTTAACCATTAGGTATAACTTAGGTTTATCCAATATGTTCAACCACTAAAATTGCCCACTAAATATAATTTAAGTTTAACCACTAAGATTACCCACTAGGTTTAACTTAGGTTTAGCCATTATGTTTAACCCAGGTTTAGTCATTATGTTTAACCATTAGATTTTACCACAAGGTTTAGCCTAGGTTTTTCCATGAAATATGTTCAACCATTAGGTTTATTAATTAAATTTAACCATGACATTTAGTCATTAGGTTTATCAATTAGGTTTAGTCACTATGTTTAACCACTAAATTTAATCAAAATTTAACCATTATGTTTAACCAGTAGTTTAAGCTAATGAATTTAACCACTAGGTTTAACCATTAATTTTAAGTCTGTGAGTTTAGCCATTAGGATTATCCATTAATTTAAGTCGATGAATTTAACCATTAAGTTTTAAATATTAATTTAAATCATTGAATTTAGCCATTAGGATTAACCATTATTTTAAATCGGTAAATTTTAACCATTAGATTTAACAATTAATTTAAGTGGTTGAATTTAGCCATCAGGTTTAGCCATTAATTTAAGGCGTTGGGTTTAGCCATTAAGATTAACCATTAGTTTAAAGGGTTGAATTTAACCACCAAGTTTAGCCATTAGTTTAAGTTGGTGAATTTAACTACTAAATTTAACCATTAATTTAAGTTAGTGAGTTTAACCATTAGGATTAACCATTAGTTTAAGTTGCTGAATTTAGCCATTAAGATTAACCATTAGTTTAAATCAGTGAGTTTAACCACTAAGTTTAACCATTAGTTTAAATCGATCAGTTTAGCCATTAGGATTAGCCATTAGTTTAATTTAATGAATTTAACCACTAAGTTTAGCCGTTAAGATTAGCTATTGATTTAAATTATTAAATTTAACCATTAGGTTTTTACCATTAGTTTAAGACGATGAATTTAGCCATTACGATTAGCCATTAATTTAATTCAATGAATTTAGCCACTAGGTTTAACCATTAAAATTAGCCATTAGTTTAATTTGCTAAATTTAGCCACTAGGTTTAGCCATTAGTTTAAGTCGGTGAATTTAGCCACTAGTTTTAACCATTAATTTAAATTAATGAGTTTAGCCATTAAGTTTAACCATTAGTTTAAATTGTTGGGTTTAACCATTATTTTTAACCATTAGTTTAAGTCAATGAATTTAGCCATTAGGATTAGCCATTAATTTAATTCAGTGAATTTAGCCACTAGGTTTAACCATTAAAATTAGCCATTAGTTTAATTTGCTAAATTTAGCCACTAGGTTTAGCCATTAGTTTAAGTCAATGAATTTAGCCACTAGTTTTAACCATTAATTTAAGTTAGTGAGTTTAGCCATCAAGTTTAACCATTAGTTTAAATCGTTGGATTTAACCACTATTTTTAACCATTAGTTTAAATCATTAAGTTTAGCCACTAATTTAAGTCATTGAATTTAACCACTAGGTTTTGCCATTATTTTAAATCATTGAATTTAGCCATTAATTGTCACCTAGGTTTAACCATTATGTTTAATGATGTGAAATAAACATGTGAAATAAAATTTTTTGATCAAAGTTAAAAACCTTTGATGGTGTAATCCATTGGTAAGCACTTGATTTATCATTGTGAAGGTTTGGAGTTCAATTCCTTATACTTACAACCTATGGGCATGATTAGAAGGTTAGGGTAGGTAGGTTAAACTAAAGTAGCTAGGTTAGATAGGCTAGGCTAACACCTACCTACCTATGTGATTTTTTTCAACCTACCTAAACCTATTTACTAACTACCTACCTATTAATTTTTAGAATAATAATCCAAAAATGATTTTAATTTAGGTATAAAATTGACCTAGTCAAATGGTCCATTATCTACTAGTTGAATAGTAAATCATTTCGTCATTCACTCTGCCTGACACACCCCCAAGCTCCTTGATGGACTTAATTACGAGTCCAAAGGTGAACAATGGAAAGAGGAGTTAGGGCGCACTCCCTGGCTTGTAGCACTTCGGGGGTAAAGGGGCATTTTCGAGCTCCGAGATGGAACTAGGAAGATTGACAAGCAATTAAATCATTCACACGGACTTGCACAAACCAAACAACAAGTTGGTTAGTGCATAGTTAGAACAATTTGGTGTAGGGACTCACCACGGGGAAACACGAACTCACAAGACTCACCATGGCCTGGACTTAGGGGAAGCCACCACCTTCCCCCTTATAGTATTCTTTATGCCTAGCCACAAGGCCAACACCCAAATGTCATTTTATCCTAGGATTCTTAAGTGGGAGTCCCGAAATTTTCATAATTGGGACTCCCGCAACTTTGGGGGCCCATAACTTTGTGTGCAGACATTTGGTTAAGATGAGGTCTGAAGCAAAATTGTAGCCCTCACCAAAAGATTTTCAATGGTATGTTGCACGCCACCTACACGTAAAGGAATTGGGGCGATTCCCAACTTTTAGTGGTCAATTTGACTATCAACCTTTCTTTTGGCCATACATTGTGTTTTAAGTGTCCAAATGGGTCATGCGAGCCCATTTTAGACATCTAAGTTCCAAGAGCTTTCCAATGATATAAGAAACTCTTTAATCCAATGGTTATTACCCCTACAATCACTCTCTGAAAATTCGGGAGTTCATCTGGACTCCAACTCCCAAAGTGGGAGCTCACTTGGGAGTGTGAAAGTTCATTCTCTCACACTCTCCCACACTTTCGGTAGTATGAAATGTGACTCATGGCCTTCACATTTGGCCCGCACCTTTGCATGTTTTTGCCTTGGTCACGAGCCCAAGGCTAGGGTTGCGACATTGCTAATCAAAATGACAAGGTCCAATTTGATTGTTGAATCATGTAAGACATGGCCAAAACAACTTATCCATATTGACATGGTCGTTTTTTTTACGCCTATCGCTTTTGGGTATTTTTTTTACTAGAAAACCCAATTGAAAAAACCATGAATTTTAGTAGCAAAATATATTGAAAATTTTATATTGTAAAATTTTGCATCATATCACATGAAATTATTGAGCCATGGACTTTTGCTTAAGGTAATTTATTTATTTTTTTCCAAAAGTCCATATCATATTGAAATTATGGTTATTCATATTAGAATTTCCCACACATGCATTATTATACGGCCTTTACACATGTTAATTTTCAAATGGAATAAAAACCTTAAAACTAGTTCCCCTATGCTTGCATCATAACATGACATAATGTTTTAAAAAATCTTTGAAAAGGGATGGGTTTTTTTGGTTAATTTTGGTCCATATTATTTCACATATACCTAGTTTGATCTGACATTGGAAGTTGTTTTCGATAGTTACAAGAGAATGTATTATCTTGTTCAACAAAAATGTGTTCCCTTAAGGTTACTATCTCCAAAATTATAGAATAACAAAATGAACTTCAATTTGAAAAATGGATTTTGGGGATTTAAAGAAAATGCATTAGGATGTAGTCTTCATGGCAAGATACATAATATACTATGAAGAAAATAATGTTTTTCATAATAGTTTAGTTCACATGGTGAGTTTGTGTGAACATGTGATGAATTCATTCAACCTAACGCACCCCAAACTCTTTGACAAACTCAACTATGACTCCAAAGGTGAAAACAATGAAAGGATAAAAAGTTGGGTATGCTCCCTAGCTCGCAGCATTTCGAGGGTAGAAAGGTGTGTTGGAGCTCCAGGATGGGGACTAAGACAAGTGACAAGTGCGTCAATTATTCACACAAACCTACACAAACCAAACAACAAGTTGCTTAGTGCGTAGTTAGAACACTTTTGGTGCACGGATGAATCATAGGCAAATACGAACTCATAAGACTCAACCTGGCCTAGATTTAAGGGAAGGCACCCTTTATAGTATTTTTTGTGCCTAGCCACGGGGCCTACACCCAAATGTCATTTTGTCTCAGGATTCTCAACTTAGGAGTCCCGAAATTTTCAAAATTAGGACTCCCGCAACTTTGGAGGCCAATAACTTCTTTTTCAGACCTCCAATTAAGGTGAGGTCTAAAGCAAGGTTATAGCCCTTTTTAGAGCTTTGCAATGGTATGCGGCATGCCACCTACACATAAGTAAACTAGGGCACTTCCTGACTTTTAGTGGTCAAAAGTCAAATTGACAATTTGACTCTCAACCTTTCTTTTGGCCATAACTTATGTTTAAAGTACCCAACAGCGTCATAAGAGCCCATTTTAGACATCTACGTTGCAAGAACTTTCCAATGGTATAAGGAACTTTTTAATCTAATGAGTTTGACCCCTGCAATTGCCCTTTGAAAATTCAAGAATCCATTGGGATTCCAACTTCCAAATTGGTAGCTCATTTAGGAGTGTGGGGGTTCATTCCCTCACACTCTCCTACATTCCCAAAAGCATGAAATGTGATTCTTATATTTCACTTTTGGCATGCACTTTAGCAAACCTTCGCCTTGGTTGTAAGCCCAAGGTTATGGTTGCAACACAACCCAATTTTGATTATAAGTGGAACATTAACCAACCTTGTTATTTATTTGTGACCATGAAATGTATTTGTATTTACTTCTTACATATTCACCCTCCTATTCACCTAACTAACTATTTACATACCTATTACTAACCACCCACCCACCTACCTATTACTTACCTACCTACCTACTTACCAATATTTTTTCACATTCGTACAATTTATTTATTTACTTACCCACTACCTACATACTATATATCTACATATCTATCCACTTACCTATATAAGTTTAGCCATTAGGTGTAACCACTAAATTTAATTACTATGTTTGCCCAAATTTCAAATGAACTTTAACCATTGGGTTTAAACATTATGCGTAGCCACTATGTTTAGCTACTATGTTTGGCACTAACTTTAACTTAAGTTGACCCATTATATTTGGTCACTAAGTTTAGCCTAAGTTTAGCCACTAGATATAGCCTAGGTTGAGTCATTAAATTTACCCATTATGTTTAACTTAGGTTTACCCATTATATTTATTCACTAAATTTAGCTTAACTTTAGCCATTATATTTAATGAAATTTTTGTCATTATGTTTAACCTTTGGATTTAACCACTAAATTTAACCTAAATTTAACCACTTGGTTTAATCATTTTGTTTAGTCAAAGTTAAATCATTATGTTTAACCACTAAATTTAACCATTCGGTTTAATCATTATGTTTAACCATTAGATTTAACCACTAGGTGATTATCATAAGATCAAACATGAAATTTAGCTATAATTAGGTATATCAACTAAACTTAGTTATTAAACTTAACCAAGGTTTAACCATTTGTTTAGTCATAGATTAAGCCATTAAGCTGAACCATTAGGTTCAACCACTTGATTTAGCCATTAAGTTTAACCACTATGTTTAGTGGTGTGAAATAAAAGTGTGAAATAAAGTTTTTTGACAAAAGTCGAACACCTTTGATGGTGTAATCCATTGGTGAAGACTTGGTTTATCATTGTGAAGGTTTGGGGTTCAACTCATTATGCTTGCAACCTATGTGCATGCTTAGAAGGCTAAGGTAGGTAGGTTAAACTAAGGTAGTTTGGTGAGGTTAGGTTATGTTAAATTAAATTAGGTTAGGTATCTTAAGTTAGGTTAAGCTAACACCTACCTACCCAAGTGCTTTTTTTTTACCTACTTATACCTATTTACTACCTACATATCTACATATTTACCTATTTATTAATTAAACAATAATAACCCCCAAAAAAATTTAATTTATGTTTAAACTTGACATAATCAAATAATCCATTATTTACCAATCAAATAGTTAGTCACTATGTTAGTCACTTTGTTAATTATAATGACAAGGTCCAAATTGACTACCAAGTCATGTTGGTAGGTACAAATCAACTTGCTTAGATTGATATGGTGGTCTTTTTCATGCCTATTCATTTTGAGTTTTTTTTAATGTAAAACCTAATTAATAAAATGTAATAAGGTAGGTTTTCTTTTGGTCGTTAGTCAAAATTATAACCTATAAGTAGGTTATAAATAATAAACCCTTGAACCATTGTTGATAATTGATTGATTTTTCAATAACTAACCACCATGGGTTTAAACTAATGTTTAACAAGTACTTTACAATGATGCAAAACCAAAAGGAACTCAAAAAAAATAAATTGGGAGATAATTGGTAGATGTGAACCACCCCAATAATTGACCTTATAATTAACCAATTGGGTTTCTAGTAGGAGAAAACTAGGTTGGCAAAAAATAGCCTCTCTTGTATTTTCCCTTGCTTAAATTTCAATAGGTAAATTTTAACCTTCAATTCTAATTCTTAACTAAAATATAAAGCATCCAGTATACATGCTACCTAGGGGTACAATTTAAAATATAGTTAATTGTTTTTGTTTATAATTAGGGTTCAAAGTGGTTACAAATGGAGGTAAAACATTTGTGTCATGGGCAGTAGCCTCGTAAAATCAAATAAAAAACTAGTTGTTGTACAACTTGGGTTAAGTTGAATACCAACCATTACAATAATGAGTTTTTATTTGTGATATTCTATCGATTACACTTCATGATTTTTTTGAGATTTTTTTTTCTTAGCTAGTTTTTTCTTCTTTTGCTTGTGATGTTATATGCATGGTGGTGTTACTCTCTTTTTTGCTAATATTTGTATGTGTGATGTTCTTAGTGGTGTTCTATGTTCTCCCCTTATGTGCTCACGATTATGTTTGTGTTGCTACTTGCAATGGTGATTTCCATTATTTTGCTTGTGCTTTTGCTCATGGTGTTGCTTTTTTTGATGTTTCCCCCTTGTCCTTTTGTTCAACACTACTTGCAATGGTGCTTCCTACTCCTTTGTTTTTGCATTTTCTAATGTTTCAATGTACACCAACCTAAGAAAAAGTTGAAACATGAGGCACAAAGTGTCATGGCCCTACAATGATTATTAGGAAAATAATAAAACATCTACATAGTTGTTTATTCATGGATTCTTTCTAGATGTTAGTCTTCTTCCTTTTTTCCATTTTATAGATTTCCATGTCGCATGATGAAGTTAGGCCTCTAGCTATTTAAAGTAGTGATTTGAAAGAAGAAATTAATTGAATGGGGAATGGTCAAATAATTCTATTAGTTTCCTTGATATGTTAAGTGGGTTATTTCTTCTTTTGATTTCATTATATGGGTCATCTCATTATATGAAAGGGACGAATGACGTTTGTTCCTTTTCTAAATAATTCTTGTATTTTGTTTTCCTTTTTCCTTTTCTTTTCGTTTTGTCAAAATTTCAAAACGTTTATGAGCTTTTAAAATACATTTCTTAAAGTTTTCACTTATTGTTACCTTTTTCAAAATTACATTTTAGGTTCACAAGACAAAAATCTTTAACCAAAATTTGTTCAAGGAAGAGTAGGGGCCATTTAAAAAAAGAAACTTGAGGAAATATGGAATCAAGGAGAGTGGAAATTTACTAAATACATGGTTCATTTTTACTACTTACTATGGTTTTTATTATTATGGTAATTATTACAATAATAGGTAGAATTGGCTAGAAAGTCAATACCTCCAATGTTTTAGGATGTATTTGTTACCTCCAATATTTAAATTAATATTATAAAAATATGAGTTGGTGGTTACAATTTAGCCAATGAAATGGCATCTAAAGTTGATATAGGAAGAATTTTAGTGGTTATTGTTCATGTGATTGCATGTATTGTAAGAGGCACAAAGTGGTGACCTCAAATTACTTAAGGGGCCAAGTTGAGTGTGTAGGTGTTGAGGAGTTTCGATAGAAATAATTAATGTATATATTTAAGATGTGTTATTTTAAAATAGAACTTCTTGTGTGTGCATGGTTTCAAAGTGTAAGAATGCATGTGTTTTATTGTGAGAAAAAATCAATAAAAAGATGTGTTAGTAGATATTGGAGTCACAAACTCAAAGGATTTGGAATTCTAATAACTTATAATCATTTGGACATTCTAGGAATAATATAATGGTGTTTTGCGTGTGAAAATAAGATATTTAGTATTGGAATGTACATTTTTTATTATATGTGTGGGTGCAAACATGTCACTATATGATCCTTGTTTTTCTAACGAAACTAGCCACATTAAAATAAATATTAATATAATGAAGAAAATATTATTTATTTCAATGGTTGTGAGGATTTATTGCACACCTTCACCACTAAGATATGCACTCACAATAAAAGACCCGGTCGGAAGTGGAACTACTATGTAGTGTAGTCTAACAAGTAAGGTGGTTCGAAGTAATTAATGAAATTCACTAAAAAAATCTAATGCGTTGTGTCCAAATCTCACGAGTTTTTATTTTATTTTATGTCTTTGACCAAAGTTAAGCCTCGAAACCAAAAACCACTTGCTTTGATTGAGGAAAAAAACAAAACAAACATCTCAACCTCTTCTACTTCCAACACCTACAACTCCCTCACAGCAAAACCGATGACGCTGAATTTTTGAGAGGAACTTTAACACCTTTCAAACTACAACTGATCTAATTTTGACGCAAATCCAATGGTGGATTTGAGAGAAACAATTAATCAACCAAAAGTCCAGAGGCGTCACCATGGAAATCCTTCCATGAAACCTTCTTCAACACCCTCTACTTCCAACGCCTGCAACTCCCTCACAACAAAACCGATGATGCTGAATTTTTGAGAGGAGCTTTTACACCTTCCAAACTACAACTGATCTAATTTTGACGCAAATCCAACGGTGGATTTGTGAGGAAAAACTAATTAAAACAAAGTTCAGAGGCTTTGCAACAAGTACTTGCTACACAAGTTCTTTTCATGCCTAATTCTTACACACACTCTTTCTATGCTTGATTTTTGCACACATTCCCTCCATGCTTGATTCTTGCACACATAAAAATTAACAAAATTCCTCACACTTCCTCCTCCTTTTTTTTTTTCTTTTTCCATACCCAAAAAGCCCTCT
>Ga0209208_10000537_pt1 | contig 49727 bp, 30 predicted proteins | sample S1TSphfallax_3_FD_187694 | JGI IMG/M metagenome (GOLD analysis project Ga0209208, IMG submission 187694) | Host-associated microbial communities from peat moss isolated from Minnesota, USA - S1T2_Fd - Sphagnum fallax MG (SPAdes) (version 2) | ecosystem: Host-associated > Plants > Peat moss >... | reverse complement strand
ACAGTTGCAACGGCAGAGTAGAAAGACAAGCTGTTAAACGCCCAAAAAGCCTTAACTGCTGTTGTGTTCACAGGGTCTGGTGGTGAAGCTGGGAGTAGTGAGGAGCCTGAATATGTGATGCTTGCGATTAGTGCTGCGCCAACCAGAATTGCATTTGCTGCATCCACATATGCTTGCCTGTCCCTGTACAGCCTATCGACAAAGGCGCTCACTTGAGAATTATCCATTAGCAGTCTCTCAATGTCCCTGTATTTCTCCTTAACTGCAATTTCCAATGCCGTTTCGCCTCGCAAATTTTCGGCATTCACTTCGAACTTACGATCTTTCAAGATTTCTCTTACCTCGTCCACCTTATCATTTCCAACAGCAATATGAAGAATTGTCTCTCCCGTATTAGCTTCGGGATGGTCTTCATAATTCGTACTTGGAGTGGGAGGAATATCCGGACTAGGAGTGGCAGGAGCATCATGCACACGAGGATTGGCATTGGGAGTACCATGACAGATTTGAATGTAGATCGACTCTACACCATCTGCCATGCTTTGCAAGCCTTGCTCAATTATAATACTAGTGCACGTAAGAGCGTCTTAAAATGCAGTGCTGGCCAGAATGGCGAGCTCCTTCCGACCTGGTGCGGGAGTCGGGAGTCGATCGGTCACGCAGCAACTGGTGTCGGCAGGCGGCACTCCAGCAGCATCCAAAGGCTCTCCTGGACCAAAAAGCTGCCTACTGTGAAATGGAAAATATGATGCGGAACTGTACAAGGCAAACAGACAAGAGAGGAATCTGGTAGGGGAGAGAAATGATAAGTGGACGACTAATATAAAAAGAAAGGGAGGCGCAGGGCACGGAGGGGTGGTGCCCTGCAGTAGATGACAAGAAAGAAGCTCTAGAGAGGTCGCGTGCACAAATGTGTAGCAGTTCTCAGTACACCACGGACAGTGAAATACATACACAAATGACGGTAAGGCTTTGACAGTACATGGAAAAGAGATTAATCAAGGTGCTTACTCGAACCAAGAAACATCATTCTTGCTTGGCACTAGAGAAAAATCCCTTGAGATTAAGTTAGATCCCGAGCTTTCCAAAAACATTCTGCGTGACACCACTCTACATTAAGTCCACAATTGAAACTAGATAATGCTCAGAGGAGGAAAAACTGAAGAAGGACATGCAAAGAGACATAAGAACAATGAGGAAAAGAGAAGAGATAAGACCCAAATCTGTGGAAAAAACATGGGCGACCTCTGATTTATGAGATGAGAACTTACGCTTCAAATGCACATTGGCAACAGCGTGCGCTTGTTCCAGTCAAGCGAGCCACTTTACCGACGACCTGGATCTAGCTAGGTCATTAAGTGGTAACAAGGTGCAAGTACCATCTTCATTTATTATTTTAGAGCAATGCCATAACCTTCCATAACGTTCATACGATGTGATTAAAGGTGCCAAGGTACCACAGTATTAGTTTCCCACTAGCTAGTAGCCATGGTGGTTGGGTGTCAGGACAAAAAAGCAATTTGTGTTCTTTCCCACATCCTTTGAATGGCCAGCCTTATGTTCTGTGGCACTGTATCACTGTTCATTCCAAAATCTTCCTCGAACGTGTATTGTACAATGCAGAGCCAAAAATTAAGTAAGTATGGCTGAGAGCATTTTGGTAAGCTTTTTAAAGAAACAGATGCTTTTGTTCCTCGGTATAAAACGACAAGAAGAAAAGCATGGTATAGGTACAAAAGAGGCCACTAATCTTGGTGATGATGGTTGTGGAGCAGATGGTGAGTGCGGGGTGAGGCTGCTGCATGTGGAGTGAGGATTTTTCCAAAGAAAGCATGCAGGCTACAAGCTTTTGAAATTTGAGACCTCTTGGAGTCTTGGGCCAGTGTTCTATTTTATGAATTTTTTAATGCAGCCTATGTGTCATAAAAAATCTGGCCTTGACTTCACTTTGGCACCCAAAAACACCTATAGCTCTTTGTAAAAAACCTGACATGCAACGAGTTTGAAAACTGTCCCAAGTTTTTTTTTTGAGGTTCTTTAAAAGAAACTTGACTTTGCAAAATGTGAAAATCATTTGCATTTTTTCAAAGAAACCTAACCTTTGCAAAATATGAAAGTTGCCTAATTTTTTCTAAGGTTTTTTCAAAGACACTCAATTCAGTTTTGTGTTTTTGAATTTTTGGTTTTAGGTTTTACAATGGAGAAAATAGGATCATTCAACATTCAACACTGAATGTTGCAAATTTTTCTCTAGCTCTTTGAATGTGACTTTGGAACAACAAAGTTATTGCTTTTCTTCACAAGTTTACTCATTTACTCAAGTTTTATTCGAGTATAACAATGGTGGGTGCATAAAATGAAGGTGAGAAAATATAAAACCTTCCAATATGTTTTGTGGCTTTTATTTATTGTTTCATTATTTCATGTGTTTGGTGTGCATCTTTCTTCTTCTAAAGCTATGTCAACAAATTCAAGGTGTGTTATGTGATTGCAAGTGCTTTGCACTTCACTTTTGCTACAACTACCCACATGTATTTGCCATTTGTTTGCCCCACCTTTTCAAATCATCATTACTCATGATTCACTCTCATTATTTTCCCTCACCCATTTCTTTGCTACATCTATCATGGAATCTTCAATTCCAAACACTTTCATTAACATGGAAGCTAGACCTAATGGTCTTTATGTTGGTGCTAAGTGTTTGGCAAGGTGTAACAATAACAACATTGTGAACAAACCATAGTTGAATGCCCCATATGAGGCCTCATTTAACATTGGCACTAACAACTTATAGTGCAAAAAATGTTGTTAGAGAACTTGAAGAAATAAACAAATCTTTTCACACTTGGGCTTTTTTCAAGATGAACATTAACCAACCTATTGATGTGAGATAGAATCAAATCATGAGATGCATTGTTTATCATAGTGAAATGGTTGGCCCTAAGATTCTAGCCTTAAGCATAGATGCCACAAAAGCCTCATTGCTTATCACAAGGTTAATGGCATATAAGCCATGAAAAAACATGTGGAACAAAATAATCTTGTTTTACTTTTAAAGTACATAGAAGATGTCCATGTTCATCCCCAAAAACATTTTGATTGGGAAACCACCTACTAAATGGCAAAATGTTACACCAAATGTCACCTCTAGATTCTTTCTTCTTCAAATCCATTCCCAAAAGACTATGAAAAGGGTTCTTGGAAGACGTCATGTTGTTTGTGATTAAAAAATTTCTACCATTAAAGACTATTGAGTTTGTTTGGTTTCACAAATTAGCTCTTTAGTTGTGCCCAAAAATGAGTTTCCCTTGGGAAGGTTTTCATTGAAAAACTTATTCTTACATTGGTGAATAAAGCCTTGGTAAAATATGTGCAACCTACATTGACATCAATTTCTAGATTTCGAAAGACATCCATGATGTTTCTATAATGATTATCATTTTCTTCTCCAATGCATGGGAGTCAAAACACATCATTGTTAGGTTGTTTCTAGCCAATGATACAAGTGGTGCTACCATGTTCATGAAGTTAAAACAAGTCCTTGAAAAAATTTCATTCACACAAAATATTGTGAATTATGTCAAAAATGAAATGTTCAATTTACACACTTGTGCAACAACTTTCAATTCAATTATCTCATGTGGTGGCCTCAACCTAACCTCACCGTTTGAAGGTTATTGTTTCGAGCATGCATTTTCAAAGGTGTGTCAATATGCCATTTTAGATAAGAAGATGGCTTGTATTTTACATTATGCATTAATAAAGTCTATTCAATCAAACATCCAAAAGCATATCAATATTATTCTTATCATATAAATAATGAATATTATATTGCTATGAATGTTTTCATTTTTCCATTATTCCTTACAATAATGCAATCATTAATATAAACATTATATTAAATGATATGTGAATTTTCTTATTGCATTAATTATTATTAACAAACCATTATGCATGTAGGATTTAATTTTTTTTAAAAAAACTTTATTTATCCTTCTCAAATATTGAGTATTACAATTAATGGGAGTTATGAAAAATGATATTATAATACAAATTAAAAAATAGCTTTCCTAATGTACTTGCTAGCCAGTTATAATAATAGTTTAATACATATTTCTACTATTTTTTTCATTATCTAAAAAACATTATAACCCTATAATAATGAATGACATAATTAGTATAAATATTATATTTGATAATTAATATTATTAAAATAATGATTATCAAAATGTTTTCATGCCCAATAATTTTTTAAATATTCAATATTGAGTATTATACTTAATAATTTTGAATTGCAAAAAGTCAAATAATTATATGAATTCAATAATAGATTTCCTAATTTAATGATTGGTTACCAAAATAATTTAATATATTTTTATAATATATTTATATTCATATTCTTTTTTTTAAATTGTTAAATTTATTGGTGTAGTTATTATAAAACATTTATTTAGCTACGTAATTTTATTTATTTATATAAAATAAATTTTATTAAAATTTTATTATATATGTAGTTATTGAAATTATTATCAAAGGACTATTGTACCTATTGAAATTATTATTTCTTAATTATCATTATCATGAATTTTTGATAATGATAATTAATAATATTTATAATAAAATATTGATAAAACGATTAAATTAAGATAATAATAAATCATAATAATCATAATCATAATATACCATTATTAATTATTAATAGGTTTTTACATATGATAATTAGTATATAATTAATAGGTAAATTAAATTATTATAGTGATGCGTTTCCAAGTTCGTTAATAAACTCAAACGTGAATTTAAACTAAAAACAGTGGAAGAGCAAGGAGTCAAGGCATGCCCCCTGGCTCATAGCACTTTGGGGGTAAAGGGGCGTGTTGGAGTTCCAAAATGGGACTAAGAAGAATGACAAGCATCAACTATTCACATGGACCTGCACAAACAAAACATTTGGTGGTTAATGCATAAGTGAAACACTTTTGGTGTTAGGACGAACCACAGCGGCCCGAACTTGAGGGAAGCCACCACCTTCCCCTTTATAATATATTATCTGCCTCTCCACAAGGCCCACATTCAAATGACATTTTGTCACGAGATTTTCCAAATGGGAATCCTGAAATTCCCACAACTAGGACTCTTGTGACTTTGGGGGCCCATAACTTTGTGCACCAACCTTTAATTGAGATGAGGTCTAAAGTAAAGTTGTAGCCTTCGTTGAAAGCTTTCGAAAGGTATGTCGCACACCACTTGCACATAAGGAAATTGAGTCGATTCTTGACTTTTAGTGGTCAGGAATCAAATTGCCAATTAGACTTTCGACCCTTCTTTTGGCCATAACTTATGTTTTAGATGTCCAAATGGGTCATGCGAACCCAATTTAAACATCTACATTTCAATAGTTTTTTAATGATATAAAGACTCTTTTTATCCAATGGGATTTGACCCGTGCAATCACTCTCTAAAGATTCAAGAGTCCACCGAGATTCCAATTCCCAAAGTGGAAGCCCCTTGGGAGTGTCAGGGTTCATTCCCTCACACTTTCTTTCATTCTCGGGCTTCGCTCTTGGCTTGTAACCTTGCAAGCCCTTGCCTTGGTCACAAGCCCAATGCTAAAGTTGCGACATATAGCATAAGTACCAGGATGTAGTTAGAAATAAGTTATAACTAGTTTGGTGAAATTTGTAATTAAAAGGTCTAGACCACATCTTTTGTTTTCCATTCTTGTAATATGAAATATATAAATAAGTGCATTAATAGTATTTAATGTGCAAAGGGCTTTAAGGGATGAGTCAGCAAAAGAGGCTCAACCTTAAAAATTAACCCCAAAATAAAAATGGATTATTTAAAACTTATTTAATTAACTTAAGTTACACCAAACTTACCTACCTCCTTAACCAACCCACCTACTTAAGTAGGTATCTTGGTTAAGCGGAACCTATTTACTTAGATATTTATTTAAATTTATTTTTGACAAAATTCAATTAAATGTCACATGATAAAAAAAATTTATGCCACATATAACAATTTAAGACCATCGAATGTCTTAGATTATTTTTAAATTATAATTAAATAATTGAAAGTTGGGACACATGACAACACATTAGTTGATTTCATTATTCACCAAAATAGTCACATATTAATCAAATGTAACAATACATATATGACTAATCAAAGGATGAAAATGTATTTCATTGATTTTTTCTTCATCCAAAGTCATTTGTTGTTTATGACTAATATCACATATGATTCAACAACTTTCGCAAATATGGAGATTTTAGTCATAGATGTCATTTGTGACTAAAAACTAGTCACAAATTCCAACTTTTGTCTAGTGTAATGTATGAAGAATTAAAGTACTCCTAATTGTATATATATGACGCACTCCTAAGTCCCTTGTTGAACCCACTTGAGGGTTCAATTATGTGTAGTTGCGGAAAGTTGGGACTTGGAGGGCGCTCTCGACTTCCAGCACTATAGAGGGGTACAAGGGCGTGTTAGAAGTCCCGGGAGTAGACTAGGAAGAGGGACTAGATTATCAAGCTTGAATTTGCATCCAAAACCAACCACAAAGGGTTAGTTCACATACGGGAACACCCTTGGGTGTTGGGACAAGCCACGGGCACTTTGACACATAAGACTCAGCACGGCCCGGACTCGGGGGAAGCCACCACCTTCCCCCATATAGTATTCTCTGCAACGCTCCACGGGGGCTACATCCAAATGGCTCTTTTTCCCGGGACTCCCAAGTTGGAGTCCCGAAATTGTCCCGAAACTGTCCTGGGTGGAGTCCCGGGACTTTGGGAGCTCATAACTCCCGACTGCGAAGTCTGATCGCGACAAAGTCTGAACCAAACTTGTAGCCCTTGTCGTCATCTTTCCAACGACGTATTGCACTCTCAATTCGGAGGTCGGGAAGAGGTCGATTCCCGACTTTTAATGGTCGGGAGTCAAACTGCTAGTTTGACTCCCGGCACTTCTTTTGCCCATAACTTGGGCGACAGATGTCCAAATGGCTAATGCGAGGCCATTTTCGATATCTACGCTTCAAGACCTTTCCAATGACACCAAGAACACCTCAATGCGAGGTGTTTTGGACCTTGCTGTCGAGCTCTAAACATTCGGGAGTCCCGGAGGACTCCAAGTCCTCACTTTTTCCAAGTGTTGGGCTTCACCCCCACACTTGGCCAAAGTAGGGTTGCGACAGCGTTGAATGTCCAAATCACAAAATTGAAAAAATATAAAAAATGGTTATTAATATTGATGTCTTTGTTCATTATTGTGCATGTAATTAGAGTGGTTGCATTGAACATACCTACCAATTATGATGAGGAATTAAAACCATAACATGTTGTATAAAACTAATTGTAGATGAAATTGCGAATTTTTACCCCAGGGCGATAGGTACAATTGAATGTTCAATCCTTGATTGACATGTGTGTAAACAAAATGCCACATCAAATGAAAAGAATTAGAAATGGTAGACAAGATGTGTGACGTCTATTGCTTGATACATGGAAAAATCTTTGATAGCAAAGTGATGAAATAAGATATAGTGAACAAATGGGAAATATTCTTATTTTTTATTAATGCATTTGCTTTTGTAGATTATTGAAGGTAAACGGGTGAAAGCATGATTAAGTATACATTTTGTGATTCTTTTTAATAAAATTGTAAAACAACTATAAATCATGATTTAACATATCAAATTTAGAAATATTATTTAATTTAATGATCAATATGAACATATTATTTGAATTTATGTCAATGATATTGAAGAATCAAATGTTTAAAGTAGATTTAAGTAGATCTTTAAAAATTGGAAGTAAATTTTTTAAAATTTTCTAGGTTGCTTAAAGAAATAAAATAGGCTTCAAGTAGATGAAATATGGATTTTTTTTACTTTCTTGGTTAATGGCCATTTAAAATTTACTTATGCACTTTCAACTTCCAAGGTAAAAATAATAATAAATTAATCTTTTAATGTAATTTAATATTTCTGAACACAATTCCATTAATTAATTTTTAAAATACTTTTGAAATATTTTTTATACACTAAAGTTTTCCAAACTTTGTATACAACATACTATAAACTAAATATTGTGCACCATGATGGTTTAACAATGATAAAAAAAGTTTCAACTCTACTTTCTTGCATTTGTGTGTAAAAATATGATTGCAACTATTCATAACTACTTTTGTTGTATACTTGATCATGCCTTCACCCAAACATTATTTTATAAGTTTCATAAATATGTTTACAAATAAACAAAGAGTTAAACATTAGAAGAATTTATAAATTAAGAATGAGCAAGTTTAACAAGAGACGCCATCTTAACATGGACGTGTGAAAAAAAGGATTTGTATTTGCCAAATATACTATGTGTGAGTCCTTAAAAGATTTGATATCCAAATTGTGAAGGAACAACATTGATGTAAAAGAATACAAATTGAAATTAAGAAAACATATCTTGCATCAAGAGTCCTGTTGAAGCTTGTACCATACTTAGAATTTAGAATCTATGTGATTTAAGGATGAGTTCTTATGTGTTATCCATGACAAAATGGATCATGCAAAAACTACATTCCTAAGGTTCCAAATGATAAACAAAATGATTTCAAGGCTTGGATAATTGCCCATTACCCTCATTGGTATGATAATGCATGGTCATGGAGATGAGAGGCATGTGTAATATTCTAATGAGTTATGGCCTAATGATTCCAATTTCACAATTGGGTCATTGTCACAACTCATTCAAACTTTGGAAAAACCTCTAATTTCAAAATAAAAAATCTTGTTTAAATGCCTTTTGCAAATTTTTTTTTGACTCATCTCTTGCAAGGGAAATTATGTTGCATAGGTGAATTAAAACCACCAAATCAACCTATTGGTCACAAGCCTTTATTGAAAAAAATTGTGCCTTCATATGGGTAACTATGTGAAGGACAATAAGAATCGATATTTGTTAGCATTTCTTTCTTTGTTGATTACAAGGAAAGTGTTTGAAGAAGTGAAACTCAGATTTCTTATAATTGGTCATAAACCTAAGAATATTTATGGGCGCTTTGGGTATTCATTAGAAAAATTGAAAGAACAAAATAATTATATGTTGGCAGTTTTGATGAATGTCTTCATGGGTTTCACAAGAGTGACCCTTCATTTCATAATTGATACAAGAGATTCCAAATTTTAAACCTAGGTTGTAGGTTGTTTGAAGGATGGTCTTGAAACTTTGGTGGGGCACACTAATATGCATTTGTTTAGATTTTTTGTTGATTTGTCAAGTTGGCTTATCATGCAATACAAAATTTCACCCATAGGTAGTGTTTGGAGGCCAACAAATGGGTCTCTAATCAAATTGTGGAAATGTAATTTGGATGGATCACCAAAGCTACCTATTGGAGTCCCAAGCCTTGTTCCATACTACCCAATTTGGGGCAATGATATGTCTATGGAAAAAAGAAAAGTTATTAAGGCTGGAGTATTTATATATGTGGAATTTTGGAAGTGTAGCATTGATCAAAACGCAACTTATGTATTGAAAATGACTTTGTATGTTGAATATTGGGGGGATATTTTGTTGCATTTGTCAAAATCATTACCTCTTCAAAGTTCAACGTTTTTGGAGTGTTTTTGGTCTTCAAACAACTGGAGGTTTAATTATGCCAAGGTTGCATTACCAACTAGGATTGAAGTTGCTGATGCAAAAGACCCAATCATGTGTCCTTATTGTGGGCGAAATAATTTGAAGCCTTTTCCATTATACACCCCATTTAGAGATCTCAACAATGGGAATTTTGTTATGGTGAGGCCCCATGATCCTCTCCTTGTTCATGTGTGGATGGGATTAACACAATGTGATGTTGTGAAAGATGAATAATGGATTTTGAAAATGGTGAAGGTTTAGTGGTGGGTTCTAGTGAAGAAAGGTTCAAATTTGGATGAACAATGTTTGTACGAAGATTGTTGGGATGACAAGTGGAAATGTAATTTAGCAAATCCAAAATAGTGGTTCAACATTTCATCTTTTTTTTTCCCTTTCTTGTTTAGAAAAATACAACAAATAAAAGTCAAATTAGTATTCCTAAGAGTTTTGCTTATCGAGCTAAAGTCAATTTTGAAGCTACTAATGCATTTAATAATTTGTGAACAATGTTGATGACATGAATAAAATATTAGTGGTTTGTCACTTTTTTTATATTATCATTTAGCTGAATGATTCCATATTTTTGGTGCATTTTTCATCTTTTGTGTTTCATTGTATTATTTAATGAATTTAATTAGGAAAAATAATATTCTTGATTGACAAAAAAATATTCACAATTAGTAATCTACTATGTCACACCTAGTGGCCACCATATGCCATTATTTTTTCATGGTATATATTAATGGAAATTATTAATAAATTTGTAATATTAAAAATAACATCTTTGGATTCATAAACATTATTGCCATTGTTGGATTGGCATGGTGTCTTTTGTCATATTTATTTTCACATATTTTTAAATGAAATTCATGTATAGAATGATCATAAATTTGTTAAATTTGTTGGCCACTAGGTGGAGTCCATCCCATCCACCAAGTTGCACAAAGTTGTAAATTATGAATTTATTTTTAAATTAATTAAATACTTGTTTTAGATTGTAAGAAGTTTAATTCTCAAAATTGGAGTTCAATTCTAAACTCCAAGCTTGAAACTTTAGGTTTTGTTTTGTTTAAAGTTTTTTTAATCATGTTTTATTTGTATTTTCCGCCATATTTTTTGTTTTTTTGCTGTTTTTTTGGGTTTTTTTTGTTTTTAAATTTTCTTTTGTATTTGTGTTAACTTTAGTTTAGTTTTTTTTAATTTAAAAAAAAAAATTGGTCTTATAGGTTATTATTATTATTATTATAAATATTAGATACTATTTTTTGTTCTACAAGAATTACATTTATTTAATATTTAGATCAATTTTGCATCATCTTACACTTAATTCCTATTGCACAACTTTATTAAATTATGATGGAAGGAAAGAAAGAAGTGAATAATTTTATGCTTTTGTAAATGTTTGTAAATGTTGGCATGCTTTCATCTTATAAGATTTTTTGAGACATTTATTGAAAATTAGTGTTACACAAACCATTTTTTTTATGCTTGAAATCTTCATGAATGAAGTTGAAATGGATGAAAACCCAATCCAAGAAAAATCTATAAAAATCCCACTTGTCAATAAAAAAAAGAAAAAGTGCTAGAAAATGAAGAGGAAAGGATGGAATTTAATCTTGAAAGATTGCATATTCAAAGTAAGAAATTGAAAGGAGTATTATAAATTCAATATGTTGCGGGTTTTATTGTGTCAATGATAACAAGGAAGTTGATGGTGATTATCCCCAAATTATGAAATGTATCATCTATTACAATAGTTTAGGAATTGCTATTAATCCAAGAATTCAAATAAGAAAAGGTGTAATATCTTATTATAAGACCAATAGAATAATTGCATTGAGAAAACATGTGGATGTAAAACATTCCATTATTGCCAAAATGTTTGAGGAGGTGAATAGTCCCATGATAGGAAGTTTGGAGATGTAATTTGAAAAAAAAACGACAAATGTGTTTGGGTCTTTAAATTAAATTTTTAGTGTAAAAGGTCCTTTTAAAAATGATGATGTGCAATAGAGAATTTTCTTGGAGGAACTTGGGCTTTTGATAATTAAAAAAAAAATGCCTCTACAACTAGTGATAAGCATGTGGTTGAAGCATTTAATTTTGTATTTGGGTTCTTGGGTGTTATTTTGTTCAAGGAAGAAATTTTCACAACAATTGTTGTTTGACTTGGTGGAAAAGACCAAACAACTGTAAATGTTACTTGTTTTAGAAGAATGTTACTTTGCCACTACTAATTAATTTTGATCTTTGGATGTCTAAGGGAGTTCATGACATTTTTGCATTAGTTGTTAATTTTTGGAAAATAACTAACAACCAACATATTACAATTTTTTTGGTTTGAGGTTATTAAAATTATACAATTTGCATTAGCAAAAAACATGACTGATTTATTGGATCAATATGGTTTGAAGAAAAAAAAATTTACATATGTGAAAGATGAGGGGTCAAATTTAAATGTAATGACAAGATTTAAAAAATTTGTTGCGAATTATGAAGTTTTTGGGCCAGAGAAAAGTTTTCAAGGGACATGATTTTCCAAGGCTTGTCAATATGTCATGATAGATGACAAAACATGCAAAGAACTTAAACATTTGTTTATAAAGTTTACACATGCAAATTTGCAAAAATGCACCACTTGGCCAAAAACATCTAGTAAGGGTAGACATGAATGGAAAAAGGCTTGTGAGGATTTTGGCATCCATGTTAGGAAATATAGCACTTGTATTAAAAAATATATATATTAAGAAATTTAAATAATTCTTTTCTTCAAAATTTTCAATTTTTCATTTCAATTTTTTTGCATAGTCAAAAGTAACATTTCAATTGTTTTTGATGTTTTGCAAGTTTGTTGGCAAAGTAATCATGTTTTAAAAGGCTTTACAATTTCTATGATACAATGGACAATTATAGTGAAAGTGGAAGGCCATGTGCCACCTCCTCTAACTTGACATATTTTAAAAATAATTGTAAAATGTTTTTCTCCTATTATCACTTATGTGCCAAACCAATCTTGTGAATAATAATTATTTAGTGATACCTTGCATATTGTAATAACCATGAGCTTGAACTTAAAGGAAGAAGCTAAAAATCCACCTATTCATAATGTAGTAATGGAAGATGATCATGGGGTTGCTCCAAAGTTATTATTACTTGATTCCAACATTTTAAAAGAAAAGTGTGGTGTCTTGATTTCTTTCCTCTCTTTCCTAAGGAAACATGGAAAAAAAAAACTCACAACATGTTGTCTTTGATGTTGAATCATAGACATAAGAACCTTCGTCTACTAGTTTCTTTGTTCATTGCTTATGAACAAGATAAAACTATTGTTGAAGAACATGAGAAAAGGTTTTTGTTGCTAATGTTATTGAAATGCCATCATGTTTTACATCCTTTGCTAGAATTATAGTCTTTGAAAAATCATCCTAATGATGAGGATGTAAGTTTAAATATTTTTGAAATGACAATTGAAATAAGTGAACAAACAATCAACGTTTAATATGTTCGGGTGTAAGCAAAATCATATGAACAACTTGATTACCTTGTCAAAATTGGAACAAATAGATTTAAGATAATAACAAAACCCATTATATAATTGTGGAACATTGAATGTTTTCATTTCAATGATTAAATATAATATATGGTTACATTAATGTGCATTGATTTTCATATTTCAAATTGTAAAACTAAGTTTGAAATAGGTTTTTCAAAATACAAGTAGCTTTTGATGTCTACTTTTCGTTATGGGCTTTTGGTTTCAAGTAGGTGAAAGTAGATTCTTACAAAAAGGAAATAGAATTTTTTTTGATGACTTGCTAAAACATATGTTGATTTTCATTTCCTAATTTACGACATATCAATTTCATTAATTTTTCTAACCAAAAGGTAGGTTTCAACATGTATTTTTCAGTTGATTTCAATTGTACTTTTAGTCTATTTAAAATTCATTTTCTTTTAATTTCTGTAGAATTAGATTCCTATAAACTTAATAGAACAAAATAATGCTACTTAACAAATACTTTCACCTAATTTGATGTTATTTAATAGTAGTTATATGAATAGCACAAGGTTAAAGTGGAGACGTCTATTTTTCTGGTATATTTGATCTCGCTTTGACCCATTCTAAATAATTATACATTACATTTTTCAATTGACATTTACAATTCATTTGTATTCAATACAAACATAAAATATGTGGATAAGAGATTATTAGAAAATAATTTTTAAACTTTTGCATATGTAGTTGAAAGACGACATAATAGAATACTTGTACCTTAGATCCTTAGTTAGATTCAATCATCAAGTGCTGAATTTAATTATTTTTAGGGCAAAGGACTTGTCCACACTTCTAGTTAGGCTATTTTAGCTTTTGACACATTCTAGATCTTAATATTTTGACAACTTGTGTAATGGTCATTCTAGAAAGCAAAATTGTTTTGGGTGATGATGATGACATGTCAAAGGAGTATGGTGAAAACCCTACCTTAGAGGAGCTTTTCAAATATGATCAAATTGCAAGATTAATGGTGAAGTGCGTTGTGGCTTGAAGTATTATGTTACATTGCAATTTTTGGAATTTCATACCATGTAGCTCTTTTTACATGAAAATTTCTGAAATTTCATGTGATTACAAGTTCTATGTGTTCCAATTTCAAGGCATTTTGTATACAGCAATTTATTTTTTTGGCCAATTTGAAATTTCTAACAAACTACCTGAGGTTGTCTTGGAATTTCTGAAAATTTTCAGCATCTCAGTTTTCAATTAATTTACATCAAATCTGACCACAAGTTTAGGTATACACGTTTGAGATCTGACGACATATGAATAACCAGAGGAGAGAGGGAGGAGAGTGAACATGCAACCAGACTCTATAAAACTTGACAACCTAATAACAACATTGAAAGAGAAAGTTCGAAACCTGTTTTAAAAATAGTAATCTTCATACGTTCATAAGCGTAATTTGAATGTTCATAGCCAAGTTCTCGTTTTTTGATCAATGTTGATGAGGGATCAGATTAACTCCCATATAATTTGAACTGTCCTAACAAGTTTCATGCTTCGTTCTTTTAATCCAGCGAGTTTCACAAAAAACAATAATAAGACTACGATGCAGATAGCGAGACCTGCGGGGGCAGTGGAAAGTATTCTATATTCTTTTGTGGTGTGAGCGGGCAGTCTAGCGAAGGCGCCACTGGTAAAGGCACCTAGCACACAAAGAACAGAAAGGATCAAAAGAATAGAAGCCAATACGAGTTTTCGCTTCACTCTTTTAACAACTCGTCCAATGAATTCATGGTGGAGAATTGGCATCGCTGCATACGCACCAGCCAAGACAGTTGCAATGGCGAAAAAGAAAGACAAGCTGTTAAAGGCCCAAAATGCCCTAACTGCTGTTGCGTTCTTAGTGTCTGTTGGGTTTAGCCAGGCTGAATATGTAATGCTTGCTATTAGTGCTGCGCCAACGAGAATTGCATTTGCGGCATCCACATTTACTTGCCTGTCCCTATACAGCCCGTCAACATAATGCTTCACTTGAGGGTTTCCCATTAGAAGTCTCTCAATCTGAGTCTTTTTTAAGCGTGTAGCAATTTCGAATGGGGTTTCGCCGTTATGGTTTTCTGCATTCACATCCGTCTCACCTAAGTTCCGCAAACAATTCCGTACATCTTGCACGGTTCCGCTTGTAACACTATTGTGAAGAGGCCAAGTGGCCATTGGTCGAGATGAACAGGGGTCCGCACAACGTTCGGGTCTTCCAAAATTTCGTTCAGATTTGTTCGGTATTCATCCGATCCTCTGGTGGAGATGTCATCAGGACCCTTCCAGTTTATCCTGTTCAGACATTCTTTTAGTCTCCGGTAAAGCAGCAATGGTTGCGTGACACAGCTGTGTCAAACAAGAATAGGATTGGCAAACAATTGTTCCAGACCTAGAAGTTGTCCTAAAGAACTATTCGAATGTGGCCACTACTCAGGTGCGCATACGTCAGGTTCTCGACACTTCGAGACTTCAAGATAGTGAAGGTAATTAACCTACATGTGTTCACTTCTCTTTCAGCATAATTTGGCAGGCCCCACTAGGTGCCCCTGCCACTACTTGGTCTTCAAAGTGCTGTAACGAGTTTGGAATGTTGTAATTTTTACTTCTAGTTCTGGACTGGCAAGTTCTTCGAGCTGGGGCTGGAGTCGTTAGTGAAGCAGCAGCTGGCGCGCCCACAACTCCAGCTACAGCAAAGGACTTAAAGGGGTATCCTGGATCAGGGCAAGAAGTTGCCTGCTCTAATGTGGAAACTATTATGCAGAAATCATGTAGACGAGGAAGAGAAAGAGAGGAAGATTGCCCGGGGCACGAAATGAAAAAGGGATGACAACGAAAATGGGAAGGGGAGGAGAATGGCTGAGAGCACGGTTCAGGAAGAGGAGTGGTACCTGAAGGCTGTGGCAGATGCAAGAAGCTAGACGTGTGGTCGGACATAAAGGAGCAGTTCTCCGCACACCACACAAATTGAAGACAATAGACGAATGACGGTAATTCTTTGCTTTTCATGGCAAGGGAACAGGTGTTCACACGAACCACATTAACATCATTCTTGCTTGGCCTCAAGCTTAAAGATTTTTCGGGGAGACACACCTAGGCCACAAATGAGGCTAGACGATGCTCAGAGCCTCAGAGAAGAAAACGGAAGCAGAACAGAGAGACACAAGCATGAGGAAGAGAGACCGAAGTCTATGAAAAAACAAGGTCGATCACCTCCGATTGCAGAGGAGTGGAGCTCTTCCATTTAACGAGAGATTTTACTCACGCCAGGCGTAGCAAGGTGAGTGGGCCCGTCAGTGCGAATATGACGAGGAATTGAGCTTCTCATCGAGCCAAAGAAGGTTGGAAAACACGGCTGCTGAGAGGGTCCAAGAGAGGGGTGATGGTGCGGCAACTCGATTGCTGACCACTTTATTCACAGGCAAGGCAATCGTGACGCACAGAAGTTGCAAGTGGAGGGAATCAGGCCTGAACGGAATCGGGACTAGAAGAGCCACTGTGGAAGTGAAAGATTTGACAACGATCACTGAATGCCCTAGTTTATCAAAGATTTAGATTTAGATGCTAATAATCAGCCAGAAAATCAAAAGGACGAGCATGAAAGGGCAGCATCAGGACAGGCAGAAATGAATGCCTGTAGATTCAATCAAAGCTCACAAACAGCACCTGCAGCAATTCGGTGCCTGCAGCATTAACCCCTTTTCTTAGACTTTTCTTGTGACACAATCAGGAATTCCTGCATAACTGGTTCACTGCAACACATCAGGCCTTGTAGGAGCACATTCATGCCATTGATTAAGGACTGAATGTTGACAGAACATCATCAGATCATGTGATTCTCGACACTAACATCAAGGTTCTTGACTGTGAGAAGCTTCCAGATAAGAGACAAAAATCGGTAACTCAATTTCAACAGTCTAGGAACTAAGTCTAGAGGTCCCATACTAGCTATATTCCCTGCGCAGGAACCGCCTCGGGCATCAGTGGCAAGTTGCAAGAACGTGCAACCACCCATGGTGGGATGGTGCCCATGCGGATCGATAGACATGGCCTTCTATATCGCGGTATCTGTATGATCGTTCATTTGCTGGTCCTTCTTGAAACTGGACTGCAGTGCCAGTTCCAATTTTAAAATCCAAGTAAAGCCTCCTGCCTTATCCATTGGCAATTTAGTGAATCTTCTTGGAGAAACTCCTGCTTTTTGTTCCCCTTCACAAAACGACAGTCAACTACAAAAGCATTTGCTACACAAAAAAGCACGCAAACCTTGTCACACCTTGGTGACATGACGATTGGTGCAGATGCTAGAGGCTGGACTCCAGAGGCCACACTTGGTGAAGGAGAAAGCCACTTAGTGAAGGCAAATGCAGTGGACCCAAAGCTTTGGAAAGTCAGAGAGTCCTGTCGAGCCCAAGACATCAGGTGGAAATAAGGATGCTATTCACAGAGAACCTATTTGTGTAGGGTAAAGCCCCAGGCATGGAGCTTTATCAAAAAACTGGCTGTGCAAGGTTTTTTTTCAACTTCATGAGGTATGTGGACTGGCGATCCTCCACAAGAGGACTTAGCCAAATCTGGCTACAGGTCAGAGAGAACAGTAATTTTTTTTGAAACCCTGTTATGTACTTGTGAGTTGCAAGGCTATAGTCTAAATGTGGAGATTTCAATATTTTTTCCTAAAAATGTGGCGAATTTGGGGGTTTTTCCTCAGATCCTTTGTAGAACTCGCAGGCCCTATTTTTTTTTCTCTGTTGCCAAGCGGTGAAATTCAGAAAAAATAGAAAAAAGTCAGTGCTCAAGACCCTGATTTAGTCTAAGCATGGGAGAGTTCTAATATTAAAAGCACATTTTAAAGTATTTTGGGCTAAAAGTTTTTCGCATGGTAGCAGTGTGGATGCGGGTTCACCCAAGGCGGAGGATAGCACATTAACATCCACCAAGTTCATAGGGGGTTTTAAAGTCGTACTAATTTTGCACCTGTCTTGGAACAGGTCAAATTCATGTCAATCAAAAAACCAAAAAAAACCACAGATTCTGTGCAGCCTCAGATTTTGCTGGGTAGACTTTTAGCAACAACTTAGATAAACTAGCAGACTAAGAGAATGCCTTTTGCTGATATTTGTAGTGGATGGTATATGTAGCGTGCCCAACACACTTGCCAACGCATCAATTCATGGGTCGGGCCGAACTTAAAACATTAATGACCATATGTCACCAAGTCATTTTGAATTCCTTTGCCAACATGAATTTGTCCCAGAAATCAATTATCTGAACATTATACAAATCTATCTATGAAGGTAGTTTGTTTTGTTTTGTAGTTATGAGATCCACTAAACCAGCTTGTTTCAGATTGTCTCCTTGGTGTCTTTGGAAAGCTCTCAAAGAGGAGGGGTGCATGGGCTTGGTTCCATGACGTTTGGACTTGCAGTGCAAAAGTTCTTGAATATTGAATGATTTCTTTACTATAAATTAAATTAAATTGTAGCTGAAAATTTTGGAGGAATTGGAATGCGCCTTTGGTGTTGTTGGAAAGATCTTGATGAGCAGGATTTAATGAAATTTATTTGGTAGGATTTGGATTCAGAATGTGGGTTCTAAGTGATTTTAAGTGATTTCTGCTGCTGAAAATTCAAATAAAATTTTAAAAACCAGGTTTTGAAAGGAAAAATCAGTTGAGGACGAGTTCCCACTTGGGCCAATGGCACAGGCCACACTAGTTTGAGTGATATGTACATCATTTTTGTTAATATGCAAATTAAACAAGTTACAGATCATTTCAATTTATTTGGAATTATGCATTTCAAAAGATGTGGGTCTTTTTTGGTCATCTATTGTTTTCCACATGTATAGCTAGACATTGAGAGCCAAACTATCCTCTTATTTAGCTTCCAATCTATATGCCAATTTAAAAATGAATCAACCCATGGTATCAGCAATATTTTTTGCAAAAGTTCTCATTGTTATGATTTTTAAAAGTAATATTTTGTCTTAATATTGTTTATTTATTAAATGATTCATCAAAAGAGAGTATTGTGGGTTAATATCACTTAATGTCTATTCCTGATCACTGTCGACAACCAAATTATAAATGGGCTTTTGTTTGACAGATTCAAATAACAAGTCATCATTTAGTGCTAAATCCCTCTTGGGATGCTCACTACTGACGCTTCAACAAAAAAACATTTAAATATATATTGCATGGTATGGATAAATAATATGGTTTATCCCCAACTATATAATGTAATTCTCTTATAATATTTCAATATTTAAAACCATAAGGGCCCCAGTCTAAGTGGATGATGTAAAGCACTTTCGGGCAGGCTACAAAACATCCCCCACTCTATGGAGCCTGTGCAGTAGGCCTGTACAGCGGGAAATTTTGTGACCCTCTGTGTGGGTCCGCTCATTCTTCATGGAGGGGTAAATGCTGTCCTCGGAAGGCTTAAAAACCTGAAGAATCATCTGAAGCCTCCACAATTCACCTGACTCAACTGAGATTGAGAACGAAATGTCGAGTAACAGGCTTCAGATTTAGGGCAGAAGCCAAAGATTGATTTGCATAGGTGAAACGGTATTGACCCATTTGATCACCCTTGGTCACTGTGTACATCGAACTCTTCATGACGATTCACACTTCAAAATTCCTTCAAAGGATGGGACCCCCAAAGACAAAGAAAAAGTATTCCAGAAGAGTGACATGTTTTTTATCCCTTCAACAATGAAAAGTGGCAAAAATATTAACCTTCAAAACCAGTCCCAAGTTGAAAATGAAGGTGGGTGTATGAGACCTTATGAATTTACACATGCCACATTCTTGAGCCTTCTTGGAAAAAAAGTTCGTTTTGAAACATTGGCTCTTTCAAGGGCCTTTGAACCCAAAGAACCCAACTTGAACAAGTCTTCTGTTTCGGGTTTTAGAATAATTCTCTCTACTTTCTACCATGTCAAAATTTTAACAAACATGCACAAATTTTACATCACAATTTGCAAGATGACCTCTTTGAGTGCCAAGGGCTACAGGACATGTGAAAATGATTTTTGGGATCGAGAATTTGCCCAAATAAGACCAATCCCTGTTGTACTTTTCGTGTTAGAATTTGTTCATCAAATTGAAAGTTCCATGTCTACAAAAGACAGAGACAACTGTTAACTCCTTATACAAATGAGTTAAGTACTATGGAATGGTCAAGCCAATGGTCAACCGCTAAGTGGCACACCCAACCTAATGGGTAAGGTGAGGCCATTCCACAACATCAAGGTCTGGGGCCACAGATTGAACAATTTTACGAAAGATTGATCTTCAATAAAGGCATTTTGGTCACTATGTATGAGTGTATAATCATCACTGGAAGATTACATTATATAATGTGGTCAAAAGAATGGCATAATCTGTCACCCCAGAGCTTACTCTATAATTGGGAAAGTGTTTTATAAGACATTTTTCATATTGTGCCACATGGCAAGACTTGGTTTAGTTGCCAGGTGGGTTCCAAATGGCCGGTGGATCTGTGAACATCCAAACAAACAATCATGCGCATGTGTAAACATATTGGTCCATGACATTCAACAACTTAGATATAAACAGAATTATTTGGAAAATGAATATTTCCAAATATTCAAGAAAGTATCGTACGTCCCCTGACATGCCCTTCCACTTAAGAAGTGTCTATATCAGGACCACCTTGGTGGGGCCACCAAGGTGATATGAGAGTTAGGCTAGAAATGGCTCAGTGCCGTTTGAGTCCTCTAAAAGTTACGAGACTTTCAAACTTAAAAATCCGGATGGGCTGCGGCAGGAGCTTGGGCTCTCATCAATCAAGAAGATGATTGAGGGTTGTCGTCAAAATTAAAATGCAAAGCCTTATTTTCTTAAAACTTTCAATGGACGATTAAATGTTGTCATGGGCCGACCCAAAGGGGTTGGCTTGTTAAAGCACTTGAGACGAATAAAAGGTGTCTTTTTGAAGTTTCAAAGCCATCAGAAGAGGATTGGCCTCGGAACGACTCCGGTTGTTCCAGTTAAAGTCTTAATTAGATCAACTTCAAAAGTTGGGACTGTGAGGCCGCTGAGTCAACCTGGGGTTGGCTCAGCTTTAAGGCCCTTTGGGCCGGCTCAAAATACAAGCCCCTGGCTAGCTCTGGGTTAGATTAGGACTTAGTTTCGATAGCAAAGTCTAGCGAATCTAAGCAGAGAATTTGAAGTTGTCCTCAACGGTTAAAACTTTGGGACTAACGAACTGTGTTGTGAGGTGCACGTGTAGCTAAAAGCTGAAAGAGTCAACCCAAGAGAAGCTTGACGAGGCGCTTGAAAAACAAGGTGACAAGCAAGAAAGGACATGTCATCCCCCTTGGGTACACCATCCAGAGCTTTACCAAACTTGTTTCTATTCTAAAGGTAAAAATGCAATGATCCAAAATTCTAAGCTCAAAATCTTAATCTGTTTTACTTCATCCATCGGTCAAACATTGAATCCCTTACACAAAACACCCCATTTCTTCCCCCATTCTTTCATTGAATTTTCGCAATTTTTGTGGCACAGGAAGCACTAAGATAAATATGCCTATCATCAAACACTTTCCCAATTCTTTTTTCATTTTGAGTGATTCAAAATGTTATACGATTGCCTTCTCAAACTTTACAAATCATCTTTGAAATGCAAAGCCAAAGAAGTACTAAAGGAACTATGCTTTTTCAAATTGCAAAATGCGTTTTTTTTCATTTTTCTTCATTTTGACCCCTCCTATTTCATTAGTGCATAACTTTCTCAGTTTTTGTTTCAATTTGAGTAATTTAAACTGCTCTGAAACTGTCATCTTAAGCTCTACAAATCATCTCACAACTCTGAAGGCAACAGAATAATATTTAAGCGTTTTTTGAGGGGTTCAGAAATAACCTATGAACTGTTTGATCGAAAAATTTCAGTAAAACCAATCCCCCTTACTTTGGATGATCATAACTTTCTTGCCTCCAATCCGTTTTTGTCGATTTTTAGTGTATCAGATGCGTTAAGAAGAGGCCTCTAGCTACTCTTTGGACACAATAAACAGTGAGGCCCTTCTGCACAATTGGCAAGCAAAGCTTACCTTAAGTGTTGAAACACCGACCTACCTACCCTAGGTGGAGGGCTACACATGTTCTTTCAGCAGAAGCAGCAGAGGAACAATGTGTGAGGATTTGACTGGCATTTACTTCTTAAGTGTTCATCCACTGGCCTAGTCACAAATGGCCACCATGAAGATACTATAAATATGACCTTTCGACAAAAAATGAGACTACCTATCTTTGTCATATATTTCATCTGATATTGGATGATGTCAAGATTTTCAAGATTTTAGTCAGAAACGATTACTTGCAACTACACAATAGGAATGTGAATCATATATATAAATTCACTACGTCCATTCGTGACAGAACTTTGGTCCGTCATAGAAGGCCGATCGGGCTTGGTCCGGCACCTCCCACGGTTGTGATGGAGCCCGGCGTAAGAGAGTTGTGTGTGTTTGGCGAGAGAGGGCGGCGATGGTGGGGGCGGAAGTCTCATGAAGGAGTAGTGCAAGTTGCTTGTTTTGTTCTAGAAGGCAGAGGTTGCTTGAAACTGGGAACGGTGAACAGCACGGACCCTTGAAGAGAAAGAGAATTTAAGGAGGAAAAGTGTTGCAATAATGAGGTCGACCAGCAACGGATTTCATGGGGGACTTTTCAAAAACAATAAATTTAAAATTTGAAAAAAAAAAAAGATGTTTTGCGCCTTTATGTGTCTCTTTCTTGGTTTAAAGAAACCGGGGGACTTCACAGTGTCCGAAGGTCACAGGTACCCACTAGTTATTTATAATTTTCAAAAAAATTCCAATGTCTTATGTTGTTCTACAACTCCTCGCTTAATTTTCAACCCACCACTGTGTGGAAGAAGCATGAAGTAGTTCCTACCAATAGCTTACCCCTTAGGAATTTTTTTCCAATTTTGTCAAGTAGGTGAGGGCGATCATCCACAAAAGAATTGAGTGACATTTGGCTAAGGTCAGACAATTTAAATAAATAAATAAAGATTCTTGCCCAGTTCTGGCGACCAGTGGGAGCTCATTGTCTAAATATGGTGAGCATATGACTTTCTTGTTCTCAAAATATGGCCACTTTTACAAAAAAGTCCAAAAAAATCCAAATTGGTTGCCACAGTGGGAAAATTCGCCAAAAAATACACTGCTTCCTACCATTTACAACAACAGGATCCTAATTATATGTCTTCAATTTTCGCAAAACATTATTCAAACCATGTGCAAAACCATGCAAGACATTGTGCTAACGCCCAGACAGTGCTCATTAGGGGTTATGTAGTGTTTTCAGGCCTGATGATTTTGTTCCCCAAGTCAAAAATGGATAGGTAGTTATGGGTGAGCTAGCAACCACACTGGTAGCATACGACCCCAATGTTTTGGATTGCCAGTTAACAACAATAAGTACCCCCTCCTGTGACAATATCTGCGCCTCTGAGTATAAAAATGTTCAAGATTTTCCAAGACAAACTTATATTATAGCCACTAAGAGGCAGTTTCTTTTCCAATTTTGTTATGCAGCTAAACTGGTGATTGTCGAGAAGAAGATTGAACCAAATTTGGGTAAATTATGGCCAATTTTTTACAAAAGTCTTTTGTATGTGCTGAAATCATATTTTTCATGTTAAGAATTGCAAAAGTTTGCCCAAAACATCACTACTAAGAGACCCTTGCAAAAAGGTGAAAGTACAATTGTGGGTATTGGTTCACATGTGACCTCCAAATAATTTAAATGTGCTGCACAAAAGAGCACATTAAAACCATTTCAGTTTTTTCAATTTTGTAATGTAGCTGAGGTAGCAATCTTCCATAAGAAAATTAACCCAAATATGGCTTAGAGAATGAAATTTTAATTTTAAAAAACAGCTTTCCATATGATTTGCTATCCTATTGGAACTTGGTAAAAAAATCTGATAATTTTCTAAAAAGAGGTTATGGAAATGTGGTTACTAAAACACCTGAAAAACACTTTATTGTCACAGTTTTAAAAGAATATCCATGCAATGACAAACTTTCACCTAAAAAAACCCCTGACTAAATCCTCTGTGATGAAGATTGGTTGCAAAATACCAAAGTACCTTTACCATTTCAGCATAAATTAAATTATTTTTCATTTTGTGAAACTTTTGAAATTTTATTCATTATTTGTGCTAACATTTTGATATATTTTAAGAGTTCAACCGTCCGGATATGTGGCTATTGTCAGACACCTTCCATGACAGCGACTTACATCTAAAGCAGTCCATATAAACTAAACTGCTCTATTTTGTATAATGATTACCTGCCAAAATTTTCAGAATTAAAAACCAGATGCCCAAATTAAGATTTCAAATTCAAATAACTATTTGGCAGTTTGTTGCCTAAATGGTAAAGATACTACAGTAAGAATAAGTAGGGTTAAGCCCTTGGAGCAGGCCATTTCAGGAACACCCTGCTCAAAGGGTCTTACCTGACGTGTAGGCACAGACAGAATTGTTTTTCATTTTTTCCTGAAAAATTGTAAGGCCCACTCCTGTTGCTGAGGAACAAGTCCAATTAGATCAGATAACGTGCCCTGCACATACTCTAGACATGTTCAGCCGGTGCTTTATGGCACAGGAAAGCTCAACACAAGGAATCAGTCCATAACCTTTCGAACGTTTAGACTTCTCACTGCAAGGACATCACATGGAGGAGATAAAGGATTCCATTCCTCTACCTATATATATCACCAAACGTTCTGCAGTGGCCACTACGAAAAGATGCTCTTACAGAGAGGCGGTATCTGTCATTGAGGTGCGGCGGTTAAAAAGCCCAAGAGGAGGGAGGAGGACGAGATAGAAATTCCGCACCATGATTCCCGTCCAAAGTACAAAGACAATCTGTACCCATTGTACTACCAACCCAATTCTCCTTCCACTAAGGGTGACTTTAGATGAGGGTCCAAGGTCCAGAGTCCAATGAATTCAAGCAATCTTATTGGTTGAAAGCTTTAAATTGGTCCCAAGGCCTTTAAACGAGGGTCCAAGACCAAAAAGTGGTAAATTGAGGCTAAACCTACATGGCACCTGTTTTGGAGGGAAAATCAATTGGTTCAAACAAAACAAATAGTGCTAAATGAAGAGCTCCGTATTTAGAGAACCAAGAATCACACTGTGGACCAAGGTACAGTCCAACTCGATTCAATTTGCTTCAAATCAGTCCAAATTGGTTCCTAGGAAATTGGACCTGGACCCTTATGTAAAGTGAGCCTAAAGCAAGTTTTTCAATTTATTCTTTAATTTGTCCAAATATGAGGTACATAGCACATACCAATGTTGCGTGTGTAAATGTTAATATTTATATATATAGCATGTTAATCTTATGTAATTGGAATTCATTTACATGTAATTGGAATCTGAACTTTTCACATTTACATGGCCATGTAAATGTTTTGAAACATGTAACTGTACTCGTATGTGTTATATATTTTTAATAATCATATCTTCTTGCAAATTCATATTAATTAGTTGTGGTTGTATCCTAAAACTACATTTTGTTTTTTGCAATGGGCCATTTTGATTGATCCTTCACAAAATATCATGATATTTTCATATTTTACTAACATTGGCATTTTCTACCAATATCTGACTATGGTGTTGTTATTCCAAGAAATATGTTAAATGCACATTTTGTGTCACATTACTGTTTGAATACAACTTTTATTATTGAGTACTACTTATTGTAGCTTTTACAAGAGCTTAGATATTTATTTTACTTATTGTTATTCATATTAATTTAATTAGTCATGGTGCATTGCAAAGCACAAATGTTTTTATTTTTATTTTTATTTTTTCTCGGCAATAGACTATTTGGTTGGCCTATAACCAAAAACCTTATGAAATTTCCCTTATGTTCCCTAGTAAAAATCACATTTTTTACATTGTGTTATGCTTACACTATTTTACATAGTGCATAAAACCATATAAGTATATCTATTTTTTTAATATATTATTTTAAATGGTCATGTAAAACCATATGTGTATTTATTTTTATGTTTACATTGACTACACAACATAAAATAGATTTACACAATTTTACACTTACACTTACATGGAATGTAAGTCCTAAACCATTTGTATCCACAACATTGGTACATATCATTGTACTTAGCATGCTTAAACACAAATTAATCATTATTGCCCAAAGTTCTAAAAAATAACTACATGCCATGCCAATAATTTGAATGAAGCTCTAAAGCACAATAACTTCATTGTTTTAGTATAATGCGATATTTTTATTTTTTTCATTTTTACTATTGAACATAACTAACAAAAATTATTTAAAGTTGGCACTTGAAAAATTTAAATATACTAAATAATCTGTGACTATATTTCAAACAAGTTTACCATAACCACATGCATTGCAAAATATGAAAATGTATATATGTCATATGATGATTTTGGCATACCACTACCCAATGAATGTAAATTGTAGGCCTCCCTAGGAATGTACATAAGGTCCCTTTCCCTAAGCATGTAGGTCATTTGTTAGCCAAATCAATACCCCCTCTTTTCTATTGATTTCAAATCAATTTTCATATTTAAATAGTTGTTACAAGTTAATTTTGAAAATTGAAAGGCACTACAAAATTTCGTGGTGAAGGTTGTTCATGTGATGTTATACTATTGACCTTGTTTGAAGTGATTTTAAGTAATTATTAACATAAAATGGTAAAAAGATGAGATATATGTGACTCCATTGGTGTAGAAAAGTAGGACCCATCTTTTCTTTTTTAAAATGGAACTCTTATTCTAAATGATAAAATTTTATCATAAAAAGCGTAATAAGCATTGACTTTAATTGGACATGTTTTCAATCCATGAGCTTTGAACATAAAAAGTTGATTGTTGAAATTGTGGCACATAATTAAACATGAACACTTGTCACTAGGTCATTTGACATGCACATTAACACAAATGCATATGTAAAGATTAGTGACTTTTGAAACAGATGTTCATATTGATAGAAGAAATTAAATTCAACTTGGTTGATGCATGGATACACATTAATGTATTTTTTTAATCAAACCCATGAATTGATGTACGTGCACTATACAAGTTTATTGGCATTTTATATGGCACCTCCACAAATTTAACACATGATGTTCCCATTTTATATTATCTTATCTAGGTTCCATTCCAGGTCACTTGTCAACCTAGCCAATCTATGCCCATACAAATTGATTCTTTATTTGTAACATCAAATAAATGGCAGTAAGTTTTTGTGGGCCAAGGAAATGGATGTTAATCTTCAACAATAATAAATTAGTTAAATTATAAATAATTTAACTAATTTATTATTATTATTACCTCTTTGGGAAAGAAATAAACTTTAAAGGAAATTGTTCTAACCAATTCCTTTTGGTCCTTTATTTCTAAAGAAGAGATTTCATGCCTCAGGTTTTTTTAACAATTAGTTATTTTATATACATACATTAAATTTATATTGTAAACTTTGATAAAATATAAATAAATAAATATTCGAAAAATTCCCCCAAAAATGTAGGTAACATTTGTATTATATCCTTATTGAAAATCAGCAATAATTTAAATACATATGAAAAAAACATTTATGTTTCTATATTTTTGTTTGTATCAAAATTCACAATATCAAAACATTTTCTTAAGTTTTTGGTGAAGAAAGGAACCAAGGGACCATTTTATCTTGTCCTTTTGGTCCTTTGATTCATTTCCAAAAAGGTTACTAAAATACATGGTCTTGGCCTATTATGTGAGGTATATTAATTAAGATAGTGACGATTACTGAGAAATGATTAATTTTAATAATGATTATAAAATTTTTATTAATGTGAAACATAATCAAAGTATATTAAATATAATGTGTACATCATAACCTATTTTGGGAAGGAAAAGGACCACAAGAAACCTAAGATTTGTTGCTGAACTCCATTAGTTTTTTTCTTTCTTGAAAAGGTAAGACATTAATTCCTCTTCCTTTTGGTTGATTAATAAGGTTTTTACACATATTAATGTACATTGTAAATTTTGATGAAAAATTAAATGTATATAAAATGTATACAAAACATATTATGTATAGTAAATGAAAATACATTATAACAAAACATTTTCTTATCATTTGAAAATATATATATACCATATTTTTCTAACATGGATTTTTCAATCTAAGTGAAGAAGCATGGAAAGGTGTATTTTTGGATCTATACTTTTTTTTTCCAACACCATATTCATGAGCAGATTTTCAATAACTTTTCCACCAATTTGCATCCAATTTCTCTTCAATTGAATTGGATTCAAATTGAATATAATTGAATTTGAACCTTTAAATCAAATTCAAATACATTGAATGGAATTTGAATTCATCAATAGATGCATTTAAATGGAACTTATTTCCATAAAATCAATTTATTTTTTCATTAATTTATTGTTGATCATCAATGGTCATGCACAGTAGCCATGTGCAACCCAAGTAAATATGCATGCATATGAGAAAGGCATGTAAACTTGTGCTAATTGATGTTGATGTAACAATTGATGTAAAAAAACCACATCACATCATTGTTTACAACCTCAGAAAACACCAAATTGGATGTTTTATATTTACTTTTGAAATTAAAAATATATTTTTTTATTGAACTTGTTCAAAGTAAATTTAAATTTGTGATATTGTAATTATCATTGATTAGGGATTGAACATATATAATGGAAGTGTATTTGACTTTGAATATTTTTGTGTTTAAAAATTATTGGTTTATTTGTAAGTAGATTTTTGATAGCTTTCAAATAATACTAGTGTTGATGCTTTTGATATCACTATATAAATTGATGTGATTGTGAGCTAAATGTTTGACATATATGTGTGTTATAAATTAACAAGTTAAACTTCAAAGTAAATAATTATAATTTTATAAAGATTATGAGCAAATTTAAAATTGTGTTTAACATGTTCATTGACCATTAATATTACTAGTGGGTGCCCGTGGCCGAAGGCCACTGTGAAGCCCCCGTGTGAAATCCAGGTCCCAAAATTGAGATCCCACATCCTGAAAATCACGTCCTAAAAGTTTTTAGGTTTCGGTCTTGGAAACCGCGAGTGTGAAAATCCAGGCCCAAAGTTGAGATCCCAAGTCCTGAAAACCATGTCCTAAAAACCATATCCTAAAATTTCCTAGGCCTCAAAGTTGAGATCCCAAGTCCTGAAAACCATGTCCTGAAAACCATATCCTAAAATTTCCCATGCCCTAAAGTTGAAATCCCAAGTCCTGAAAACCATGTCCTGAAAACCATATCCTAAAATTTCCCAGGCCCCAAAGTTGAGATCCCAACTCTTGAAAACCATGTTCTGAAAACCATATCCTAAAATTTCCCAGGCCCCAAAGTTGAGAGCCCAAGTCTTGAAAACCATGCCCTGAAAACCATATCCTAAAATTTCCCAGGTCTTTTTGCCTGGCCGCCCTGCCCTCTGCCCTGTCTGCCCCTGCCCTGCCCTGTCTGCCCCTGCCCTGCCCTGTCTGCCCCTGCACTGCCCAATTTTTGTCCACACAGACACAGATCGCGGCTCTAACTGTTCTAACCGTCCCCAAAACGTGTGAAGTAAATGAAAAGAAAAGTAAAAGACGGACAGACATATACACAAACACCATGTTTGTAATTATATATAGGATAAAACAACACATACCATGTAATTACAATAAGTTATGTTTATAACTATGGATATTTTTATATGTACATTAAATCTTATTCTTTCAATCCCAATTACATTTTTAGTAATTTGTACTAGTCATACATTATTTTTCTTTTGTCAATTTAAAGAGCTTTTAAGCACATGGCCAATTCTCGTAATAAAAAAGCTAGATGGCACAATAAATGTATCAGCCATTTTAGAAAGTCTTGGACCATTGATTTTATCACCAAATTGGTTTACAAGTGGAAAATCGTCAACATATTTTCATTGTGGAAAAAATTGGCTAGATGATTTACATTTGAATCACATAACAAATGCAAACTTCAAGGATTATAACATTATAATGAATCTTCTTCTTTTATAATTTAAAAAATTTGTGTGCTAGTTGATTTTTTTGAATGGCACCTTCATTATTTTGCTAGAGGATTTTGCACAAAGGATATCCCTATCATAGTTTATTTAGGTGCAGTTGTATGCCTTGTTTTCATTACATATTTTCCATTTCAAGTATGTTGGGATAGTCCACCTATTACATGGATTAAGGTCAAATTAGGTTTTAATGATGATTAAACACCAAGTCATGCTACTTCTTTGTAATTGATTTGAGTGTCCAATTCAAGCACTTTTTCAAAGTTTTTTTGTACCTAGTTGGCATAGGCAACCATGTGTTGGTTCCACTTCTAGTGCAATTAGTTTCACTTGTAATATGGATCAAATGTTGTGTTTGAGATGTGAATAAATTATGGTGGGAAAATAGGTTTCGTTCTAAAACTAATCTAGATGTAAAACCTATCATCATGTAACAAAACAATGGTTTGCCCTATTTGGTTTGACACATTTGTTGGTGAAATAAGCATGTTCCATAATAAATGTCTTATAAAAATCAAGATTGATATTTGGAATTCTTCACCACCAAACACCAAAAGTGTTTAATCGGTGGTGAAAACATTTTAACATCCATAGAATTATTGTTATTTCTCAAATTGGTCTTAAGTTTTTTCTTTTTTTTTAGATATTAAATTTATCCATAAAGTGTTAAAAAGGGGGGATGGGAAGTTCATGAAAACACATTGAACAATCTAGAAATCGAAGTGATGATAATAGAAAGAGAAAAAACCCAAGCTCAAACTTAGAAATGCATCAATTTTAGTGCAATTTCAAGTTTTGATTAAAAATTCTATTTGTGCACTTCATCAAAGGTTCCTTGTGTGTAAGTTAAAAGAGCCAAAAATGATCTTTAGATTTGAGTTGAACATACAAATTAAAGGAGCCAAGAAAGTTAAACATTTAGAAAGTTGAAAAAGTCAAATGTTAAGAGAGGGTGAACCAAAAAATTCATGCAAACTAAACAATTTGAATGTTTGATTTGAAAGAACAAAAATATGTAAAAGAAAGATGGCTAAAAATCTTACAGTTTTTAAAGCTTCAACTTCTTTTCGAATCATTGTTATGTGAATAGGGTGCAATGTGAACAAGGTCCGCATGAAAATTGTGATGACAAGTTTTTGGAAGTGTCTATGTTCAATTAATGAAAAAGAAAAATTAGTAAGTTTTAACAAAAACCGAAATGTTTGGCAATGAAAAATTGAATTTGTAATAATTCAAATGTGTGGTGGCAAGAAACAAAGTGTGTCTTGGTAAGAATCAAAATTTGAAGTCCTAACGAAAAACCTAACCATGATTTTGAAAGGTTGTTCAAGTTCGACCATGTGCATTTCTACATGTAAGGAGTATTCCCTAAGAGGCCATGATTATAGCTAAACCTTGTGTTGAAGATGATGATGTTTTCTACAATTATCAAAAAGATTGTACAATTTAATGAAATTTGTTTTTTGTGTTTGGTCATTTTCCACACTTACTAACAAATTTTGTGAGACTATGCAAACTATGACTACCACATTATTAGTTCAAATTCTATACAAAGCTCCCTAACATATTCTTGTGAAAATAAACTTTGAAGTTGAATCTTGTCACCCTCCTCCCCTCCCCCTTCCCATGTACCCAAAACCTTAACCTACATTTGTGTTTGGGAAAAGAGTGTAACATGTTGCCTCTTCTTCCAAATTGCATTATAATCATGCAGATTTTCACATGCATGCCAAAGATTCCATCCATGTTTTGGCATTGCTAACAAGTAAATAGGGCTTGGTTGAAGGATCATAAGTCTTACCTCAATTTTATAACAAAAAATGGCACTCCAAGGTAGTCCTTCCAAAAGTGGTTTGAAATTGAACTTGAGTGCTTGTGGACATTCTTGCAATGTATTGACCTAAATCCTACCTCTTATGAGTTGGATTCCAAATATTCAGATTATTGTTATAGTTGTTTAGATCCTATGTGAGTCTTTGTGACAATGCATTGAAATGTTTTGATATTACAAAAATATGGTTTTTGTATTTGTTTTAATGATGGGTTCAACTTTGTATAACCCACAATGTGGGTGTTTTTTTAATCAATTTTTTTTTTCTCCCTTGTCTTCAATATGGTTGCTTGAATTTTGTGGCCCTACCCTCTCTCTTGATGATTTTGTTGACCTTAAAATCCCCTTAAATCTTAATCCCTCCCTTGTCTTGAGTTGCAAGCCTTGTTGCCCCTCCCATGAGGTTATTGTTGAACATTAGAAGCCCCCAAACCCTAATCCATGCATATATCCTAAGATATGTGCCTCGCCCCCCTCTCTTGAATTTTTTTTTAATGTTAATCCATGCCTATTTCTTGATGTAGGCCCTACACCCCCCCCCCCTCCCTGCCTTCCCCTAAGGCTTATGTTGAACGTTAAACCCTCCCAAAAGTCCTAATCCATGCCTCTATTTTAAGCTACAAGCCTCACCCCCCACTCTTTGGATTTATCTCTCCAAATTTTGATTTTTTGCCTTTTTATTTAATAATTTCCATCTTTAGATATTATAATGGAAGGTTCTGATGTTAATCCATTGTTCATATATATGCAAGATAACAAATGTAAATTGCTAGTGAAGAACAAACCCACAAAAACACCTCAAAATGATAAAACTCCAAGTTGCATTGTGGATTTCATTCACCTAAATTGCATTACCAACTTTAACCATCATTTCATGTTGTACAACTGAGAAAGGAAATCTATGATGTGCAACTTATCCCTAGCCAAATTTGGAAAATTATGAACCATGATTATAAATTTCAATCGCCAAATTCTACTTTTTAAAAGGAGAGCCTAAAAGATGGGCTACATGTTACTTTGAAAGAATCTAAAACAATAATAAAAGATGGAATATAAAGAATTGTGTTAAAAATGATTAGGTTTTGACACAATTAAAAATAATAGATGGTCATGCAACATAGAATATATTCGAAAGGTGGCAATTAATGATAGTTGGTACAAATCCTAACGCCCAAATTCTTCTTCTAGGCCTAACTTAAGGTTTAGCTTTAACCTTAACCTTGCAATCCAATGGGTCACTAAGGATGCCATTATTGTTATGTTTATAGGTATCCCATTAAACAAACTAATGATCAAAATTGAGATGTTCATGTTGCAATTTAAAGGCCTTACCACCATCATTACCAAATTGGAGAATTCTATGGATGATAAGGAAATTTTGTAAAAGGAAAAAATAGATGTAAACATAAAAAAGAGAAATGCCTTCAAAATAAGGAATTTTAAGGCATTTGGAGGCGACAAAATGATTTCAAACATAGAATTCAAAGTTAAGTTGGTTAAATATTTATTAACCATGTAGTTAATAAACACCATCCTAGTCATGTTCTATTGGGTCATGCAAGTTTTCATTAATTATTTCAAATTTGAAGTCCTAACAACATTTGTGTAAAACATTAATCAATAGTGTAATTGCCTTGAATAGATGATTATATTTATCTTTGGTGGAATCAACACATTTCATCAACTTTCTCTATTTGCATTTGAATCTTCCAATGCCCCATTCCACCTTAACCTTGAAACTTGCATACATTTTTTGTTGTAAGTTAATCAAGTAAAAAATAAAATGGAATACATACACCTTGAAACCCAAAAACTTAACCTTAATCACCTAACCTTAATATTTAAACTTAAAATTTAATTATAACCCAAAATCTTAAACCCTAACTTTAATTACTTAATTTTAAAACCTAAAACTTATTTAAAACCTTAAATATTAATTTTAAAATATAAATACTTACATGCATACTTTTAAATGCTTTAATTACATATAAATTAGCTCTAGGTGCCAACTTGTAGTTCCCAATATGATGCATTACAAACATTCTTTCACCCATGTAACCAAGGTTGCCCAACAAGTATTTGAAATATTCATATATGTCAACAAAATTGATGTTAATTTTTGTGCATGTCTGATTGAGAAAAGATATTGAAATCATGGTTAACCTTTAAATACTCCATGTTCAAATATATAAACAACATGTATTGGTCCAATGCCATTATGTTGTTCATGCCATATAAGGTCCAAGTATGATTGGGGTACCACATTTGAACCCTAAGGACTCATTCCAAGGACTCCCAAATTCACCTTTTTCTTCACTCTTCCCATGACATGTCTTACATTTCACCCTTTTTTCTCATGTCAAATAAAATAATTATGTTCCAAATTTATATAGGCCTTTAAATTATCTATTGTTTCACTTATGAAAGTGAGAATAATAAAATTTATTCAATGTGGGCCATGTTTTATCAATGGCACAAAATTCTCAAAAATTTGATTTTTTGAAATTCTTTACATTACAATGGGGCATTTGGTTCTTGTCACATTCATACACTTTATACACATTAGTACATAAGGTGTTTGTGATAAAAAATCTGGGTCAAAAAAGGTTGTTTAGACATTCTTTATGGGCCTTTGAACTTTTTTTTTCTCATGAAAAAAAGTTCTAGATTTTTTCAAGGACTTGGTAGGAATCCTTAAATTTGTTCAAATTTGACATTCTATACACATAATAGTACCTTTGTAATGTATCTATCTATGAATAAAATCAAACTTTCAATATGAATGTGTCATTTAATTTCAACATGTTTAAATGAGGGGGTCTAGTGAATGTAAAATGAGACAATCCTTTTGGGTATCCCAACCATGTTTTGACCCCATACATCTTGTTTTGCCCATTGAATCCAATTCCATGGGTCGGATTATTCCAAAGCCTATGGAGTTTTATGAAGGTCCCATCAATAAATCCGGTGCCACCTTGAACTATGGAAACTGTGTAGTTAGGATCCTTCATTCCTTGATAATCAACCACTAGATCTCATGAGTTACGATGCAATTAATGCAAGAGGTAATAAAAATCCCATTATCATTTATTACATGTTTGTTTTAATTACACATAAAAAATCATATTTAATAACATTATCATGTTTCATGTATAGGATGAAATTCAACAAACATTATTCTTGGGCCAATTTGGATGATTGTTTGAAAATTTGGTTCAGTTCCCTTATGGACCTTACATGATTAATAATGGTTGGGATGACAAGTTGTCACAATTTTTCAAATTTATTCAAAGTGAAATTGTTGAAGGTTTTAAACAAACATGGCATGATTGGGTGCAATTACAATCAAATGAATTAACAATGACAAAAGGCTCAACCACAAATGGGCTTGTGTGCACATTTTGACTTTTTCATAGAAAGGATTTCTTAAAGGATTTTTTTGCAATATTTTTTTTAAAATATGTAAAATTCCCCCAATAAATTACATTATTTGTGTTAACTCTTTTTTAAATAAATATGAATTGTTTTAAAATGTACAGATTCTATTAGATTCTACGTTTCATCTTGAAAAATGATCATAATTTCAAATCATGTTAAAATATGATAACTATTTTAAACTTTAATTTTTATACCATAAGCCACGACTTTGTTCCAATGTCATACACATTATGACTCATTTAATTCTAGCAAATGACTATTGAAATTTGAACATAGAAAAACTATATTTTTAATTAAAAAAAATTTCAAGTACCATAGTTTTTTAATTATGGATTTTTTTTTCATATGTGAATGATAGATTATCATTATTTCAATTTTTTCTCCCATCAATTTTTTTATTAAAAGAGTCCTTAGCCTATTGTTTTATAAAATTGATTTTTTGTTGTTAGAGTTCAAAAGTTCTTTTTTTAAAATCAAAACTCAATTGATTAAATTAAATTAAAATTTTTGAATTTTTGAATATTCATATAAATCATTTCATATACATTTCCTTGATCAACATAACATTAGAGTGACATTATATAAATATTTTTGACAAATTGACAAATTTTCAGCCATCTAACATAAGTTTTCACTTGTTTGATCATAAATTTTAACTTGTTTGATTATGATCACACCCAACTTGCATGGTCATCAAAATGTCCTACACCTTACACCAAGACTATATGATTGTTTGTCTCATTCCCCCAACTCCATTATTGTGACATACTCCCTAATGTTATGCAAATAATTGTGACTTATATTGCAATCTAATCCTCTACCTCAATCTCTTCAAATAACTCCTTGTCATTGCTTGGGGGGCTCATATCAAGACTAAAAAAACAAACTCCATAGGTCACAAGTGTAATGAGGACCCCACCCTAAACAATCAATAGCAAATGAAATGGAGCTCCCCAAAAGAAAAACCCCCATTAAAAAAAAATCACAAAACCCTAAAAGAAGCCCTAAAAATGGGAGTCACAAACCCAGACAAATATACTGAAAAGCCATCAACAAAACCCCAAATGTAGTGAATTGAAACTCACAATCCAAAAATAAAACTAACATAAACAAGGTTCACAAAAGCCTAGACCAACCTCACAACAAATGTCATGGTTTTGCATTTGAAAATAAAAAGAAAAGTGAGGTCCAATGCACCTGTATACTCCTATATTTAAAAATGCCTTAGGTTGAACCAAAGTGGGTAAACCTCCCCAAACCCTAACGCCCAAAAAATCTGCTTCCAACCCCTTCTCTGGAAAATAGTCAAGAAATATGGAAAATAGTCAAGAAATATAGTTTTTGACAACTTTCCTGCCTCCTCCCCAACCCTCCAAACATCCCAAAAGAACACTAGAACTCACTCCACACACCCCCCGCCCCCCCCATGTTAGATTTGGACTCACAGATCCTGACGTAGTCTAAGCACAGGATATTTCTAATATTTCAAAGCATTTTAAATGGAATTTGAGGTGTTTACCGTGGTACTGATGAACACATTGCGATAATCATTTTTACCTAGGTTAGACCCAAGGGGTTTAGTGTTCAGCAACGTCCAAGTAAACTTGATTTTACGCATTAGTATTTACTAAGTTTTTTGGAGAAACTGATTCTTTTGTTCCCACTCACAAAACAACAACAAAGAAAAGCATTGCATAGATATGAAAGAGGATATTATTCTTGGTCATGACGGTTGGTGCAGATGGTGGGTGGACTAGAGGGAGGTTGTGCATTTGGGGCAAGGAAAACATGTAAAGGCTTTGCACGAATAATGGCCTAGTTGTGGTGGAGCTTAGCACAAACCTGATTCCCATAAAGACTATGGCCAAGGGTTTTTCCAAGCATAAAGACTCGTTACCATTGGACGCACCTCATGTAATCAATAGAATGAACAATGGATACTACAATGGTAAGATTAGTGCTGCAGTTTACATTGTGCACTATGAAGTCATGTCCTGTAAATATTCTAAGAATTGTGCTTCAGGAGATAACAAGGTATAGTAGTAGGATTTGAGAAAAGGGGCTAAATGGAAGTCTAAAAATAAAGGAATGTAAAAGCCTCAAAACAATTCAATGTCTCTGAACAGAATGCATTAAGGCATTTTGCTTTCGTAATAGGCTTGCCAATAAATTAGGCCCACTCTTGCACCATAATTAAATCCAACATCCGATTTTATGCCATGCAAAGCTCACAGGTGAGACTATTACTGATTCTGGAATAACACATCTTTAGGCTTTACGCTACACATAAAGGAAAGTAAGGAAAGAAGAAGGTTTTATTTTCCACTTGTGGTTTCAAAAGTTTGGTGATTTTTTTCATTTTGTAGCAAAGTTAGTCAGAAACCTCAAAAAACTTTTTCAAAACTAGTCTGCTGAACAACTCTAAAGGACAACCCTAAATGTTTCAACCTGAAATGTCTGTTGGGAGTATTACCCTTCTAAAGAACTATGAATTGGCAACTGACCCAAGCAAATACATGTCCATATCATCTCAAAGGAAGAATTATTTGCTCCTGAATGTTGAACCTGAATGCCGCCACTGTAGAGGAACTGGTTACTTGAAATGAACCAGGCACCCGGGGTACTAGGGATACCCAGTTGTCGAAGAACTGGCTGTCATGGATACCAAACGGCAAAGGAACTAGAAGCCTGTGGACGTCCGTCATTGGAGGAACTAGACAATGCTTTCATGTTGATGGAAGGACCAAACTGGCTATAAAGTGGCACAGCCCCACCAGCACCCGATGCCACATTCTGCTGTGCCCTGCATCCAAACACAGTGAACATGCAGAGTTCTCCAACTTTATAGCTTCTGTAGGTTACTTCATGTTGTGACAATTTATTTCTACATCAGAGATTCCCAAATGACCAATAAGCTTCCTCTTTCAAACCATGTACACCACCCAGGCAGGTGGTTGTTTCTGCATCAATGGATTCTGCACGACCAACTGGGTCATTTGGGGTTTAGGGCATCAATGCCTTTGTTTTTAAAAATAAAACTTGTAAATTTAAAAAAATGCATTTTGTTTTGAATTTTTTTGCTTCAGTATTAATTCAAGTATGGATCAGATGACCATCCAAACGACCCCAACCATACTCAGTCTATCAAGCACGGTTGTTTAGCCTTGTTGTCAATGAAGATACCTTACACATAGTTCAAAGTAGCAAAGATAGATTTTGATCGTAAATCTTGTACGCAAGCAAATGGGTCATCTGCACATTGCCAACATGACCTTAGATTTTAATATGTCTCTTTGGGCCCTGTGAATGTTAGAAGCCCCAAACTATCACATATGGACTTAGTTCAATTTGGGTTACATGATTATTTACAAATTTATGACTTTAAGAAAGTGATTTGATGGTAACGTGTGAATGCTAGAAAGGCCATGATAAGGGATCATTTCATTTAATCAAGATATTGCTTATTTGGATTAAAAACATAAAATTGAAAGTTAGTGCTTATACAAAAACCGTGTCAATTTCATTCAATCTTGGGCTCTTCAACATTTGGAGGATGTTTTTTTCTTCTAAGAAGCTAGTGAAATCAATGGGATTAAAGTGCCATTCACCATTGGTTCCAAATTCCAATTCAATGTCAATCAATATTTTCATATGGTCATAATGGTGTTATCTCAATAGATGCCACATTTGGCATTAATAACATAAAATTTCATTTTTTCATTTTGATGTGTTTTGACATTCATCACACAAGTGTTCCTTTAAAATAGATCATTACGAACTAATATACAATTGAGGATTGTTTGAGTGCCTAAGACCTGGAAGAACAAGGATATTATCACACATGTCTAGACAATTAGAAACCATCTTGTTTCATTATTCATGATTCCCCACAAGGCATTATGGTGAATGCCCAACCTTCTATACATTTTTATTTAAAATTTTGCTTGATGATTTTTCTCATGTTTATAATGTTTACATACCCAACCAATGCACTAATTGTGTCTTCATTATGTATGCATGCATAAGACCATTTGGACCATCAACCATGTTGTTATTTTCCTTTATTGCTAGCATCACTACGCCAAAACATGGCAAATATTACTACACCCATGACTAGGTTTGTAGTCGTAAATGTCATTGATTTATTGGTTACAAAGGATAGGATTCCTTTTAGTGTTGGGTGGAGCCTATGTGATTAGCTCCTCCCATATGGCAATCAAAAAAATTGAATGTGTTTATTACACCACACCAACCTATTTATAAAATGTGTAAACTTGGAAGGGAAGACAAATAGTATGGGACAAAATTTTAGGTGTAGCCTAATTGCATAATTATAGCTTAGTTGCAACTATTCCCTATCACATATTAATACATAGCCTACCTACTAGGTAGCATAGATTCTTACTACGTACTTATTTAAATAATATTTATTTTAAATACCTATTTAGATAGCTTCTAAATATTATTTAAATAGCCTATTAAGTAGGTAGGTATTTAGTAGGTAGAAACTTAATAAGTAGGTATGTATATATGTATAGGTATGTATATATTATTAAATAGTTTATACATGTAGTTATTAGATAGCATACATACCTTATGCAATTATAATGTGACTATCTTGGTTACATGTGCAACTAAATGTATATATGATATTTTGAAAAATACAAAGACATTATGAAAAATCAACCTATTGGAAAGATGAAATAAATCATAATTGCAACCTAGTTGAAAGGAAGACCAAAATCCATCCAAATTTGAAAAGTAATCACATAAGCAACCATTCATAGTTGTATGAATGACATTTAATCACACATAGTTGTATTAAGAATGTTTGCAAATGACAAGATTTTTACTAATGAACTTGTGTTTCAAAAGTCATTAATCTTCACATATGCATTTGTGTTAATGTGCATGCATTACAAGAAATCAGAGCTTTTCAAAAGGTTAATTTGATTGAAATGTCCACATTGACCAAACGCTATATCCATTTTGATTAAAAGTTTGAAGCATGAAAAACACATGTGACATTTGATTAGTACATTCAACTAAAGTGACATTTTTGACCAAATGTCAAGTTGAAGATTTGGTTAAAATGGACAAATGTCCATCAAAATGGCCATGGTTTAATCAAATTGGTCATATTGAATGGATAGGGTTTAATCAAATTGACCATCTTGATTTGACACTTAGTGAAATGAACCATAATCATTTGATGACTTAACATGTTTATAAAATTTAGGCTACCTACCTAACCTAACATAATTAATAGGTTAGGTTATGCTTACACTACCTTTTTATCTTAACTTAACTATTAGGCTAGAAGGCTATTTGTTAGGTGATAACCTAGCAAATAACCTAGCTAGGGAACCAAGCCTAGACCTACCTCATAAGCTACCTAAAACATAACCTAGGATTACTAAGTAACCCACTAGGTAACGTAAACCTTCTAGGTAAGTATCATAGGTTTACTAATTAGATTTATTAACCTAAGCATAGTAAGTAAGTAGCCTATCATCCTAACTAGGTTAATAGCCTATACCACCTAGGCCTAATTATTAGGCATGTAGCCTAACCTAGGTTATTGAAGCCTACTTAGTAGTTACATAACATAGGCCATTTAAGCCTACTAAGTAGGTATTATAATTTAGGCCACTTAGGCCTACTAGGTAGGTAGCCTAACCTAGGCCACCTAGGCCTACTAGGTAAATACTCAACCTAACCTAAGCTACCTAGGCCTATTAGGTATGTAATTAACTTAAGCTATGTCACTTAAGCCTAGTAGGTAGGTTGCCTCACCTATTAAGTAGGTAGCCTACGCCTAAACCTACCTAAATGACTAAGCTACCTACCTAGTATGCCTAAGTTAGGTTTATTAATAGGCTAGTAGGTACCTACATAGTTTACTAAATAGGTGTAAACATAAACTAAGTATGTACCTATAAAACCTAGTAGACTATAACCTACATGTTACCTAGGTACATGCATTTATTAATAGGTCCCTCTTACCTACTTAAGTCAACCTATTTTTAACCTACCTATTTATGTGAGAAGTGTAAAAAAGTTCAAATTCATTTAGTATAATATGCATGTTGAAAACAAATTCATGGAAGTCGATTAGAATATGTTGGTCCAAAATCATGTTCATTACAAATATGTTGTCCAAGAATATCACCTTATGGGGTGGTGGTGCAATGGTCAAAGACTTGATTCCTTAATGTGGAAGTGAGGATTTCAAATCCCCACACTTGCAACCTAGACTACCTTGGCTACTTAGATGACTTAATTAAGTAGCCTAGGTTACAAAGTTTATTAAGACCACCTAATGATGCACTCCCAAGTTCCTAGTTAGACCCAAGATGGGTCTAAGTTACTCAAACAGAGAAATTGTGAAAAACTTGGGGCACACTCCCATCTTTTAGCACTAAAAGGGGTAGAGGGGCGTGCTGGAGTTTCGGGATGGGATTAGGAAAAGTGACAAGCTTTACTTACTTATTTGAACCTCCATCAAACCAACTAACGAGTTGGTTAGTTCACTTCCTGGAGCACCTTCAGTGCTAGGACAAGCCAGAGGCAATTTTGGACTCACAAGACTCACCATGGCCCAAATTCGGGGGAAACCACTGCCTTCCCCCATATAATATTCATTGTAGCTCTCCACGGCACCCACATCCGAATGACTTTTTGTCCCGGGACTCTCAAGGAGGAGTCTCAAAACTATCACGGTTTGGACTTTCGCAACTTTGCAGGACTATAATTCTTTGCTCAAACCTCTGATTGGGACGAGGTCTAAAGCAAAGTTGTAGCTTTCATTGAGAGCTTTCCAACGGCATGTCGCACTCCATCTGCACGCATCGGGGTCAAGTCGATTCCCGGCCTTTCTTTTTGCTATAACTTATGCTATAGATGTCCAAATGGCTCATGCGAGCCCATTTTCGACATCTACACTTCGATAGTTTTCCAATGATATAAAGAATGCTTCAATGTGAAGTGTTTTGACCCTTGCAATCAAACTCTGAAGTTTCGGGAGTCTAGGAGGATTCCCAAGTCCCCATTTCGGGAGTGTGAATCTCATCCTCACACTCTCTCAAAATAGGGCTACGACACCTAACCTATGCTACTTAGCTTAGCTTAGGGGGCTTGACCTAGCTTAAATGGCATGGTCTAGCCTAGGTGGTTAAATTTGGTAACCTAGCCTAAGCTTAGGACATAAGGTTGGTACGTAAATAAATAAATGATTTTTGGCATTAATTATTAAGTATATTAATTAAGTAGGTAGTTAGGGTAATTAATTAATTAATATTTTTTATTAGTTCTAAGTTAAAAATATTAAATAATATATATTGTTGGTTGTTGCCCAAATTATATTATTGTATTAAAACCTAGTAACAAAACCAACCAAAAAGACCTAATCAAAATGGTCAAGTCCAAGTCAACTTGTCCAAAATCGCACTTTGGTCAAGTTGGACATGGGGACAAAAAAACCATATGGGGAATTTTTTTACTAACATTCCTAGTAAAAAAAACCATGATTTGTTGTAGTGATGTCAAATGACCCACTTAATTATCAATTATGCATTTTGAAAGATATTAAAAATTTGGGTCAAATTTCAAAAGTTATATGCAACATGTTAGCTAAGGCATTATTGATTGTTTCACATATGTGCATGGCCTTTTCATTGACATTCTCATTGAGAAGCATTGGATCTAGCATAGAACATTGCCATAGGCCCAATTTTGCACGAAAGTAAAATGTTGAATACTTTCCTATCTTTGATTCATGTATATATAAAACTTTATTTTATCATAGAATACTTCTTCTTTTTACATGCACCTTAACAACTCTTTTTATTGCATGTGGATGATGGGAATAATGAAGTCCCACATGAATCAGCTTGTATTATTGAAAATAAAATGTGGAATCAAGGGGTGGATGCAACAAAAAGATGTCAAATAATTTGTGTAGATGAAAGTACAATAGTCTCTCGCTTAAGTACACACCCATTTAAGTACGCATTTTTTGGCAAAAAAATTTAGGGTTCAAGATTTATTAGTTAAACATGTCATTAATCATCATTTGGTGTAAGTTTTGAAGTTTTTTGCGTTTGGCTTTGAGGCCGACCATACGGATCTCGCTCTGAAATGATTCAAACGATTTCTTAAGGTCATCGAATGTTTCCTCTGTTTCTGTTTGAATTTAAAGGCAGAGTAGCTGATCCTCAATGTTGAGAAACTGCTTATAAAGAGAGTCGAAACCCTGGAATATAACTTTGTTTTCTAAACCATTAATGCTCATTGAGACACTTTCCATTTGGTTTCTTCGACATTGTAATGAAATGCAAGCGATTTGAGAGCGACAAATCTAAAGTATGCACCTACTGGCTAAGTACGCACAAACCACGTAGGTTCAAGTTGCGTACTTAAGTAGGAAACTATTGTAAATTTGACCCATTTAATGATTTTTAGCTAAAATTATATATCGATGCCTTCATTAATCACAAATTCATTAAATGGCGGGCAAGAAAAAAGGTATTCCATTGGGGTGTGACATCTTTTCTAGCCTTTTAACAAAAAATTGTGATGAAATACTTACCCTCAAACAAGGCCCAAGTTGAAAATGAAAAGTAGTTTATCAAATCTTGTACAATTTTTTAGAAAGCACATCCTTGAGACTTTTTGGAAAAATAATGCCAAGTTAAAACCTTTTGAAGCATATGCTTCAAAGTTTGTTAACCATCATAACTTCAACAACCCTTGCATTTTATGTTTTGACATAAGAACAAAACTTGTTATTTTTACTTTCACATAAGAAAATCAAACTTTGGCAAATGTTCACACATAATTATGTGCCACAACTTTTTATGCTCAAAGCTCATGGATTGAAAACATGTCCAAATAAGGTCAATGTTTATTTCATTTTTTGTGCTAGAATTTGATCATTAAATTAAAAGTTACATTTAGAGAAAGAAAATATGACTCCTAAAGCTACACCAATGGAATCAAGTAGATCCCATCTTTTTATCATTTTATTTAAATAATTAATTAAAATCACTTTAAACAAGATCAACAGTATAACATCACAAGAACAACCTTCACTACAAAATCTTGTGGTGCCTTTCAATCTTCAAAATTAACTTGAAAAAACTAATCAATTATTAACATTGATTTGAAATGAACAAAAAATAAGATGGATATTGACTTGGCTAACAAATGGCCTACATGTTCAAGGAAAGGGACCTTATGTACATGCCCAAGGAGGCCTACAATTTGCATCCATCCAATGATATGCCAAAATCATCATATAACATATATGCATTTCCATATTTTGCAATGCATGTGGTTATGGTGGACTTGTTTGAATGACACATTATTTAATATATTTACATTTTACAAGTGCCAACACTCAATTATTTTTGTAAGTTATGTTCGAAACTAAAATGAAAAAATAAAATAAAATGGCATTATATTAAACAATGAAATTATTGTGCTTCATAGGTTCATTCATATTATTGGCATGGCATGTAGTTATTTTTTAGAATTTTGGGCAATAATAACTAATTTTTGTTAGGTATTGTGGTATGTACTAATGTTGTGCATGTAAATGGTTTAGGACTTACACTTTATGTAAGTGTAAATCCCATAAAAAAGTTTATTTACACTCCATGTGAATGTAAGTATAAAACCAAATACACTTTTATGGTTTTATGTGACCATTTAAAATAATGTAAATTTAAAACAAATATATTTATATGATTCTATGTGACTGTGTAAAACATGGTGAAAGCACATTAAGAATGAACCACTTTTGTTCAAAAACGGTGATTTATAACAAGTATTATACTATGTAGTAAAGTAAATTTTTGATGACATTTTTTTATTATTGTAAACATAAGCAAAAAGCTTAAAAATATGCATAACAACATTTTGGAACTTAAAGTTCCCTTTGAATCAAAATCAATTTTGATTCAATGGTTAGATGAGGAGCATTGGATAAAATCAATGTATATAAAATATATAACTTACAATTTTTCAATAGTCATAGGGCCTAATGTTTCTGATTCATGAAACATTATCAGACAAAAAGAAATTGGAAAACAATGCCCGTCTACAAAATCTCCTTTTTTATATGATAATGGTTTTTTTTTGCAAAAAAGCTATTATTATGCATTCATTGTTAAACAAATGAAAAAAAACACATTTTTTTAATGGAATTTCATAAAAAAGCTTTAAAATTTTCCTAAATTTAATTGATGTATATCAGTACCACACACCATAAAAAAACTCATCTAGTAATTCCATTGACAACTCTAATTTTGAAATATATATTCAAAATTTCAAATTGTGTAATGGATATTATTTTGTCACAATACGTTCAAATTTTTCAATGTTTGTTGGATATTTCAAAATAATTGATTAGATCAAAGCTAAAGCTAATCAAATATACTTAAAACAAGCAAAAATAATTTAAGATGCTATGTCCATTCATTACCAAAAAAATTAATTGCAAAAATATTATTTTTGTGGCTATAATTTTGGTGGGCTTAGTGTGATTTGACCTAATAGTGTTAGTGTAAAACAATGTAAAAAATTGTGACTTCTATTTGGTAAAGGGGGAGATTTCATAATTTTTTGGTGATAGGCCACCAAATGGCACATTGTGAAAAAAAATTCCAAATAAAAACATTTGTGCTTTGGGATGCACCACAACTAATTATATTAATTAATGTGAATCACAATAAGTACAATAAATACCTAAGCTCTTGTAAAACCTACAATAAATAATATTGAATAATAATTTCTATTATTGAACACTATTCATAATAATAATAATAGTACTCAAGCAATGAGGTGGGAGAAAATGTGCATTCAATATATTTCTTGGAATAACACCACCATAGTCCCATATTGGTAGAAAATGCTAATGTTTGGGGAATATCAAAGTATCATGATATTTTGTGAAGTATAAATCAAAATGGCCCATTGCAAAAAAAAGTAAAATTGAGCTTTAGGATACACCCACAACTAATTACTTTGGATTTGCAAGAAAGTATGATCATTAAAGGTATATAATATATACATGTACACTTACATGCCTCAAAACATTTACATGAGACCATGTGAATGTATTTGACAAATATTTACACTGGCCTCATGTAAGTGTAAAAAGTCTAGACTTCTAAGTGTAAATCATTTACAATTACATGAGATTTGGATGCCATATATACAAGTATTGACACTTCAAACGCACAACACTGGTATGTACTATGTACCTGAGGTTTGGAAAAATTAAAGAATAAATTGAAAAACTTGCTTTTGTTGAAGCAGAATTGAGTTGGTAGTACAGTGGGTACAAATTGTCTTCGTACTTTGGACGGGAATCACGGGGAATTTCTATCCCATCCTCCCTGCTTTTGGCCTGATTAACCGCTGCACCCCAATGACAGTTACCGCCTCTCTGTAGGAGCATCTTTTGCTAGTGGCCATTGCAGAATGTCCGGTGATACATATATATAGGTAGAGGAATGGAATCCTTTATCTCGTCCATGTGATGTCCTTGCAGTGAGAAGTCTAAACGTTCGAAAGGTTATGGCCCGCTTCCTTGTGTTGAGCTTTCCTGTGCCGTGAAGCACCGGCTGAACATGTCTAGTCAATGTGGAGGGCATGTTACCGGATCTAATTGGAGTTTTTCCTCAGCAACAGGATTGGGCCTAACATTTTTTCTGGAAAAAATGAAAAAACAAATTCTGTCTTTGCCTTCACGTCAGGTAAGACCCTTTGAGCAGTGTGTTCCTGGAATGGCCTGCTCCACAGGCTTAACCCTACTTACTCTTATTTTGCAGCCAATCTTCATCACAGAGGATTTAGTCAGAGGTTTTTTTTAGGTGAAAGTTTGCCATTGTAGGGATAGTTTTTTGAATGGTGACAATAAAGCTTTTTTCAGGTGTTTAGTGGCCACATTTTCATAACTTCTTTTCGGAAAATTGTCAGATTTTTTTACTAAGTTCCGATAGGGTAGCAAATAATATGGAAAGTTTTTTTAATATTAATATTTCATTTTTTAAAGCCATATTTGGGTTAATTTTCTTATCAAAGATTGCCACCTCAGCTACGTCACAAAATTGAGAAAAATGAAATGGTTTTAGTGCGTTCTTTTGTGCACCACATTTTAATTATTTGGAATCATGTTTGAAGCCCACATGTGAACCAATACCCACAATTGTACTTTTACCTTTTTGCAAGGGTCTTTTAGAAGTGATGTTTTGGGCAAACTTTTGCAATCTTGAACATGAAAAATATGATTTCAGTGCATACAAGGGACTTTTGTCAAAAAATGGCCATAATTTACCAAAATTTGGCTAAATCTTCTTCTGGACAATCACCAGTTTAGTGGCATAACAAAATTGGAAAAGAAAGAAAAACTGCCTCTAGGTGGCTATAATATAAATTTGTCTTGGAAAATGTTGAACATGTTAGACTCAGAGACCTAGATATTGTCCCAGGAGCGGGTACTTATTGTGTCAACTAGGAACCCAAAACATTGGGGTGGTATCATACGTGTGTGGTTGCTAGCTCACCCATACCTATCTATTTTTCACTTGGGGAACAAAATCATCAGGCCTGAAAACACTACATAACCCCTAATGACCATTCTCTGGGCGTTAGCACCAGTGTTGGGTGGGTGTGTGGATTGTTGTTGGGTATGTACAAGGACATACAACAGGGTATGTCCAACCATGACCCACAGGCAACCATTCATCAAAAAAAAAAAAGTAGACCTACCTTGGCAGGCATGTCCTCTTACATACACACGTGATGCCCTTGCACAAGTGGGCCTTCATTTTTTTGAAACCCAGCAAATGCACATGCTTGGGGGGCTTTACAGGTTTTTAACATGGACATGGCGTCAACACTTTTAGGGTTTCAAAAGATTAGGGCTGATAGAACTTTTAGGGTTTCAAATGATTAGGGTGTGCAATGTGTAGATTTTTTAGGGTTTCAACTTTCAGAAGATGGAAGTGGTGTGTAAGTTTGGAAAGTGCAAAGGAGCCAATGATGCAACGGTAAAGCTTGAAGAGTTGGCATCGTGTGATTTGATAGTTGAGCATAGTCGTTGCTCTTTGCTTTGTATTGATGTTTGTATGTGCACCTAAATCAAGTGGAAATGAAAGAGGTTGAGCTTTACAAGTCTAGTAAAAAAAAAAAATTTAATTCGTTATTGTTTGTTTAGTGATTTAATGTTTTGTGTGTGGTGCACATTGTTTTATGTTTGGTGCATGGTGTTTTGTGCTTGGTGCGCAATCTTTTAAGTTTTATGCTTGGTGCGTGGTGTTTTGAGCTTGGTGCATGGTGTTCTAAGTTTTATGCTTGGTGCACAATGTTTTGAGTTCTAATCTTGGTGCACAATGTCTTAAGCTCATATAGTGTTTCAAGTGTTTTAGTGTTCTATGGGCTTGCCATATTACTATTTTGGTGTTTTGTAATATGCTAGGTTAGGCTTTCACCTTTTGGCATTAGCTACTCTATGTTTTGTTAGTTTAAATGTTTTGTGTATTGTTGTAATGGTAGATTTGTTTAGTGGTTTGAAGGGATTAAAGTCACAAGGTTCATCTATGTCAGTCACATAGTGTTCACTTGCGTCTATTGATGTTCATGTTGGTGAGGTTAGGATTGGGAATGATCACAACAATGGTTTTCAATCTAAGTTTATGAGTGAATTGGATGCCAAAAGGAAGCTAACTAAAGAAGAGGTGCTGCAAGTTGAAGTTGTTGTTCAACAACAATGACTCCTTTTGTAGTTGGAAGCAAATTTAAAAAAATTAGTTACCTTGGCACATAATTATAATTATGTGGGCCTTCGTAGATTTAATGTTTTTTCTGCAAGTTGAGGTTTCAAAGTCTCAAAGCACACTATATGTTGTTTGCCATAATGTTTAGTAAAAAGATTATGTATAAAGTAATATTTAGCACTACAAAGGTTTGGTCACTTGTAACTAAATACATGTGACGCACTCCCAAGTCCCGAGGTGAACCCACTTGAGGGTTCACCAAAAAGGTAGTTGCGGAAAGTAGGGACTCGGAACGCGCTCCCGGCTTCCAACTCTAGAAAGGGGTAGAGGGTCGAGTTGGGAGCCCAGGGATTAGACTAGGAAGAGGACTTAGTAGATCAAGCACGAATCTG
>Ga0209208_10000536_pt1 | contig 49730 bp, 44 predicted proteins | sample S1TSphfallax_3_FD_187694 | JGI IMG/M metagenome (GOLD analysis project Ga0209208, IMG submission 187694) | Host-associated microbial communities from peat moss isolated from Minnesota, USA - S1T2_Fd - Sphagnum fallax MG (SPAdes) (version 2) | ecosystem: Host-associated > Plants > Peat moss >... | reverse complement strand
AAATAACTCCGTAGTAGGTCTTGTTGGCCTCGATCCAGGGATAGAATCCGAAAGCACCCGGGCTGCTGAAGGCGCCGTCGTTGTTCTGGGTGGGGTCGTCCTCGACCCAGTGCGTGATCGAGTAATGCCATTTTTCGGTGAGGACCGGACTGGACGCCGCGTTACAGCCGCTGCCCACGCTCCAGGCGCACACCGCATTGGTACCGAGCGCATCGTGCATCAACAGCTGACCGCTCAAGATGCCGCGGAGCATCGGCGTGTAATCATTGGCGCTCGCGAAGATGCCTCCGGCCAACAGCGGTTGGGTGTAGAGCAGGTTCACGGAGTTCGGTAGTCCGAGGCCGCTGGCGATCGCGGGTCCGAGCTCCGAATTTGCATCGAGCGCATTGATCTCGGGCTGGAACTTGCCGGCGTGATTTTCCTCGTGCCCCGCGTCGTAGTCGAAGACCCCGACGGTTGACTGGTTGATGCCGTTGAACGGGGCGCCGCTCGCCGAGGAAAGCGTCAGGCAATAGTTGATGCTATCCGCGCCGCTGGGGGGCGCCGTGCAGGTGGCGCCTTGGGTATCGCTGCCCATGTTGGTGTAGCCGCTGGTGAAGTTCAGGAAGGGGATGTCCTGGGTCGTCAGGTTTGCGACGCCGCCACGCTTCTGTACCACGTAGGTGCCGTAGACCCATTTCGAGGCGGAGGCAATCGAAACCCTCGTGGATGCCAGCACGGCCGGAGTCCCGACACTCCCGCTGGCCAGGGCTGCGGAGGCGTTGCCGATCTCCCAGTAGAACGGCGAGACCGCCGCGATCGTCGTGCAAACCGAATTGTCGTTCGCGGTCGCCGTGGCGGCGGCGATGCTCGTGGCGGTCGGTGGTCCGACGCTGGACGCGGCCACGGTGACGACCGTCGAATTGCTCGCGGACGTGACCAGATGGGACGTGTTATCCGTCGCGGTAATGGTTGCGGTGCTGCCGACAGCGGCGCCGGTGGCGACCGTAACGACACCCGCGGCACTCACGGTAGCGACCGCCGAACTCGACGAGGTGAACGTCTCGGCCGATGCAGACAGCGCCTGGGTGGAACCATCGCTATAAGTGCCGGTGACCGTCAATTGCTGGGTAGCACCGGGCGCCAAGGAGACGGTCAGCGGCGAGAGCGCGATCGAGACCAGTGTCGGCGACCCCGCCACGGTGACGACCGTGGAATCCGCGGTGGCGGAAACCACATGGGACGCGTTATCGGTCGCGGTAACGGTCGCGGTACTCCCGGCAGCGGCACCAGTGACGACGGTAACGACACCCGCGGCACTCACCGTAGCGACCGCCGAACTCGAGGATGAGAAAGTCTCGCCGGATGACGCCAGCACCTGGGTAGAACCGTCGCTGTAAGTCCCCGTGACCGTCAATTGCTGAGTGGCACCGGGCGCCAAGGAGACGGTCAGCGGCGAGAGCGCGATCGAGACCAGTGTCGGGGGCGGTTTCGTGTCGCTACTGCCGCCGCCTCCGCCGCAGGATGCGACGGCGATTCCTGCAAGCAAGCCGATGACGCTTTTTCCGAACCGCCCTTGCAACATCCCCATGCATCCATCCTCCGGTCCACGCTACTTGGCGGCAAAGCTCATGGTTTAGCTTTGCCCACGACATAATACCGTATCAACGGTCCGGCGACCGGGGCGTTGACATGGGGCGACATGGTATTTTGCTCTGCCAAACTCACCGACAACCTGGGCTTGAGAAGCAATGCACGAGTTCTTCGGACTGAACTGCGAACCATTCTCGATCGCGGCCGACCCCCGCTTCATGTACATGAGCCCGGCACACCGCCAAGCCTTGGCGCATCTCCAATACGGCTTCCGGCGCGGCGCCGGTTTCATCTTGCTGACCGGCGAAATCGGCGCAGGGAAGACGACGGTCTGCCGCTTGTTTCTGCGCGGCTTGCCCGCCAACGTGGATGTCGCGAACGTCGTCAACCCGCGACTGAGCGCGACCGCACTGCTGACGCGCGTCTCGGAAGATCTGCGCATCGAACTACCGGCGAATACCGTCGATCTCATCGATGCCATCCACGGCCACTTGCTGCTTGCCGATGCGCAAGGGCGCCGCAGCCTGATCGTCGTGGACGAAGCACAAGCACTCGCCCCGGACGTGTTGGAACAGCTGCGCCTGCTGAGCAACCTGGACTCGAGCGGCGGCAAGCTCCAGGTGTTTCTGATCGGTCAACCGGAGTTGCGCAACGCATTGCAGACGACTCTGCTCGAACCCTTGGCACAACGCGTGGTTGCGCGATTTCATCTGCCGGCCATGCCGGAGCGGGAAACGGCCCATTATATTGCGCATCGCTTGAGCGTCGCCGGCCTCGTCGGGCCTGACCCGTTCGAGCCCGAGGCGATCCTCGCCATTCACCGCCTCTGCCAGGGAGTGCCGAGACGCATCAATGTGTTGTGCGATCGTGCCATGCATCTGGCGGAATCCTCGGGATCGCGCACGATAAGGCCCGATGTGGTGGAGCGGGCCGCCGCGGAATCATTCGGTACGCCGCCGTCGGCGACACCCAGGCTCGTACCGACCTCGGCAGCGCCCACGGCGCCGGTTTCTGCGGCAGTCACGCAGCGACGCGGGCCAGCTGTTGCCGCGATCGCGGTCGGCGCACTGCTCCTCGGGGGGGTCATCGGCGCGCAGTATGATCGCGCGCCCGCTGCTGCGCGACCCGTAGCGGAAGCCACGCAGGTTCCGCCGACGACGAGCCCGACCGCATCCGCCAGCGCAGGCGCACCAGCAGCCGCTGCGGTGGCGGATGTCGTGGCGGCGAACGCACCCGGGCGTGTCGTGGATTCCTCTTCCAGCTTCTCCGAGGCCGCGCGCTCCGAGCCCGCGCGCGCGCCGCAGACGATTCTCGCGAATACCGACGAAGCCGAGGCTTGGCGTGCATTGGCAAAATCTTGGGACGCTGCCCTCCCCGCGGTGCGCCCCTGTGCTGCTGCCATCCGGCTCGGTCTGCGTTGCTATCACGGCGTCGTTGGACTGGATCTTCTGCGCCAACTCAACCGACCGGGATTCCTGCGCTTGGTCAACGCGGACGGGTCGAGCGCGTTTGCTCAAGTAACGGCTCTCGCCGGTGACGAAATTACGTTCCGAATGGGAGACGTGCGGCAGACCGTGCCGCTCGAGCGCCTGGGTCTGCAGTGGCACGGCGAATTCTCCACCTTGTGGCGCACGCCGCCGGGTTACCGTGCGGATGGTTCCGGCGACGACCGAGAGGCACTGACACGCTGGCTCGCGGGGCGGCTCGACGGCCTCGGAGTCGCAGGGACATCGACGCCTGCCGCGAGCGTCGCGGCGGACACCGACTTCGCCGCACGACTATCGGCCTTTCAGCTGGCGCACGGACTGCAGCCGGATGGCCGCTTGGGTCCGCTGACCGTGATGCAAATCAATCACGCCGGCGGAAACGAAGAGCCGCGCTTGGATGCTGAGCGCTGAAGGGGAGCTGTCGGAATGCAAGGGTCAAGTGAAAACGGTGAGCGGTGAAATCCTTTGCCGCTCCGTCATGCAAGAGGAGTTCTCGTGAAAAGCATCCAGAAGACGTTGATTCGTACGCTCGGCACCTTGGGGCTCACCGGCCTCGTGGCGGTCGCCGCTTGGGCGGATACGCCCCCACCCCCTCCGCCGCCCCCACCGCCTCCGGGTGTCGCAGCTGCCTGCAAGCAAGACCTCGAGGCGCTCTGCCCCGGCGTGACGCCGGGCGGTGGGCGCATCGCCGCTTGCCTCAAAGCCAACCGCCGGCAACTGTCCCCGGGATGCAAGGAAGCAATACGCGAGCGTCGTCGCGAACGCGCGGAGACGCCCGGCACGCCGCCGCCAAGTCCGCCACCACCGCCTCCGTCTTCTCAGCCTCCGAGCACGTGATCTGACACTCGGCAAGAGCTCCGATCCCGGGGGCTCTTGCCGACCGTCGCAGGACCCTCAGGGCAACCAGCCCCAGGCGTCGACCAGGAAGAAGCGTTCGATCGACAAGGTGAACGCCTGCCACACCGGCAAGGTGACGGGTCCGATTTTCGCCTCCCCGGTCGCGCCGGTATGCAAACGCCCGTCCTTGTTGTCGAACAGTACGATGACGTTGACCCATGTACCGGACTTGTTGTCGGTGATATTACGGTCGATTTGCGTCACGCGGCCCACGAATTCATCGAAGAAATAGGACGCGGGATGGGCGCGCGCGGGCATGCCGATCTTGACGAATTGCAGATCGGATTCCTGAATCTGAACCTGTGCATTGACGAAACCGGTGTTTTCGACCGACGCGAACGCTTTGCCGGCATCCAGATAGCCGTTGATCCGGTCCTTGAGATGCAAGGTGAGAATGTTGCCGTCGAAGGGCATCCGAATGAAGGTGCGGTCCAATTTCGCCTGCACCCCATCGCGGTCCGCCTCGAGCGCGACCAGCTTCGATTCCGCCGCGGCGATCTCTTCCGCGGTCGGGCCGGTCTTGACGAGCGCGAGGTTCGCCTCCTTCTCGATGATCTGCTGCACGTCCACCGCATGTTCCTTGACGTTCGACTCGTACTCTTCGAGTGTGACCGCGCCGATCTTGGAGAGCGGTTCCAGGCGCTCCATCTTGGCGCGGCTGTACGGCTCGTGTTCGCGTGCCACCTTCAATTCGGCCTCGGCGAGTTGTATCGCTTCGGGCTTCGGCAAGGTCTTCAAGTTCGCGATGACGTGTTTCTGTTCCTCGATCTGGCCCGTCAAGGTGTTGTACGCAGCCTGATAGTTGTCGTGCGCGAGTCGCGCCAGTACTGTGCCCTTCTTCACGTACTCGCCGCCGTCGAAATACACCTCATCGATCACGCCGGGCGTATCCGTGGTCAGATCCTCTTTGAGCACCGGAAATATCAGAAATTGCCCGTCGGGCTCATAGTTGTAAGGGAGGAAAAGCATCAACAGCAGGCAGACCACCACCGCCATGCGCCAATACTTCACGCGCGTGGCGGGGACCTCGCCGGCTTCGGCATCCTTGCTCGGCAGTGCCCTCGAGCGCCAGCGATCGAACTGCAGCTTGCGATCGAAATCCTCGCCGAACTTCTTGAGCCCCGTGTACGTCAGCCACGTCATCCACGACACGAAGATCAGGACGATGATCACTGCGGACCCGTTGAGGTGCAGATCGCCCCAGAGGTATTTCGCCAGCATGTGCGCGATCACGAGCGTGACGATCGCGATCCAGGTCAACGTGCACAGGCCATAGATCGCCAACACTCTGCGATCGTAGGCTTGATAAACATTGCCCCTGAACCTGTTCAACAGGGCCAGGAACGCCTTGCCGCGCAGATGCGGCTCGTTCAAATAGGCGCAAAGGATGTAATACGCATGCGCCTTGAGCAGCGGGTTGCCGGCCTCGAGTGTCAAGCCGACGATGCACGTGAACATGACCAGCAAGCCGACTTGCGAGATGTCGACGTGCGTATTGCGCGTATTGAACCACAGCAGTATGCCAAGGCTCAGCAGGACGACTCGCATGAACAGCGGCGCGGAGTGCGTCCACATCATTTGCTTGCGCGTCAGCAAATTGGCGCCGGTCATTTTCAGGCACCAGCGCGGCATGAAGCCGAAGGTCGGATAAAAACCGACCTTCTCCACCGAAACTTTGTAATTGGCGGCGACGACGGCCGCCGACATGGAGCCGAGAAAATGCACGGTCAACCAGGCGAAAATCAAATGGTCGACCACGCTGAAATTCAGCTGGAGCGCGCCGAAATCGTGATAGATCGCGTCGAAGTATTTGTACAGACCGATGTAGGCCGCCATGAAGAGCAAGAATGGCGTCAAATAGATCACACGCCAAAGGGGCTTGAGCGCCGGGGCGAGCCATTTCAGCACGGGGCGCGGATCGAACAGAAATAACTTGATCTTCGGATCAGGCCAATCGAGACCGAGAGGTGGCTCGCTGCCGGCGGGCGCATCCGGCTTCTTCGCGCTCGCCGATTCGGCTGCGGACGGCTCGGTTGCGGCCGGGCTGGCCGGCGTCGCTGGATTGGTCGTGAAGGCGGGCGCTTCGGGATCGCCATGCGGCTTTGGAACGGGCTTGCCGTCTTCCACCGTAAAGGTCGCCTTCATGTACTTGGCGAGCAGCGGGTGCTCGGCGGCCGCTTGATCCAACAGTTTGCCGTCGGCGAGCGAGCCGAAAAACTTGTCGATTTCCTTGCGAGTCAGGTCGGCATTGAACCGCTCCTTGAACACCGCCTGCAGCTTCTCGATCGTTTCGCAGCCCGGCAGCACTTCGAGGATGAAGAACTGCCAGGCGTCGAAATCATAGGTCGTGCCGTGCAGCTTGTCGCGAATCACATAGCTCTGTTCATCGTTCTTGACGATACGAAACGCCTCGAGTCGCCGTATCAAGAATGGCGGCAGGACTATTTTCTTGGAGTTCGAACCGTCGATCATTTTGCCGTTCCATCCGCTGTTGTAGACGAGACTTGAGCCTGTACCGCAGGGGCCTTGCCGCCCGCTCGGGTTTTTGCGGCCAGGCGTTTGTCCTCCGCGACCATCCAACCTCCGCCCACGGCCTTGTAGACGGACACCAGGGCGAGATATTCATCGAGCACGCCGTGAATCGACTCGTTTTGCGCCGCGAGCACTTTGCGATCTGCGTCATACACGTCCAGGTCAGTGTAGGAACCGCCCGCGAAACGCAGCTTCGCGAGTCGATCCGCCTCGGCGAGAGCAGCCTCATGGCGGTCCAGGGCCGCCTTCCGGACGCGCGCCTTTTGATCGTAGACGAGTGCATCGTCGACCTCTTTCAGCGCATTCTGGATGGTCTGAATGAAGCGCTCCCGTTCCGCCTTGGTTTGCGCCTTGGCCCGCTTCACATCACCTTCGATTCGTCCAAAGGTGAGCACCGGTCCGATGAAATCGACGTCGAGGACCCCGGTGCGTGCCGTTTTAGCCAGCAGCCACGGCGTCTGATCGCTCGCCTGGCCGAAGAACGACATCACGGAAAAAGTCGGGAAGTACTCGGTCTTTGCGATACCGATACTCGCGTTCGCGGCGACGAGATTCTGCTCGGCCGACAGTACGTCCGGGCGTCGCGCCAAAATATCGGCCGGGATGCTTCCCGGCACGGGGGTCAACACCAGCTGCTCGAGCCGGCCACGCGGAATCGGACCGGGATCGTGGCCAATCAGCGTCGACAGGCTGTCCTCAAGCCACGCGACTTTACGTTCGAGATCCGGGATCACCGCCGCCTGGTCCTCGACTTCGGCCCGGGCTCGCGCGACGTCGATATCGGTACTCGAGCCGCCATGATACTTCTGGTCGGTCAGGTTCAAAGTGCTCTGCAGGCTGTCCAGCGTCTGCTTTGCAATTTCGAGTTCCCGGTCGGCGGCCAGCAGTTGCACATAGTCCGCCGCAATCGTGGTCACGACGGTCAGCATGACCGTATGGCGCGCTTCCTGGGTCGACAGCAGTTGGGCTCTGGCCGCCTCATACGATCGGCGGACCCGGCCCCACAAGTCGAACTCGTAACTGATCGTGGCGTTGTATTTCCATTGATTGAACGTGATCGGTTGGCCGATGCGCAGCAATTCCGGCACTTCCTGGCTGCGTTGATCCCGCTCCAAGCCGACGTCATAGCCGATTTGCGGAAAATACTGCGAGTTGCTGGTCTCGAGCTTGCCATTGAACTCCTCGACTCGCGCCGCGGCGATCAGCAAGTCCGAATTCGCCACCAAGGCCTGATCGATCAGCGCTGTCAGGTTCTCGTCGCCGAACATCTTCCACCACTCGGTATTGGTGATCTCTCCGGCTTCGGCGGGATCGACGCGCCACGCCGACGGCAGCGGGACGTCGGGACGCTTGTAGTTCGGCCCCATCGGCGGAAACAAACATCCGGTGAGCAGCGAGACGCTCACAAGGATCCATGCGCCTCGGTGCATCGTCCGGAAGGAGGGAGCGGGCATCATGACTCTTCGTCCACCGATTTCGAGAGCATTTCGAAGGCATAGTCCTCGACCTCTTTGACGCGAACCAGGCGATTGCGCAGTTCGGCCAGGATGCCCTCGAACCACTTGACGTGATATTCGAGGCGGCGACGCTCCTCGACGATGTCCTCCAGCGGGACGTTCTCGGGCGGCTGGCCCTTGTCGTCGAACAAGATCTTGATGCCTTCGGCGAGATTCCGGTTCGGGCTGATATGTTGAACTTGGCGCTCGAGCGACCGGCGCGCTTTCTGCGCCGTGAACACGTTGAGCATCGCCTGGCGCAAGGCCTCCTGGTGCGGCGCCAACTTGGTGGGATCGGCTCGATCCGTATCCGGATTGATCGGCACGGGCGAAAGACGCTTCGTGCCCAAGAACGGCGGCTTCTTCTTGTCGTCGGACACTGGTTTCGCGTCGCTCACCGGCACAAGGTCAGGCGCGGACTTGTCGTCAGTCATAGCCGAACCACCGGGCCATTTCGACGACCTCCGGATAGAGACCGCCGCCGTCGTCACGCCAGGGAGCCGGGTCCGAGAGGCGCGGAATCTTCGGTTTATGCGGCTCGAATACCGGGCCCGCTAAAAAGTTCGGGTCGTTGCCGAACAAGGCGTTGATTGGCCCGAAACACGCGAATGGCGATCGTTCGGGATGCATCATCTCCTCGATGGCTTCGGCATCGGTGCGCAGCCCGGCCCATTCGGCAATCTGCGCGAGGTGCCGCTCCGGGCTGCCCATGATGTCTTCGCCGCGCATGCGAATTTGCTGCGAATCGGGCACGGTGTCGAGAAACTCGAGGATGTTCAGATTGAGATCGTACCAGGCGATCTGCGGCTCGAGGACACAGTGATCCTCCCGAAATTCGATCGCTTCGACCTTGATGGCGAATGCCCCTTCGTTGATCGCCATCAGCGACTTGCACTGCCCGATCGGATGTCGGATCAAGTGTACGAATCGCGCATCCGGAAACGCTTCGTACATCCATTGCATGCGGATCTTGGACATCGTGTACGACGGACTCTTTTCCACGGCGACCAAGGGATCGATCTTGGCAACGATTTCCTGAAACACCCGGCCGCTGGTCCAATCCTCGCGCGCTCCCGCCCATGCACGGGCCATGTTGATCGTGGCAGTCGTCTGCTCGCCACCATAGATTTCTGCGAGCGCGCGCATCAGACCATGGCGGGCCACGGCGCCATTCTCCGAGATCGGCCCCTCGGAGCCGCGCCACAAATCGACGAGCTTCTCGACGTTGAAGAGGCACAGCTCCGGCAAGCCGAAGGCCTGGGGGTGCTGACCCAACATGGCATTGACCAAGGACGTGTACGACCTCGGCGGCGCGAGCAGGAAAATCGGTGCGGCCATGAATCTGCTCGCCATCCCCTAGCTGAGACGCCCTTCGAGGAACGGCACTTCGAAGCACTTTTCATGCATGACCGGACCGTGGCCGAAATACCCATCTTCGCCGAACAGTTCGCCGTGATCGGCCGTGACGATGAAATGCGTATTTGGCGGTGTCATGTCCATCAGCTTGCCCATGAGACCGTCGACGTATTCGATGCACTTGACTTGTTGATTCTGCAGCATCTGCATTTGACCTTCGCTGAAGCCCTGGTCCGCGACCTCTCCGGGCGCCTTGTCCATTGATTTGAGCGCTCCGTGCAGTCCCGAGATGTGCGGCAAGCCCTCACCGGAGAGCATATAAGGATAATGCGTCTCGCCGAGATTCAGGAAGTAGTAGTGCGGCTCGTCGGGGAATTCCATCTCGGCGACCATCCCGGCGAAATCGTTGTGATGCGGCATGAGTTTGTATTCGTCGAAGTCGCGACTGATCAGGGTGTTCTTGTTGAGCACCGGCATCGAGACCTTGGCCACGGTGCGATAGCCGATATTTCGAAGCACCTTCGGCAGGGACAGGTCGGGCAGAAAATTCTGGAACGCAATGTCCTCGTAGCCGGTGCGATTGCGCCAGAGCGCAAACTCTTCCTTGTAGACCTCGGAGGCAAAGACATTGCGCGGACTGCTGTGGGGCAGCATGCCCATCGCGAAGGCATGATGCGACGGCGCCGTCCACGAGGCATAAGAATAGCGCCGTTCCGCGACACCCAACCGGTCAAAATTGGGGGTCTTCGCAGCGACGTAGCCGTCGTAGCGGCAACTGTCCATGACGATGAATACGATATGGTTACAAGTCATCCGAGCTCCTAAGCGCCGGCAGTGAACGGGACTGATCGGGAAATAAATTCATGGCACGGTGATCTGTAGCAGGCCGCTGGCGGCGCCACCTGCGCCGCCGAAGGCAATGGCGAGCGGCGAAGATTGCATGACGTAGATTTGCGCGCTGTCGGACGCACGCTTACCGACGAGCAAAGAGAAGGGTCCGCTATTGGGCGCGATACGGGACAGCAATGCCGTCGTCGACCCGAGGGTGCCGGATGTCATATAGCTGTCGTCGGTCAAATTCAGGGTGACCCAGTCGGCCGACGCGCTGAGGTCTCCGGTGGTGCTGGGACCCTGGCTGGTCCCGCCCGCCAGAGCCGACGAGTCCGGCAGACCGATGATCAGTTGCGCAGAGCCGTCACTGGCAACCCCATTGGCGCTGACGAGGGCCACCGTCGCCCCGCTGATCGCCTCCTGGAAAGAGAACTGCGTCGTCGTCGTGATCGTATTTGTGCCGGTGTAAACGTTGCCGTCGATGCTCAAGATATAGCTCTGCAACGAAGCCGAGGGACAGGCTTGCGTCAGCGATACGGCGGTGGCCTGTTGACAAATATCCAGGGTATTGCCGGACACGCGCGCCGTCCCAGCCGCCGTCGTGACCGCTCCTCCGCCTGCCGGAATCGTCAGCGTGACGAGGTCATATTGGCCGCCCGAGGTGCTGTTCAGCTGCTGCAGGGTGGAACCGAACACCCGCGCCGCCAGGTAGGGGATCACGCCGTTGCCGAAGTCTTGGCCGCCCACGATGAGATCGGTGGCGACGCGAAACTGCTCGGCGCCACTGACCACGTAGTTGCCGTTGTTCACAGGCAGGAAGGTCTCCGAGATCGGCGCCGACAAAGTCGAACCGGTGATCGTGTAGGTGAGCGCGTCGATGTTGACGGTCATCGAATATTGGTTACCGTCGGCGGCGAAGACCTGGTAAGTGCCATTCGCAGAGTTGACCGGAAGAATGGCCCAGGGCACGACGTCCGGGTTCGTATCGCTGTTGCCTACAGCGGCAACCGTGACCGTGTTGATGATCGGCCCCTTGCCCACCTCGCTCGAGGTCACGGGTACCGTGAAGGTGAAGGTTTCGCTGCGACCGACGCTGAGTGTCGGGATGACCATGCTCGGGCCTAACGTCGCCGGGCAGGCGTCGGCGGCATTGGGTGTGCAGGCCACGGTGGCGACCGTCCCCGCAGGTCCCGTGAGCGCATAGCTCACCGACACATTGCTCGCGGCGGAGGGTCCCGCGTTGCTCACCACGGCCGTGAACACGGCGTTCGTGGAGCCGCTGCTTCCGACACTGACTTGGTTGGGGGTACCGGCGGGGACCGAGACGGTTACTGACGAACTGCCCGAGCCCACGCCGACGGTCGTGGCCTGGTTTCCCCGGGGATCGGTCGTCGAAGACACCGTCAGTGTGTCGGTAACCGCTCCCGACGTGCCAGGATTGACCGTGAACGGAAACGTGAACGTGAGTACGCCGGCATTTGGCATGGACGCCACCGTCATCGTCTGGCCGAGCGTCGTCGGACAGGTCGCGCCGCCCGTGGCGACGCAGGTGACCGTACCCGAGGCGGTGATGCCGGCACTCAGGGCATTGGAGATCGCGATGTTTTCGGCCGTGCCGGGTCCATTGTTCGTGACGACCATCGTGAATGCCGCGGAGCTGCCGCCCGGCAAGCTACCGGTGGGTGCCGTGCCGCTGACGGCGAGGGCCGCCGTGACGACGGTCGCCGTCGCATAAAACGTGTCCGAGGTCGGCGTCGGATTGGTTTTGACGTCCGCCACGAGTTCGTTGCTGACCGTGCCATTGACGTTCTGACCGATGGTCGTATCGACCGTGAATGTGAGAATCCCGCCGGATGGCAGGGTCGGAATCGCCGTCAGAACACCGACGGTCGCGGGACAGGCGGCGCCGCCCGATGCCGTGCAGGTAATCCCGTTGAGAGCGAGACCATTGCCGACGTTGTCGTAGACATTGAAGGCCTCGGTCGCATCGGGACCGTTGTTCGTGACGGTCATCACGAACACCGCCGGCGCTCCCCCGACCAGCGTGCCGGCGGGGCCGGTGCCGGAAACGATGACGTTGGTGATGATGCTGAAGGCTGTGCCGGTCGCCGACGCTGAATCTTGGGTTGGGTCGATTTCCTCGGCGAAACTCGCCGTCATCGTGTTCTGAATCGTGCCGGTCGCGCCGGCATCGAGTTGCGTGGTCACGGTGAACAGCAGCGAGCCCCCGTCAGGCAGCGACAAACCGGTCATTTCAACCGAAGGGTGCACTCGGGCACGTCGCGCCGCCGGAAGCGGCGCAGGTGATCGAAATGAGTTTCAACTGATTACCGACGTTGTCGATCACCTTGATGTCGGCAGCATCGTAGGGTCCGGTATTCTTGAGGGTCATCAAGAACACGGCATTGTTGCCGCTTTGCACCGGGTCCGCGGGGCCTGTGCCGGTGACCACGATTTCGGTGCCTTGTCGCCCGCTGCCCGCGGCGCAGGCCGCAAGCGTCAGTACGACGCCCAATTGCAATAGGTATCCCCAAGTTCTCAAGTTCATCCATCCCCAGCATGTTTTGTGGCGGGCCGAGCAGGCGACGGGTAGTAAAAACCGAACGTCGCAACGCCGCGGAATCGATAGTAACGAAAAAGTTATAAGCAAATGCCTAAAGTTACTTATTCGTCGAGATCGCAGAATAAGTCAAAGACACGACATCGAATGCAGCTGTGACCGGACATAATGCATGAACGCGGATTCACGCCCCGACTTCGCGCGTGGTAGCCTCCCGCAAACGATGATTTTAGGGATACGGGAAGGAAAATCTGCTATGTCGACACGCTATTGTCTGTTCGCTGCCCTTCTGTTTGCGACGCTCTGTCATGCCGGCCCACCGACCAAGACGAGCGCCGCGGCGGCGATTGCGACCGCGAACGACAACTCCCTCTGCACCGGTATCTACCCGTTTTACTGGGAGATCGGTGACGCTACGGGCACGCTCCTGAGCGCCAGCCAAGGCGTTGATTCGCAAGGCAATCCAATCACGGCGCAAACGAGCATGGACGTCGCGTCGGCGGCGAAATGGCTGTACGGAATTTACCTGGTCCAAGTGCGCGGCGCCGCTGCCAATCTGACGGCGACCGACGTGAACTTCCTGCACATGACCAGCGGCTACACGAACATGGGGGGCGATGATCATCCGGCGGGAACCTGTCCCTCGTCGGACAGCCCGGACACCGTCAATCAATGTTTGACTCTGATCAATCCGGTGGACCAACTGCCCTACGATTATCAGGATCCGTCGACCATTGGATTTTTCGACTACGACGGCGGCCACATTCAAAATCACGGCGGGCTGTACAGCCCCATCGGCAACACGCCCAATACTTCGTTGGGCGCGAAGATCTCCGCACAACTGGGAAAAGGTGTAAACATCATCTACTCGCAGCCTTTGCTGCCAGGCGGCGTCTACACGACGCCCAGCCAATTCGCCCTGGTATTGACCCACATCGTCGATGGCTCGCTGCACATGCACGATGCGCTCGGCACGTTCCCCGTATGCACGGTGGCGTCCGATACCTGTCAGGCCTTGAACAGCCCGATACCGGAAGCCTGGCATTATTCGATCGCGCACTGGGTCGAGGATGACCCTGAATATAACGGCGACGGCGCCTTCAGTGCACCTGGCGGCCAGGGGTTCTATCCCTGGGTCGAAGCGGCAAAAAATTATTACGGTCTCCTGGCGAGGGCTACGACCGGACCGGACAAACAGGGATTTCAATCGGTACAGTGCGGGCGCCTGATACGGCACGCTTGGGACACCGGCGTAAAGCAGAACGGCAAAATTCCCACGAAGAGCAAATGAGTTGGCTGCAATGCGCCGTATTCCTGCGCGACTGAACGCTGTCGGGGTTCTATGTGTGGTTACGTTGCTCTATGGCTGCGCGTCGGACTCGGGCGTCATCAGCACGGGGAACGACACCTACAAGGTCGCACGACGCTCAGCCAAGGGCTACACACACCCGGGAATGTTGGTCGCCGCCGCGCAAAGCGAGGCAGGTGATTATTGCCGCAAGCGCGATGGCGTCGCCGTGATCACCGCGGTCCAGGAATCTCCGCCACCGTTTTTATTCGGCAACTATCCGACCGCCCAGGTCCGGTTCTTTTGCCGCAGAGTGACCGCGACCAGCGCAGCCTCGGAGCAGCCCCAGGGCACTTAGCTAAGCGTTGATCAGCCGCGCCGGATGATGGCCGTCGTAAAGCAACTCTACGCGCTCAACGCCGCGCTCGCGCCGCGCCCGCGAGCGGATTTCCCGGATCAGCTCGAGCAGTACCGGCGTGTCGACATCCAGGCTGGAGCGCAAGCGTGGACCGACGACCAGATGCAACACAACCAAGCGTCGCTGCGGAACATGCACGAAGACGGCGACGCCCAAGGGCGTACCGTGTCGGGATACCGCAAAGATATTCTGTACGTCCTGCCGGTCGCCGACGCGAATTCGCAGAGTGCCATTCGACTCCACGATCTCGGGCAAGCCGAAGCTCGCGATCGATTCGCGAATTCCGGGCAGCACGCGATGCTGATTCGCGTTGAAAAAAAACAGTTGCTCCAGCGCCGACCGCTGCTCGACTGCCACGGTCGGCGCCAGAGTAAAGGAGATCGAGTCCTTCAACATTCCCCGCTGGAGCTGAGCCGCTCATGATCAGTTGGCATTAACATCCTCTCTGCCGGTCAGAGCGATGTATAGCCTCCCTCGACCTCGGGCGCAAGTCCGTCGCGGTTGACGCCAACTCAGACCAGTACGCTGACAGCACCCCCGCTTTGCGCGGATGCGACAACCGCATTCTGTGAATTTCCCGCCGCATAGATGCCTTGATTCTTGGCATCCTCAGACAATTTGGCGAAGGCCGACTGCGCATCACTCAGGTTCCCGGACTGCAGCGCCTGTGACAGCTGTTTCACGTCGGTCACCAAGGGTCCGCTCGGCGCGCCGCTGGCGCCGGTCGAATGATTCTGGTCGTAATTCTGCTTCAGCGTCGCAAAGGCGGATTGCGCGTCCGCCAAGTTGCCTGAATTCAGCGACTGTCCGAGCTGCGACCAAAGTGAAGCTGGGGTCTTTTGAGCGGTGTTCGGCGTGCTCGTGACGTAGGGATTTTGCGTGTTCGATAGACCATTGATATTCATCGTCATACCTCCCGAATAATAGTTTGTGCCGGGCGACGGATTGCCGCCTCCTTGCGAATAGCACGTTCCGTGCCAGTCACCCTCTTGACGTATTTCGGCGATTCCGGCGCCTTACTTTAGGGCGGCCGCGCACTTGTTCCCGGCAAGACCCAGGAAACTCCTGGCCGGGCGGCCGAAATTTGCCGCTTTCGTTCGCCGTATTCGGTTTCCCGGGCCGTGCCGGCCGCCGCCTGCGGGGAAAATTGGAAAAAAATATCCAGGTTATGGAAAATCGCGACAACGTCCCCGACGGCAGCGTCTATGGTCTTGCGATCGCGATTCTGCGCCTCTAGTCTTTGCAGAGTCCGTGTTTCCAGCCTTGGCGGTTCGCCGCACAGAAAAATGATTGAAGGGATCGCCAGAGTATGAAAATTTCGATCGCCGCCGGAGCCGGCCTCGCGCTCGGTGTGGCCTTTGCCGTACCTGCGCTCGCCCAGGTCCTTCCTCTCCCAGACAGCGGAACTGCGGACGCGGGCGTTGCCTCCAAGGCCATCGCCAGCGTCGTGGCCAACGACACGGTGGGCGGCGCTCCGGCGACACTTGGCACAGGCGGTAACGCCACGATCGCGCGCTCCGGAACTTGGCCGACGGGTCTCGCCTTGAACGTGACGAACGGGGCACTGACGACGACGGCTACGCTCGCCGCCGGCGGCTACGAAGTCGCCTACAAGCTCTGCGATCTGAATTCGAATTGTGCGACCACCACCGATACAGTGACGGTCATCACCGCCGTGATTTCCCCGGTACCCGACAGCGGCACGGCGGACTTCGGCATCGGTTCGCAACCGATCGCGAATGTCGCCGCCAACGACACGGTGAACGGCGCGGCGGCGACGCTCGGTGCGTCGGGAAACGCCAAAGTGTCCCAAAGCACGACCTCCCCGTGGCCGACGGGCATCGTGCTGAATACGAGTACCGGTACCGTCGCGACTTCGGCCACACTCCCGGTCGGCGTCTACAATATTGTGTATAACCTCTGCGACTTGAACGTGCCGGCGACCTGTAACTCGGCGACCGATACGGTCACGGTCGCCAACTCCAGCGTCGTTGCGGTTCCCGAGAACGGTACCGCCGATGCCGGCACGGGCTCGCTCGCGATCGCCAACGTCACGTCGAACGACACGGTCAACGGCGCACCGCCGGTGCTCGGGGCGACCGGCAACGCGGTCGTGAAGCAGAGCACGAGCCCCGCGTGGCCGACCGGGATCGTGCTCAACACGGGCACGGGCGCCGTCACGACCTCGGCGTCCTTGGCGGCGGGCGTCTATGCCATCCCCTATCAGCTCTGCGACAGAAACGTTCCGGCGAAATGCAGCACGGCGAATGACAGCGTCACGGTCATCACACCCGCGATCATTGCGAATCCGGACAGCGGCACAGCCGTCGGCGGCATCGCGTCCAAGCCCGTGCCGAACGTGACCGCGAACGACTCGGTCGATGGCGCTGCGGTGACACTCGGCGCTACGGGCAACGCGACGATCGCTCAATCCGGAGTTTGGCCGTCGGGCATCAGCTTGACGACGTCGACCGGGGCGATTTGGACCACGGCCGCACAACTGCCCGGCGTGTTTACCCTGAATTACTCGCTGTGCGACCGGAATTCGCCGCCGGTCTGTGCGATCGGTACTGCGACCATCACGATCAACGCCGCGGTCGTTGCGCTCCCGATCGCCGGCAGCGCGATCGCCGGCACGTCCGGCACTCCGATCGGATATGTGCCGATGCAGGACCTCGTCAACACCGCACCCGTAGTGCTCGGCAGCAGTGCGCCGAACGCGACGCTGAGCGTCGCCCCGGGCAGCAATTGGCCCAGCGGCTTTTCGCTCGATCCGGTGGCAGGAGCGATCAACTCCTCGCCGTCGGTACCGATCGGCACCTATAGTCTTCCCTACCAACTCTGTGATTTGAACTCGCCGCCGGACTGCGCAACCGCCGTCGCCACCGTGGCAATCACGGCGCCGTATTCCGAGGTGAGCGCGACGACCACGGCCATGGGCGACGTCGAGTTCGACTGGGGCCGTGACGGCGTGCATTGCCCGAGTTGCAACTTCGGCGACGGCAACGATCGCGCCAACTGGACCGACCGTAGCGGCAATATCTGGATCGCACATCTCGATCCAAATTCCGGTTTGTTCGTCTCGCCCGGCGCCAACGACGAGTTGGCCGATACGACCGCGTATTTCTGGAATACCTGGGGCAACGGCCCCGAGTGGGCGTTCTCGACGCATAACGGCCAGGTGGTTTCACAACTCGTCTATTCGCGCTGGCAGCCCGGACAGCCCGCGCAACCCCAGCCGGGACCCGGCTACGCGGGCGCCGCATACACGACCCAGACCGCCTACAACGCCTTTGGGCAGGCCAACTGGACGCCGAGATTCCTGCCCGGCGCGATCGGCGACGGTAATGGCAACCCGGGTACGCAGAATTCCAACCTGCCGGAAGCCAGTCAGTGCAATAGCGACGCGCTCGCCTTGGTCATGTACAAGAACTTCGCGTCGCCGCTGCAGCTGTTCACGGAGGATGTGACCTCGGCCGCCGGTACGACGCCGCAGCTCGTGCCCATCCCTCCCAACGTCGTATCGAACGGCATCGGTGAGCGTTTCGTGCCCTGCACGCAGCAAGTGACGTTCCAGGCCCAAGCGCCTTACGGCACCGGCGGGCAAACCGTGCAGCAAGTCTTCTGGTACGACATCGCTACCGGCGCCGTCGACCAGATCACGACGGATCCCACGTCGAAATACTCGGCCTTCATGTTCAAGGCGCCCGATTTCGGCGACAACTACATTCTGTTCACGCTCGCGAATCACACGACGATCCAGGTCTTCGAGCAAACCGGAACGAATGGCGACGGCTCGCCTCAGTTCACCCAGGTCAACTCGATCGTCTCCCCCGACCCGAACGAGATTTACCTGAACACGATGGAGCCGTTCATCAGCTGTACGCCGACGTGTACGACCTACGTGTTCACGACGCTGTGCAAGACCTCGACCTGTCAAAACGGGATCACCGAACCGAACGGCTTCGCGGTCGTCGCCTTGAGTCCGGCAACGCCGCTGTTCAATATTCTCGTGCAGGCCGCATCATTCCCTGCCCGCCAGCGGCTCGATCCCGAGTACTACATCACCCCGAACGGACCCTTGTTGTATTACAACCGGATCGTGCCGGAATCGGGTTCGACGCACTATAACAACGAAGGCGAGTATTTCATCAATATGCAGCTCGGCATCCCATCCGGTGTCTGCGTCGGCTCGTCCGCGGAAGGCGGCTTGGCGCCAAATTGCTAGTGGGCGCCCCGCTGCAGCGCAGTTGCGGGTCGCCGGCCCGGCGCTTGCGCTAGCGCGCGGCCTGCCATTGCACCGAAAACGTCGTGCCGTCGGGGGATAGCGGGCTCGGCACGGCCATCGTGATTCCTTGTGAATCGACCATGGTGATGGCATGCACGAGAGCGTTTGGGAACGCACCGATGGGTCCCGTGACCGCGCTCGACGCCGCTGCACAGGTTCCGGCAAGCCCGGTCTCGTCCTGGCCGAAGAACACATTGCCGAAATCGGTGAACTTGATGGCGTTGTCTTCCGCAATCCATTCCGCGGAATTACGCTTTGCGGCGGGTACCGCTTTGGTGATGGAAAACGACTGCTGTGAGCGCTCGTCGCGGATCGTCGCGGTGAATACACCCTCGGAGTACGTCACCGACGCAAGCATGACGTCTCCGGCCTCGACTGACATTGACGCTATCGTGATCCCCGGATCCGGATAGAATTCGTACCAGGCGTAATATTTCGGTACTCCTTTCGAGCAGTCGGAGTCCGTCCCCGTTTGTTCGACGGTGCGCGTCGTGTACCCGTCGATACCTACCCAGTGCGACGCCCCGGAATTCTTCGGGTCGGAGCCCGTGCAATTCGCCTCCGGTACGAGCCAGGAACCCGTGACCGATGAGATGCTCCCCTCGGCGCCGGTGACCGCATAACCGCTCCAATTCGGACTCACGACGGCGCCGTCCGGGCCCACCCCGAGGCTGCGCATCGGTCCGTGGGCGATGCCCTCGGCCGGGAACTGAGTGGCGAAGCTTATGGACAAACTCGTCATCAGGCAGATCGTCACGGCGTTGCGGCCATGGCGAGAAATAGGCTTCTTCACGGGGTTCCCCGAGTGGCGCAAGGCGCGCGGACACCTAACGGTAACAGATTCAGTTCTATGCCCTGAAGCCGCGTTCGTAGGCTCCGTGCGTCGCTCCCGCCACGGTCACATCATCGACAGTGACGGGAGCGCATGACGATCACGCGTTTCAGTTCGCTTCGGTGAACTGAATCGAAGGTGACGATCCGCCCGTCGCGCTGCACCTTCCCAAAGTCAAGTTATTGCTCTCTCCGGTCGTGCCCGCATCGGCGACACAAGTCGGCGCGGCGGTCGAGCCATCGGTCAACGTCAGCTTCACGGTCACGGATGAGCCCTTGTTGAAGTCTGCGCGCGAACCACCGGCATTGCCGACAATGTTGAATTCCGACTCCTGCCAAACGGAAGAAATATCGACCACGCTGTCGGGGCCAGTGACGGAGTATGCGTTCGTGTCGTTGCTGAATGTCACCGTATCATTCCCACCCGCAACAGCGGCGCCGGTGATCAACAGGTCCGCGAGAGCGGTGATCGGCATATCGGGCGCGGCGATGTAAGCGCTGTTCCTGTAGCAATCGCCGCCGCCGGCGCTCTGCCAAGACTTCGGGCATTTCGTTGAACCCCAGCCGATCAACCAATACTGCATGAATACCGAGGCCTCACCCTTGGTGCTGTAGTCGGGCGAATAAATGAATTGTTGCCAAACGGTGCAGCCGCTATGTCCCGCGCAGGCAGAGGTCGTACCCGTGAAATTCGTATTGATCTGCAAGGTGTATTCGTTCGGCCCAAGGATGCCGCCGTCGCCAAAAGACGGGACACCGACACTTTTCTCCGACGTCACGCCGGTGACTTTCGGGAAGGTTCCGAGGGTCTCGCTGATCAGCCCCGCCGCTTTGGCCACGTAGTCCTTACCGTCGCCCGTCACGTTGCCTCCGCCACCAGCGGTATTGGCATGTACCGGATGAACGAGTGGTTGGACTGTCTTGCAAGCGGCCTTCTGCCAGACGATGTCGGGATAGGTGGCTTGGAAGCATCCGACCTCGGACGGGTAGTCGTGCGCCATGACCCCGCGCCAACTCGCGCGAGCGGCTGCCTCTGCGTCGCCGGCGGCATCCTCTGCGGCAAGAGCGGGATGCAGCGAACACGCGCCGATCAGGCCGGCGGCCGCGATCCGTACGACATAATGCACATTCAATACCTTGCATCGATTCATGATTTTCCCCATTTTTCTAAAGCGTATTGTTTCAGGGCGGCGGTCGATGCCGCACCATGCGCAGATCCTCACACCTGCGTGAGCGGCGGTCAATACTCAAGCCGCCGCCTCGCGTTGAGCGCGTGCTCACTTCATGGCTGCGACGGATGACGAAGCGCACAAAGCGGCCGATCGAGCAAGGATGCCAATGCGGCGCAGGCATCCACCGACTCGTCGCCGACCAGTCGGTCGCCTTCGCGCGCCGAGCTCGCACGCAACAGACGCTCCGCTGCTGCGGACTTCATGCTCGGCTCTTTCGCCAACAACAAGGCCACCAGCCCGGTGACCTGTGCAGTGGCGATGGAGTCGCCCGAAGCAAAGTCGTAGTGCCCTCCGGGCAGCAGCGTCAGGATCTCGCTTCCCGGCGCACGGATGCTCTCTGCGGGCGCGGCCTCATTACCCACACTGGCTACCTCGATGACGCCCGGCTCATGCATCAGACCGGGCGGTTTCCGGCCCTGCTCGGCGGCGGCGCCGACGATCAGCACGCCACGGCGCAGTCCCTCCTGAATCAGCTCATGGAGCAAAGGATCGGCAGGTCCCGCGAGACTCAAGTTGATGATCTGGGCATGCGCATCCAAGGAAGCCACGAGCGCCCGAGCCAGCGTGAAGGAATTACAACTGGCCGAATCGGCGTTCTCGTGCGCCTGCCAACAGGCTTTGTAGAGCAGCAACCGTGCTCGCGGCGCCACGCCGACGATGCCCTCATGATTGTTCGCGACCGCGGCGATTACGCCCGCGATTTCAGTGCCGTGGCGGTCGCTGCGAAAGCGCTCGAGATCGTCATCGACGAAATCTCCCGATTCAGCGACGCGCCCGCGCAGATCGGGATGCGCGGTATCGACGCCGGTATCGATAATGGCAACGCGCACACCATCCCCCTGCGAGACGGCGTGCGCGTCGGCGACGTCCATTTGCGCGAAACCCCGCTGCAGCCCGACGTACGGATCGTTGTAGCCCGAGGTCTCGGTCTTGAATGTTTGTAAGGGCTGAGCGAGCTTGACCCGACGATCGCGGGACAAAACGGCGAGCAAAGCGGCGCGATCAGCGCCCTCGGCAATCCGGAACACGGCACAGTGGAGCCGCAGTGGACTGATCGGCCAGGCGTTGGCCACGCGCAGTCCGTAGGCCGCTTCGAGCTGACGCAGCGTGGCACGCGCGTGCCAGCCCGGACCATACCCTCGGACCCCGTCGTAACCGCGCGGAGTACCACCGGCCGGTGGCGGCGCCGGCACCGCCGTATCGTCCACGGCCACTACGATGTAGCGCTCCGGCGTGGTCATCTCCTCCCGATCGAGTGTGCTGGAGACACCGGCTCTGTCGAGCGAGGCAGCGTCACTTGCCGAGACGGTCAGGAGCGCCCCGACCATCCAGGCGCCCCGCAGCATCGCGAGATGCCTCACTGCGTACCGCCCGGACCGAGATCCGGCCGCGTACTCTCCGCGAACCGCACCTCCGCATGTTGACGCAGCATCTGCAGGGAAACCGCGGGGGGTCGGGACGTGGCCGATGCCAGTGAGTACACGCCCGCCTCGGTGGGGCCGGCCACGATCCGCAACTGCGACTCGTCGAGCAAGGCCTGCAACCGGGCCAAGGTGATGCTCGGCGCGAATACGGCGCGAATGACTTCACCGCTCACGGTCGGACGGGGGCTGGTCACCGTGTGATAGGGAGCCGACGCGGTCGGGTGGTCCAGGCCGCGGCGCTCCACGACCACGGAAGCCAGCACAACCGCAAACAGAATCACCGAGGCCGCGGTCGCGGCCAACCGGCGCGGCAACCAGATGCCACGGTAGCTGGTCGGCGAGTCTAGTGGTCCGGGCTGACCGTCAATCCGCGCGCGCAGCCGTTGCAACGAGGCCCGCGGAACGTATTCGATCGGTGATTCGACGCGCATTGCGGCGAATAATTCACGCTCCAGAGCGAGGTCCGCGCGGCAAGCCGCGCACTCGGCAAGATGCCTGTCGAGCTCGGCACGCTCAGCGTCACGCAAGCTTGAATTGACATAAGCCGGCAGGAGCTGGGTCTGCCTTGCATGGTCGCGTGTGCGCTGATTGCTGCGGTCAAATGTCATGGCGCCCTCACCCGATTTTAGCCATCCCGCCCAGAACGGGCAGGTATCGTTTCAGTGTCTGTCGCGCGTGGAACATGCGCGCCTTGATCGTGCCCACGGGCGCTCCGGTGATCGCGGCGATTTCCTCGAGCGAGTAGCCTAGATGATAGGCAAGCTCCAAGGCCATGCGTTGATCCAAGGGCAACTGGTCGAGTGCGCGAGCGATCCAATCGCGCGTTTCTGCGGCATCGCTGGGGTCTCTGGATAACTCCGTATGTGTATCCGGAGCGACGGCCCCGTGGTGGCGTTTTTGACGGCGGACCGATTTCAATACGGTGCGATAGGCGATGCCGAAGATCCAGGTGGAAACTTGCGAAGCATGGCGAAACCCGGCGGCGCTCTGCCAGACGATCAGGAAGGTATCATTGATGACTTCCTCGACATTTTCATACCGCGGGGTGAAGCGCCCCAGAAATCGCGCCAGCCGGCGGTGATAGCGCAAGTACAGAGCCTCCAGCGCGCGCCGGTCACCGGCCGCGATTCGCAGCATGAGGGCATGGTCGGATTCTTTGGCCGAATTGATGGCGAACTCGCTCACTACAGATGAGTACCAGTGGCTCTCGGAAAGGTTGCATTAGCGCGGCTCAAAACCGCCAAATCAGCGTGCCCACCCAGCGCCCGCCTCCCGAGCCGTTGTCGTATAGGGTCTTGGCTGCCGCTGAACTACCGACGTAGTAGACCGACAAGGACAGCGGCGCGCGCTCGTAATCGACCCCCGCACTGAAATAACCGTAATCCAGGGAACTGACGCCGCCATAATGGGCGTAGCCCAAGCCCGCGCTCGCGAACAGCCCGCGCCCCAGGGGCTGCTGAACCGACACCTGGGCCGAGGCCGCTGTTACGCTCACCAATCCCGCCGGAAGTACGACGCGTGGCGAGTCCGGCGAGTACGTCACCTGTGCAGACAGCCAGTCCCGATAGGCGAGATCGCACGAGACTTCCCCGTAGTCATACCCCGATCCATTGGCGTTCCAAGGATACCAGTAACCGCCGAGCAGTACCCGCGCGCGCCAGTCATCCGCGATGGTCCGACCATAGCCCACATAGAGATCGAGTTCGGCGTCGCGCGCTTGAGTGCTCTGATATTGCGTATTGGATGCAAACAGGCCGGCGATCCATCCGGCGGCGTTGGCGGCATGAACGTCCAGCTGCAGGGCCGGCTGATCGGCGCTCTTCGATACGCCGCGCTCCAGATAATCGCTGGTCAGGATCAGGGATCCCTGCGTAGTCTGGGCCTCGGCGCAGCCTGCCGCGAAACACGCGACAAGCAAGAACCAACGCGACGCGCGCCGGCGCAGTGGCACGAGTCGATCGATCAGCCCGTCTAAAGAGGCGCTCATCATGCGTGCGGCAGAATCCGGCAAACCGGCTTCCACGGCAAGCCTCAAGTTCGCATCTGAGGCAACTCTTTGGGCGCCGACCGGTACTTACGGGGCATGGTGACAATCAGTTCGCCAAATTTGTTTCAGCTCATCATCACATGAGGATTCCATGCAAACACCCAGTCGATCCAAGGTGCTCAGCCCAGCTTTCATTCTGCTCACGGCCGTGGGAGCCGCCGCTCATGCCGAAGCGGTGACAACGCCGATCGGGGCCGACTCCGGGGCCACGCTCGCCTACGCGAGTGCCGGTACCTCGTCCACAATCGGCTGGGACCCCACCCAGACCGTGACCGCCGACTTCAACGGCGATGGCAAACCGGACGTCGCGGTCGTCGATTTCGGATTCAACGCCGGCCCGGGTACGCCAACCGCGAACAGCAATTCGATCGCCTTCTTCATCAATGCCACGCCCAAGGGCGGCGCCACCATGACGAGCGTGTCCCAGGTGCTGCTCCTGGAGCAGCAGGCACCGTCCAACGTCGCGGTCGCTGATATCAACGGCGACGGTAAGCCGGATCTCGTGGTGAGCTATTCACCCGATGCCATAAGCTGTCTCGGCCATTCATGCGCTGCGGTGATCAGCGTGCTCCTCAATGACACCCCGGCAGGCGCCAGCACCTTGTCCTTCGTGGAAACCGACATTGCCCCGCAGCCCTCGGGAGCGAATTCCATAGTGTCCGGCGGTGTCGCCGTCGGCGATTTCAATGGCGATGGGATTCCGGACATCGCGTTCATCAATAACATCTTGACGCCTTACGATGGCAATCGTACCAGCAGGTTTCTGACCAACCAGGTCACGATCCTACCCAACACGACGGCGACCGGCGCGATGACGGCCACGTTCGATGCACCACAACAAGTCAAGGTCAGCCCAGTCGCCAACAGCTATCAGCTGGACGAAAAGACCGGCAGCGCCTACACGCTCGCCGCCGCGGATATCAATGGTGACGGTAAGCTCGATCTCGTCGTGGGCAATATCGTCAGCGCCACCGTCTCCGTCATGCTCAACACGGGCACATCCGGGAAAATCAGCTTCGCCGCGCCGGTGCTCTTCACGGCCGGCAACGGATCGGCCAACGGGCCGCGCAGCATCACGATCGGCGACTTCAACGGCGACGGTAAACCGGATATCGCGACCGCCAACGATGGATTCGGCGATGTGGGCAATACGGTTACCGTATTCCTCAACACGACGACGAAAGGTGCGAGAAAGCCGACCCTCGCTGCCCCGCTCACGCTCACCGACGGCTTTCCCACCTCAATCCTTGCTGCGGACGTCAATGGGGACGGCGTGCCTGATCTGATCGTCTCGAATGACGCGCCTGGCTACCCCAGCGTCAACGGCAGCATCGACGTGTACCTCGACACGACGGCGAAAAATGCAAAGACAGCCAGCTTCGCGAAGGCCGTCAGTGAAGTCGTCTCGGTGCCCGAGGGGGTCGCGGTTGCCGACTTGAATGGCGACGGCGTGCCGGACATCGTCTCGATGTCGATGACGGAGGGGACCCTGCAATTCTTGTTCGGCGCTCCGAGCAACGCGACGAAGTAGCCGCCCCTCTGGCGCGGATCGGTTCGCAGACAGACCGGCGTACGACTGCGTACGTCCGGTCCCTGCGCAGATCACTTATTTGCCAAAGCGATAGTTCAACTCCAGCCCCCAGTAGCGATTTGCATCGCGCGGAATGAAGTACTGGATCGAACCGCCGGGTCCCCCAACCTGGCTGAACGAGGCGTAGCTCTTGTCCAGGATGTTCTTGACGATCGCCGTGACCGTCAGGCGTTGATCCCGGTCGCTCGCGGCAAGACTCGCGTTCCACAGCCCATAGCCGTGCAAATTGAGGTAGGGATTGTCGCCGCCTTTCGGACAATAGACGGTCGTGCACGTGGCAAAGTCGGTGTACTGGTTGCCGGTGTAGCTATAGTTCGTTTGCCCGACGAGATCGAACGGCAGCAAGCCGGTCAGGTGGTAATCGGTGCCGACATTGAGCTTGGACTTCGGCGAAAATGGCAAGGGGCTGCCCGCGGGTGCGATCGCCAGCGGATTCGCGCCGGTCGCGGCCGTAAAATCCGTGACGTGCGCGTTCGCATAGGTGAAACCGCCATTGACCCGCCACGCCGGCATCAGCCGAGCCGCGCCGGAGAGTTCGAAGCCCTGAGTCGCGACCGAACCTGCATCGGCGAGCGTGGTGATCACGACGCCATTGAGGCTGGCCGGGTTATTCGCCTGGAAGTTGTCGAAAGTCTCATAAAAGACCGCCGCGTTGACATAGGCATCGCCGCCCAAGAAAGTCGACTTGAGCCCAAGTTCATAAGCGACCGAGGTCTCCGGGGGCAGCGGCGCGTTCTCGAGCACATTTTGATTGAAGAACACGTTGTATGCGGGCCCCTTGTAGCCCCGCGAATAGGTCGCGTAGGCCATCTCGGTGCTGAGGATGTCCCACTGCAAGCCGACCTTGCCCGATGTGTTCGTATGGGTCGTGCTGCCCGTTCCCTCGAACGGGCAGGCCGTCGCCGGGTTGCAGTTGCTCGCGATGACACCGCCGCCCGCCGTCGGCGAAGTTTCGTACTCATGGTAAAAGCTCACGTCATCGTGCGTAACACGCAGTCCCGCGATCACGCGCAACGGATCGATGATTCGTATGGTGCCCTGACCGAATGCGGCGACGTTGTCAACGGCGGCGCCGTAGTAGGAACTGGCCGATGGCGTCGTAAAGGTCGACGCTCCCGGCAAACAAGGAACCAGCCCGGGCGAAACCGCTGCAAGTGTCGAGGCCGTGCAAACGACGTCATCGCGCTCGAAATAAGCGTCTTGAACGTTGTGATAGTAAAAAAGGCCGGCAACGTACTCCAAGAAACCACCGGTCGGTGACGCCAGCCGCAATTCGTTGGTCAAGGTCGAGACCGACTGTGGGCCGAGATCATGCTCTTGCTCGAAACTCGAGCCGACATACGCCGCCGTCTCGGGCAGAAAATCCCCGTCACGGATTTGAACGATCGAATCATAGCGATAGGCCAGTATGTCCGTGAGCGTGAACCGGTTGAAATTCCAGTCGACTTGCAGCGAAGTGCCCTCCTGGCGCTCGATGCTCCGGGTCGTGAGATTCTGCGCGACATTCCGGGTTTCGTCGCCCGCGTATCCGGTTCCGGTCAACAGATTGGTCGTGCCCGCGACGATTGCCGCGGAACTGCCCGGCGGGGTTCCGGGCGCCGTACCATTGACGAAGGTGCAGCAATTGTCGTTCGACTCATGCCAGTCACCGATGAAGGTAAACGTGAGAGCGTCGTTCGGGAGGTACTTCCAGATCGTGCGCGCGCCCTGGTGATCGTAGCCGTTGGTCGGCGTCGTGCCGGCGTCCTGCGAACTCTCGTGGATGTTCGTGAGATTACCGGCATACTTCCCGGTGAACAGGGTCGTGCGGGTCAGAAACTGGTCCGTGACGGGCAAGTCGACCGTGGCCTTTGCTCGTGTTTCGTTGCCCTCGAAGTACGAGAGATCGAAATCCGCCGCATAAGTGCTTCCGGGCATGCGCGACACGACGTTGACCACGCCCGCCGAGCTGTTCTTACCGAACAGTGTCCCTTGCGGTCCGGGAATCACCTCCATGCGCTCGATGTCGAGCAGGTCACCAAACGCCTGGCCCGAGGTCCCCATGACGACGCCGTCGACGACGTAGCCGACACTGGGTTCAGCGCCGAGCGCGAAACTATTGGTGCCGATGCCGCGCAGGAAGAGCGCGCTGTTGTAGGGAATATCGCCCTTGTGCAAGGAAAGATCGGGGATTTGATTGATCAGCTGTTCCGCCGTCAGCGCGTTGCTCCGCGCTATTTCCTCGCCACCCACTACGGTCACGGCGGCCGGCACTTCTTGCAGCTTTTCGGCTCGCTTTTCGGCGGTTACGGTAATTTCACTCAATGTCTCCGCGGCGGCGCCGATACTCGTTGCGCCGGCGCTCGTTTCCGCCACCGCTGCGCCGCATGAACCGATCGCCAGAGCCATCAGCATCAGATGGATCAAGCCCCGGCGTCCCGCGTGCGGCTGCGATGTGACATCAACCTCGTTCATCATCATTTCCCCTGCCGTCGAATTATCAATGGAAAACAGGCTGGCTCCCGTGGCCTCAAGCGAAGCCACGGGTTGGCAAGCCCCTTGAGGCTCAGAATTTCCAGGCGGTGTAGACACCGATTTCGCTGAATTGACCGCTCGTCGTGAGGCTCGTGCCGCCGATCGTCAGCGAGCTGTTCGCATCTGCGCCGCTCACCGTCGTGGAACCGTCGGTGACCTTTTCGTTCTTGTAGACGATGCCGAGGTCGAGACTCGGAATCGGCTTGTAGGCAACGCCGACGTTCCAATAGGTATCCTTCAAGTTCGGCGCAACGTCCTTGCTCAACTTCGCACTGTCATAGCGGGTGAAGACCGAGTACTGCGGCGTGAACGCGTAGGACGCCCAGATCGACTCGCCGTCCGCCTCGTCGCTCGCCAACTTGCCGGTAGCCGTTGCCGCAACGACGGCCGAGGTTCCGAACAAGCCCGACGTGGTGCTGACCGTCTTGTAATTCTTGGCAGTGAAGTATTCACCGCCAATATTGAAGCCGGCGATCGTGTAGCCGATCGCGACGTCGAAGCGTGTTGCGGTGTTGGTTGGATAATTCTCATTGGCGGTGGTGACTTGGCCGAGGTGACCGCTGTAGCCGCCGAGCGCGATCGTGAGACCGGTGAACGGTAGGACGGCGAACCGTCCCTCGACGTCGACGTATTTGGTGCGCGACGGATTCTTATAGCCTGCACCATCGACGGCCGACACGGAATAATTGAATCCCGGGCCGCCGCCGCTCTGTACGGTCGTAGCGCCGCCCGCATTGACGCCCCAATCTGCCGTATTGGCGAAACCTAGTCGGTCGGTCTGAGTCTTTTCGACCCAGCGGTATTGATACAACGTCTCGACGAACGGTGCCCAAGGCGACTTGTAGTCACCAACCCGCACGTTGAATAAGTCGCTGAATTTGCCCTGTAAGTAGAGGTTCTTGATGAAAACCTCGGTTACGCCGCCACTGCCCGCCGTGGTGCTGCTGCTGTATTGAAGATCGGTCGTCAGATCCGCCGACCACACATCATTGAATCCGTGGTCGACGATCAGATAACCGCGCTTGATGTCGAAACCGGTACCGGTCGGCGCCACGTCGACGTCATTGCTCTTGTTGCTGATGTTGCTCAGGTCGAAGAACACCTGCGCGCCAACCGTGGTGTTGGGGGCCACTTCGGCATCCGCGTGAGCGACCACAGGACCCACGGTCGCCGCAAACGCGAGCGACACGAAAACTCTTTTTTTCACCAAGTTAACTCCTATCGATCGACTAAAAGAACCTAAGACTGCACGTGTGTCGAACTCGGCAGAGTCGTTCGCACGCGGCGCTTTGACATTGCTCATCTGCATCCCTCTTCCCTTGTTTCCGGATTGTTCGTATGCGTAGACTTATAAAGTCTACTAACTCGATAGGAATATTGTAAATAATGCCGCAGCTGTCAAGTGCGGGGTGACATAATTTGAGCCGAAGAATAGGATTACCGCTGGTGTTATCCCAGAAAACTCGTTATGCCCTGAAGGCCCTGCTGGAGTTGGCTCTGGCCGCGCCAGACGTCACTCTGTCGGCGGCGGCGATCTCCGGCCGGCGGAATATTCCCGTCAAATTTCTCGAGGCCATATTGGCCGAGTTGAAGCGCGACGGCTTGGTACGCGTTCAGCGCGGACGCGGCGGCGGTTATCAACTCGCCAAGAGCCCGGACCACGTCTCTTTTGGCGAAGTCGTGCGCCTGATGGAAGGACCTCTGGCGCTCTTGCCTTGTGTCAGCGTGACTCAGTATCGCCGCTGCGCCGACTGTGCCGATGACCGGAACTGCGAACTGCGGAAGTTGTTCCGTGCGGTGCGTGATAGCACTGCAAACATTCTCGACGGGTGGACGCTCGCCAATGCTCTCGCGAAGTCGGACGAACGCAAGCCGAGCTCGATTGCAGCCCGAACTAGCGCGGCCACAAAAAAGAAGCTGCAACGCTCGCGGCCGACGGGCGCGCTCGCGAAGGCCGCGGCGAGGAAATAAGCTGCTCTGAGAATCTAGGGGGTTGTCGAAGGAAGACTTGCGAGATGTGCACCTCGCTCATTTAACTTAATATTTCGCGATCGAGTCCGGTCGAAAGTTACGCGTACACGAATAAAAATATTTCTTCCTAGCGGTACATCACAAGTAGTAATGTCGATAGATACGAATAGTCTAATTGGGATTTGAAATAAATCGCTTTTGTGGATTCGTGTCGTTCCGAAAGAACCGGTACGGCGCGCGCATGCGGCCGTTTCGGCGATACCAACCGTCTTGATTCGAGGAGCTTCTGGATGAAAGCAATCGAGAAATTATCTGGCGATTCCGCTGCCGCAAGCAGATCCCGCCCGCTGATGTTAGCCTTGGCGATGCTCGGACTGACCACGGCCTACCAGGCCGCGGCACTGCCCGTGTTGACCCATCATGTTCGCGACGTCGTGGCAACCGGCGCGACGCCGGCGGTCGGGACCCTGCCGGCGGAGCAGGTGCTGAAATTGGATCTCGTACTCCCGCTCAGCGACGAGGCAGGGTTACAAAGCTTCCTCAGCGAACTGTACGACCCGACGAGTCCCTCGTACCGTAATTTTCTCACCGTCAAGGAATTCACCGCCAAATTCGGCCCGAGCCAGGCCAGCTACGACGCGGTAGTGGCGTTTGCGAACGCGCACGGTCTGACGGTCACGGGCGGCAACCGTGACGCGATGGACGTTCAGGTCGCGGGCAAGGTGTCGGACATTCAAGAGACCTTTCATCTCACCTTGCGCACTTACCACGACCCGGTCGCGAACCGAACTTTCTATTCCGCGGACCGAGAACCCACGGCCGACCTGTCGGTCGCGCTATGGCATGTCTCGGGACTCGATAATTACTCCGTACCGCATCCCATGCTCGTCAGCAAGACGGACTACGCGGCTGCTCACGGTGTCGATCCGGACACCGTCGTCACCCACGCGACCACGGGTTCGGGTCCGTCCGCGTCCTTCCTCGGCAGCGACATGCGCGCTGCGTACTATGGCGGATCCGCATTGACGGGCGCCGGCCAAAACCTGGGATTGTGGGAGTACTTGGGCACCGACCTCGCCGACCTCAACACGTACTACACCAATGTCGGACAAACCAATACCGTGCCGATTACGGTCCTCTCCACGGACGGAACATCGACCAGTTGCGTGTACAAGGGAAGCCGTTGCGACGATACCGAACAGACGCTCGATATGACCCAGTCGCTCGGCATGGCGCCGGGATTGGCGAGCCTCGTGATGTACGTCGGCTCGATCGATACGGCCATCATTGGCGCGATGGTCTCCAACGATCCGCTGCCGACGACGATCGGCTGTTCTTGGGGCTGGACGCCCGCGGATCCCACCACGCTAGATCCTTATTGGGAGCGAATGGCGGCACAGGGTCAGAACTTCTTTTCGGCATCGGGAGATAGCTCCACCTGGTCCAAGTCGGTCGAGGCCTGGCCGGCAGATGATGCGCATGTGGTCGCAGTGGGTGGAACCGATCTGGTGACGGCGAGTGCCGCCGGTCCCTGGGCTTCCGAAACCGCGTGGCTCGACAGCGGCGGTGGTGTTTCCCCCGACAAGATCGCGATTCCGACTTGGCAGAGGCTGAAAGGCGTCGTGACCTCGACCAATGGTGCCTCGAAGGTTTACCGCAATGGTCCGGACGTCTCGGCCAACGCCAACTTCACGTTCTACACCTGCGCCGATCAGAAAGCCTGTCTCGCCAATGAATTCGGCGGTACGAGCTTCGCGGCGCCGATGTGGGCCGGCTTCATCGCGCTGTTGAATGAGCAATTGGCGAATTCGTCCAAGCCGACCATCGGCTTCCTCAATCCGTCGATTTACGAGAAGAACGTAACGTCGGCCTACGCCACGGGCTTCCACGACATCACGAGCGGTACATCCGGGAAGGAGTCCGCGGGTCCGGGATTCGATCTCGTCACTGGCTGGGGCAGTCCGAAAGAGGGGCTGATCACCGAGCTTTCCAGGAAATAGTATCGGGACTTAGTAGCAAGACGGCAGTCGTGTTCGGTCGGTCCGCTGAGGACCCCCGACACGGCTGCCGCTGCGCTCGCCACCGCCGTTTGGAAAGTGAATCAGCGCGGCAGCGGCGCGTGGTTCAAGCGCGGCAGCACGTGCCGGCTAAACAAATCGCACTCCGCGGCATGCGGGTAGCCGGACAGGATGAAAGCATCGATGCCGAGCGCCTGGTAGGCATGGAGCTTCGCCAGCACTTGATCGGGATCACCAACGATTGCCGCACCGCAGCCCGAGCGGGCCCGGCCAATTCCGGTCCACAGATGCTCCTCCGCGTAACCGTCGTCGTCCGCGGTCTCGCGCAATTCGAGTTGCCGCAAGACTCCTTGCGATTTGCTGTCGAGGGATTTGTTGCGAATCGCATCGCCCGTCGTCGCATCTAGCTTCGACATCAAGCGCCGCGCCGCGTCGCGCGCCGCGGCTTCGGTCTCGCGGACGATCACATGGACCCGGTAGCCGAAGCGTAGCGTCCGCCCATGGCGCGCGGCTCGCGCCCGCATATCGGCAATGATCTCGGTCACCGCGCTCATGCGATCCGGCCACATCAAATACACGTCGCAACCCTGCGCCGCCGCTTCGCGGGCAGCCGGCGACAGACCGCCGAAATAAAACAGCGGCGCTGCACGCGGCGTCGCGAGCAAACGCGGCGGATCGAGTTTGAGTTTATAGAACTCCCCGTCGAAATCGACGGAGCGCCCCGCGAGCAAATCGCGCAAGATCACCATGTATTCGAGAGTGCGCCGATAGCGCGGCTCGCTCGCGAGTGTTTCTCCCGGCATATCGCTGGAGATGATGTTGATGCTCAGACGCCCCGCCAGGATCTGGTCCAGCGTCGCCAGCTGCCGCGCTTGTTGTGGGGGCCACATCTCACCGCACCGGATCGCCACCAGGAGTTTGAGCCTCTGCAGAGACGGCGCGATCGCCGCGGCGAACGCGAGCGTATCGATACCCAACGAGTAACCGGAGGGTAGAAGGATATTGTCCATGCCGCCGTTTTCGGCCGCGAGCGTGATATCGCGGCAATGCGCAAAGCTCGATTGCAAGCCTGGATCCGGAACGCCGAGAAACTCGTAGTCATCGTCGCAGAGCGCCGAAAACCAAGCAATCTCGCAACTACTGGAAGATCCGGGCTTCATGGCAACCTCTGTTGCCGGGATGCGGTGAGTATCGCATACCAATCTTCGCGGCTCAGCCGGATCCGCAGCGCCTGCGTCGACTCGGCGATGCGGACTGGATTCTGTGTGCCGACGATGGCGATCGGACGGGCCGGATGGGCGAGCACCCAAGCAAGAGCCACCGCAGTGCGCGAGGCGCCCTCTCGCACTGCGACTTGATCGAGTGCCGCGAGCACCGCACGTGCTCGCTCGTCGGCGCCGGGACCGCCGAGGCGACCGCCGGCCAGCGGTGACCACGCCAAAACCGACATCCGCCGCTCGATCGCCTGATCGAGCGTGCCATCGGCAAGCGGATCGATGTGTAGCGCGGACAGCTCTACTTGATGGCTGACGAGAGGAAACGGCAGAAACGCCTGTAAGGCGCTGGTCTGTGCCGCCGTATAATTGGACACGCCTACGGCTCGGATCTTCCCCGATTCGCGCAGCTTCCACAATGCAACGGCGAGTTCCTCCGGATGCGTGAGGATGTCGGGACGATGGATCTGATAGAGATCGATCGTCTCCGAATTCAATCGCCGCAAAGAGGCCTCGCATGCCGAGGTAACATAATCCGCGCTGGAATCGTATGGGACGCCGGGAACGATGCCGCCTTTCGTGGCGAGAACGAAGCGCCGACGCAAACCGGGGTCGGCTGCGAGCACCCGCCCGAGCAAGGCTTCTGCGGCGCCAAAGGACTCGTTGTTGTCGGGCCCATAGATGTCGGCCGTATCGAGCAGACGATAGCCGCAGTCGAGCGCGGATCTCACCAATCGATCCGCGTGGGCGAGATCCGTCCCCATGAACCGCCACATCCCCCAAGCCAGCGGCGATACTTCGATCTCCGCTGAGCCGAGGGAGCGGCTCGCGGCCGGCAAGGATAGAAAGTTAGCCATCAAATTCGCTCCATTATCGCGTACGCTCCCGAAGCGCCGGTAAGCATGAGGAATGATAACTCTATTATGAAAATTGGTCTCATTGGCACGGGCTTGATGGCCCAGGAGCACATCCGCAATCTGCTCTTGATCCCGGAAGTGCAAATTGTAGCTCTCATGGATCCGGTCCCGGCGTCGCTCGCATGGGCCCGGGAAACTTTGGGTCGACATGCGGCCGGCGTCACAGGCTTCGGCGACATCGGGTCCATGCTCGCGCACAGCGTTCTCGATGCGGTCGTCGTTGCATCGCCCAATTTCACGCATGCGGAAGTGCTCGCGCCCTTGCTGAAGACGAATCTGCATATCCTTTGCGAAAAGCCCGTGGCGACGACGATCGCGGATGCGAAATGGATCGCCGAACAGACGGCAACGCGTCGAGGCATCTTTTGGGTTGGCATGGAATATCGGTTCATGCCGCCGGTCGCGCAATTCATCGCCGCGACAGCGGCAGGCAAGATCGGCCGACTCACTCGCATCTCGATGTACGAGCACCGTTTCCCGTTTCTGCGCAAGGTGGGCGACTGGAACCGCTTCAGTCGCAACACGGGCGGGACCATGGTGGAGAAGTGCTGCCACTTCTTCGATCTGATGCGATTGATCGCCACGAGCGAACCGGTGCGGGTGTATTGCACGGGCGGCATGGACGTCAACCATCGTGACGAACGCTACGACGGAGGTACACCGGACATCATCGACAACGCATACGCGGTCGTAGATTTTGCCAATGGAATCCGCGCTATGCTGGATCTATGCATGTTTGCCGAGGGCTCCGAGGAACAAGAGGAGATCACGACGATCGGCGACAGCGCCAAATTGACGGTGAAGATACCGAGTTCGATCATCGAATTCAGTCCGCGCGTGCCGGTCGGTTCCCCGAAACGCGTGGAGCGCACCCACGTGCCCGTCGATCAGACGGTTCTGGACGCCGGCCATCATCACGGTGCGACTTACCATCAATGGCGCGCCTTTCTTGCGGCTGCGGCCGGCAACGCACCGGTGCAGGTGACGGCGCGCGACGGTCTCGTCGCAGTTGCCATGGGCGTGGCGGCAGAAATCAGCGCCGCGGAGCGGCGCGTGGTCACGATCGCCGAGTTGCTGGACCTGGACTGAGCCTCTCGAAGCGTCCCTTGTCGATTTCAAGGCGCCATGTCTTGCTGGGTTTGTTGATCGCGGGCGCGGTCATCAATTATGCCGACCGCCAGATCATCGCCCTGCTCAAGCCGCTGATCGAATCGGATTTCCAATGGACGGACGCGGACTACGGACATCTCGCCTCCGCGTTTCAGTTTGCCGCCGCGATCGGCTTGCTGTTCGCGGGCTGGTTCGTCGATCGGATTGGCATCCGCTGGGCCAATCCGCTCGGCGTGGGCGCCTGGAGCTTGATTGCCATGGCTCAGGCGCTCGCGCGCAACTTCATGCAATTCGCCAGCTTGCGCGTCGCCTTGGGAGCGGCCGAGGCGTCTGGCACGCCGATCATGGTCAAATCGATCGCCGTGTTGTTTCCTCCGAACGAACGCTCGCTCGCGTTCAGCGGTATGAACGTTGCCAGCACCGTGGGCGCGATCGTAACCCCGTTGTTCGTACCGGCGCTCGCCACCGCGCTCGGCTGGCGCAGCGCCTTTCTGATCGTCGGCGGCGCCGGAATCGCCTGGGTCGCGGTCTGGCTGTTCAGCGTCCAGCGCAGCTCGCTTCTCGCCCCCGATACCTTGCCTGGGACAGCGCACGTATCATGGCGCACGCTATTGCAGGATCGGCGCACTTGGGCGATCGCCGGCGCCAAAGCACTGTCGGACCAAGTCTGGTGGCTCCTGCTCTTTTGGGCTCCGGATCTATTGCATCGCCTTTATCATCTTGACGTCGACGCGACTTCCCTGCCTCTTGCGCTCATGTACAGCTGCGCGGCCGCCGGCGCGATCCTGGGCGGCATCGGTTTCCGTGCGCTGATGCGCAGGGGCTGGACCATGAACCGGGCCCGCAAGACCGCCCTGCTCGTTTGCGCGTCGTCGGCATTACCCCTCGTGTTCGTACCGGTCATACGGCGCGAGTGGCTTACCGTGCTCGTCTTGGGTTTGACCCTGGCAGCCCATCAAGGATTTTCCGTTAACCTGTTTTCGTTGATCGCGGACATCGTGCCGGTGACGAGAGTCGCGACGGTGACCGGCATCGGTGCATTCGCCGGGAATCTTGGGGGCATGGGTATCCTCGCTTTCACCGGTTGGACCCTGACGGTCAGGGGAAACTATGGGCCATTGTTTCTGATCGCGGCAATGTCCTATCTCTTGGCGCTGCTCTGGATTCACCTGTTGCTGCCAGTGCTGCGAGCACCTGACAGCAAAGCAATGCATTGATTGCCGCACCAGCGATTTATGTGTAAATTTTGTTTCACCGATGGCCGAGCCGTTCGGATCTAGCATGTCTCCATCGCGCGCTATCATCGCGCCGCTTTGGAGACGATCATGCTGCTCAAAACAACGCTCGTCGCATCGTTCGTGATCGCATCCGGAGGCGTTACTGCCTGCGTCGCGGCCACGCCCTACAACCCCGATCGACTGCCGGTGGATCAGATGGTTTTGGTCAACCACATCTGCCGCGATGTCATGGGCTTGAATCCGCAAGAGAGCCAGATCGGCGGGGTCTACCGAGGTTCGCCTCATCTCGATCCGGGTGTAAACCACTTCCAGGCCTGCGTAGCCAGTCTGTCGGACTCCCTGAACGCCACCGCGAAAGCGGAGGCGGCGAACCAGGCTCAGCGTGACTGCGATGCACGCGGCCTGCAACCGGCAACTGCTGAGCACGCGCAATGTATGTTGCAGGCGATGCAATCCCGCCCAGTGATCCTGACCGCAACTGCCGTGACGACGCCGCAAACCAAGCCCGGTCCGGTCAGCAACTTCTTTCTCGATTCGCCGCGGCAAACCCGACGCAAGACGCAAGTCGCATGTGCGCAGTTGGGTTTGGATCCGCCCGACGGCGCATTTGCGCGATGCGTCAAGCGGATGCAGGATAACTTCTTCGCGATCGATAATACGATAGAGTGACGGCCGGCTCCCGAGGGCGCGCATGGCCAGAATTCTCGTGATCGAGGACGACATCCAGATTTCTGCCGACATCGCGGCATGTTTGTCCTCGTCCGGGTTTCAGGTCGAACAGCAGTTCGACGGTCAGCTGGGGCTGGATGCGGCGTTGACGAATCGCTTTGATGCCATCACCCTCGATCGGATGCTGCCACGTTGTGACGGTCTGCTCGTCGTCAAGACCTTGCGTGAGCGTGGCGTGAGCACACCGGTGCTGATGTTGAGCGCAATGGGCGAGGTCAACGAGCGCGTCGCTGGCTTGCGCGGCGGCGGCGACGATTACCTGGTCAAGCCGTTCGCCCCGGACGAACTCGTCGTGCGAGTCGAGCTGCTGATACGCCACAACAACCGCGCCGCCGGCACCGACCTCGTCTTGCGCGTGGGTGATCTGGAGTTGGATCTCGTCACCCGCGAGGCGAGGCGCAAGGGGCATTCGATCGAACTGCTGCCCATGGAATTTCGGCTGCTGGAATTTCTGATGCGCAATCCCGGACAGATGTTGAGTCGTCAAGTCATCTTCGAACACGTCTGGGAATACCACTTCGACCCGGGGACGAATTTGATCGACGTCCATGTCGGCAGGCTGCGCAAGAAAATCGACGAGCCCGACGCTCCGTCGTTGATCAAGACGGAACGGCGCAAGGGCTACTCGCTCAATGCCGTTTAAGACACTTTGGCGGACCACGACCTTTCGCCTCACTGTGCTCTATGGCGTAATCTTTGCCGTCGGGACCGTGGCACTGCTCGGCATGGTATACGCGCAGTCCGTGGGTTACCTGACGCGCCGGGTTGACGGGATTCTGAATACCGAGGCCGACGGCTTGGTCCACTCTCCAGTTCCGGGATTGCGGGAGCGCCTGATCGAGGACCTGACACTCAACGGAAGCACGACGAACATTTTTGCGCTGTTCTCGGCCGACGGCCGGTACCTTGCGGGCAATCTCGACTCCCTACCTGCCGGCTTGCAAGCCGGCGGCAGTCCGGTCGAAGTCGCGCCTCGTCGAGACTTCCCGGCTAACGCACGCCTGATCGAAAGACGTCTGCCGTCGGGCGAATTGCTCGTGGTCGGCCGCGATGTGAATCAACTCCGGGAAATGCGTGCAATCATCGGCTCCGCCCTCGGGTGGAGCGGAATCACCATCATTCTTGCCGGACTGACGCTCGCCGTCCTACTGAGCGTACGACCGCTGCGGCGGCTCCGGACGCTGCAGTTGGCCGGTGCGGCGATCGCCGCCGGCGACCTGACGCGCCGCATGCCCACGAGCGATCGTGAGGACGAGTTGGACATGTTTGCAAGCACCGTCAACCGGATGATGGACCAGGTAGAGATCCTGATGTCTGAAGTCAAGGGGGCGACCGACGTCATAGCCCACGACCTGCTGACTCCACTGACACGGGCGCGCACCCGCTTGAGCCGCATGCCGCAATCGACGCAGCCAGGATACGAGGAGCTGGACCTGGCCATCGACGAAATCGACGACGTTCTCGAGCGCTTCCGCGCCATCTTGCGCATGTCGCAATTGGATTCGCGCGATCGGCGCGCGGGCTTCTCGCTGATCGACCTCAACGACGTCCTTGCTTCCGTCGCCGATCTCTATGAGCCCGTCGCCGAGGCAGCGGGCATAGAGCTGTTGACAACGCGCGCCGAGGTGGAACCGGTTCTTGCCGACCCCAAACTCTTGGTCGAGGCGGTCAGCAACCTGGTCGACAACGCGATCAAGTTCTCGCCCAGCGGTGGCAAGGTCCACATCGAGATTGGCGGAGGCGACGCGGCAACGCCAAGAATCATCGTGGCAGACGACGGCCCCGGCATCGGGCTTGCCGAACGTACGGCCGTATTGCAACGGTTTCGGCGCGCAGAGCGCAACTCACTCGTGCCAGGCTTCGGCATCGGCCTCAGCGTGGTCGCCGCGATCGCCCGGTTGCATGGCTTCGAACTCAGTCTGCAAGACGCCGCCCCCGGATTGCGCGCGGTCATCGACTGCCGTCGCCACAAGCCGGGCTGATTCACGTCCGGGCGCCGGCAAACCTTGGAGTAAGCTGTTCATATCGATTGCATTCGAAACGATTTGCATTATTGTATGAACATCCTCCCACCGGTGTTCATCGATGCCCCGTGCAGTACCCGCGATTATCCTGGCTGCCGCCTGTGTCACGGCCGCCCGTTCACAGGTTGTCATCGTGCCACCTGGGCCACAGCTCGGCTCGGCTGATCCGATCACCGCTGAGCCGCCGGTGGTGCGACCGTCGGGTGTTCCGTGCACGGTCTTGCTATTCAGCGAGCTGGAGTTTGCCGACTTCAACCCCAAGACTTTCAATTACGCACCCCCCGCGAACTGTCCCGGGCCCTGGGCCAAGGTCGTGTTCACCGCGGATTTCACGGTCACCGCGGGCAACCAATTCGACCGTACCGCCGCGTTCTATCTCGGCCATGCCAATATTTTTTACGGCACGACCGCCGAACCAAGCACCAGCTTGAGCCCGTCCTGGCACGTCGAGCGCGACGTCACCGATTTGACCTCCCTGCTGAGGACCGCGCAGGCGGGCGAGGCGGATCTCGACAATTTCGTCGGCACCTCGGGGGGCGTCGTTTACAACGGCCTGATCTATGCGAACGCGGCGCTGGAGTTTTATCCCTTGATCCCGGGGGCACCCGCGCCCGACACACCCGATGTTGTCATCCCCTTGCCGGACGCGGCGGGAGGCGCCGTGGCGCTCGACTCCGGCACGAGTCAACTCAGTCAATCGATCAGCTTGCCGCCCAACACCGAGCGGGTGTTTCTCGACGTGATCGCGCAAAGCCAGAGCGATGACGAATTCTGGTACACCTGCGTGCCGAACGACGTTGCGAGCGAGTTACAGAGCTGCGGCAACACGGGGTTCCGCGAGACCGAGGTAAGTATCGACGACCAGCCCGCCGGGGTCGCGCCCGTTTATCCTTGGATCTATACCGGTGGAATCGATCCCTTCCTGTGGCAACCGATCACGGGCGTACAGACACTGGACTTCAAACCTTACCGCGTGGATCTGACCCCGTTTGCCGGCTTGCTCAGCAATGGCCAAGCGCATACGCTCGCGATCAGCGTCTACAACGCGAACAATTACTTCCTCGCCACGGCGAATTTGCTCGTCTACGCCGATCACGGGGCGACGCAGGTGACGGGAGCGGTTCTGAGCAACAGCTTGACGGCGCTCCCATCGCCCGTGGTCAAGGAACATCTAACGACGGACGCGTCCGGAAACCTCAGCGGCTCGGTCGTGGTGTCCTCCTCCCGTCGGTATGCGATTTCCGGGTATGTGGACACATCGCACGGCCGCGTCGAGACCACCGTCGACAGCCACGTCGACTTCAAGAACCTGCAGACCTTCGTGATCAATGCCGCCAGCTACATCCAGAACATCACACAAACGAACAGCGTGGATTCGCTGACCACCGTCACCGATGGTTCATCGAGCCATTCGACCCATACACAACTGGCGTATCCGTTTACATTCGAATATTCGTATATCGTGCAGAAGAGCGGCGCGTCGGCACAGGCCACGAGTGCAGATCAGCAATATCTCCTCACGGTTGCAAGCGCGGACGATCGATCCCCCGGTGCCGTTGCAGAGGTGCGCAGCGAAGTGAAGTCGGCCGACGTCGATCATTTCGATGCAAGCGGCAATTTTACGGGAAACTCCGGGCAGACGAGTTCCGCCGAAGACCTGCAACGGAATTCGCGGGGACACTGCTTCGCCCGCACCCTGAGCGCTGCGAAAGGCGTGTTGACGGACGTTAGGACGAGCTTGGACTGCGCGGCCGTCGCCGCATCGGCACATTGACGTCGAGGAGTAGCGATGCAAACCCAGAAGATAGTTTTCCAGACGGCCGCGATCATGCTGATAGCCGCGACGGCGGCCGGTGCGCGAGCCGCGACGGTGGTCGATGCCCCTCCGACCGCGGCCGACGCCGCCACGTCGTATTGCGCGCAAACCGGCGGCCTTCTACAGATGCGACAAGCGATCTACGGCACGAACAATCCTCCTGCGGACTGGCTGCCGCTGGCGACGACCCAGGAATTTTGCGTATACACCGCTGCGGATACCTCGACCATCAACCTGTCGGTCGCGACGCTGCAGGCGACCAAGCCCACGCTCGCGGCTTTGGCGTACTACGCACAGGTGCCGTGGAACGGGGTGGGCAACGGCAATCCGGCGTCGTTCTATTGTACGCAATTGGGTGGCGCGGAAATCGGTGCGACCTCGGCAGGCGGTGGCGCATGGGTTGCGACGAGCAACCCCGATCGCGAACTGGAGACTTGCGTCTTCCCCGACAACTCGACGATCGATTCCTGGGGACTCCTCTATCACTCCAACGACATCATCCGAGGAATCGACCTGACTTCCGTGCTCAAGTATCCGAATCCCTACGCGACGAAATGAGCCCCACAGGAGCTACAGCATGTTGAAGCGCATGTTCTTGGATCACCCAACCGCACTTGGCGAGACGTACTTCGAACATCAGAAATATGCTCTGAGCTTTGCCGCCGCGATGTTCTGCGGAGCCGTGGCCTGCTTTCTTCATGGGCTGATCCCCGCTGCTTTCACGACCACGGGCAGCAGGACGGTGGTCCGCCTGCATGAACGAATGACGATCACACGCACGCTCAAGGGCACCGAGGATTTCACGATTTAGATCGCGATCAGACCATCCCGCGCTCAGATACCGCCGCCCATATCCATGAAGTCGGCTGCGGTCAGACGCTGAGCTGTCACAGGACTGCTGAGCTGCGCCACGAGCCGCTCTATCTGCAGATTGATTTCCGGCACCGCGGTAATTTCCCACCAGGCCGGACGGGTCAAGGGGCCCAGGGCGAATAGCCAGGAGGATGCCTCGCCAAAGCCATCGATCACGGCGCAATCGCGTGTTTCCACGCCGACGCCGAGAGCATCAGGCACTGCGAGCCTGCGGTCGCGCAGATCCGCAATCAACGGAATCGCGGTCTTTGCGAAGTCCCCGCCCGGCCCCGTGCAATTGACCACGTGTCCGGCATTGAAGACCCGCACGGCACCACCGCGCAGGCGTAGCGTGACCTCGACGAGTCTGCCGACGCGTCGATAAGCGGCAATGCGGCCGGACACCACTTCGAGAGCGCCCGTACTCTGCAGTTGGCCGAAGGCCTCGCTCACCCGCGGTGCCATACGATGGCGATGCACGTCCCAGCGCGGGCGCAGATGACGGAGGAATTGCCGCCTGCTGAACTCACTCCAGCCGTTCCAAATGCTGGGCACCATGGGGCGCGCGGCATCGAACACCCGCTGCCACATGATGCCCTGCTCAGCGGCGAGTGCGATTTGCTGGCGCACGATTTTGGTCAGCGCCAATGCGGAGGCCGGAATCTTGTCGTGCAAAAACTCCGGCCACGTGCCCCCGGCCGCATGCGTCATCGGCGTAAGACCGCGACGCGACGTCGCCAGCAGAGGGCCACGGTGACCCCTCTTGATGAGACGCAGAGCGGTATCGACCGTGGTGAGTCCGCTCCCGATCAGGAGTAACGGCTCGGTCGGCTCCACATCGCTGAAAGCATCCGCAGCCCAAGGATCCGGGATGAAGAAGCCGCTGTCGTAGAGCCACCGGTCAGGCCCTCCGGGCGGTCGCGGCGGGAGGTTGCCCATGGCGAGCACGACGATGTCGGCAACGATCTGACGCCCGTCCGTCAGCAATACTCCGTGCCGGTCATTGAGCAGTCGAACGACCTCGCCACGGATACTGCTCAGGCCGGCAAGCGACTTGCTGTCGATGGCTTCATTGACGCGTTCTTCGACATAGTCCCCGAACAGGCGGCGCGGCACGAAAGCGGCGGATAGGTCCAGACCGCTTTCCACCAACGCCTCAGCCAGCAAGTTACGCCGCTGTTGCAACCAGTCTGTAAAGCTCGGTGTGAGGCCGATCTCCATGCGACTGACCGGAACGTTCAACAAATGGTCCGGGTCGCAGGCCCCGTAGGCCACGCCGCGGCCGAGATTTTTCTTGGGTTCGGCGATAACGACCCGCCATTCCGGGCAGCGTCGATGCAGCTTGAGGCCGAACAGCGCGCCGCTGAACCCACCGCCCACGATGACGACGGTCTTGACGGGCACGACGGTTTTGACGGGAGTAACTATGGCGCGGTCTCTCTTAAGGGTTTTGGTCCCTTAGTGATAGGCCACCAGCGTGTTCATGGCGGGAACGACCAGTAGCCCTTGGCTTGCAGCTAATCCAGTGTTCGGACGCGTCACCGTGCTCGATTCGGCGACCTCCTGCGCACGCAGTTTTTCACTCCCGAAAGCGAGCGCAAGGCTGACCGCCGCGAAAACCAATCGAATCGTCATTCGGAGTTTCTCCCCTGGTTCTTGATTTGATCACCTGTCCTGCGGCGCATCATATTAGAGGTATTCGCGGGAGAATGCCCGAAGACGCAAGATTGGTAGAGGCTTGTGGTTGCCGACACAATTGTGGTACGGCAGAATCGGGAGTCGCCACTTCATGACTCAACTCACTGGAAAATCATGCAAGCCACGCTGCGGTCGTTTCTGTTGCTCGGTATCACGATGCTCGGCCTGGCGGCTGTGCCTCATGAGGCTCACGCAGCCGCTCCGGGATGCGGCCAGGCCCAAGTCGAGGCGCTCTGGGGTGCCCCGCCGCCGCCGGGGGCGAGTTTGCATTACATCTATCCGCGCCAACCGGTGACCCCGTTTTACCAATGGGAGAACAACGACGGTTACTGCGGAGAGACGTCCCTGATGATCGGCGGACTCATGAACGGCCAGTGGATGAGTCAGTTCAATGCGCGCCTCATCTGCGGTGCTTTCTTCGGCCCGGAAAGCAATGGCGGTGGGGCGAGTCTGCTGCAGGCGGGCAGCACCTTGGCGGGTTTCAGCAACTACAACTCCCAGCTCTTGATCGAGGATCCCGATACCGGCGTCTCGGGTCCGTATGACTTCGCGCACGCATCGCTCTGCGCGGCCAACTCGCGCCTGCGCGTCGAAACTTATCCTTATTCGACCGGTTATCGTCAACCGAATCTGGGCATGGCCGGTTATCGGGACTACATGAGCTGGGTGAAGTCCCAGGTGATCGCCGGCAATCAGGTCACGGTCGCCGTCTACTTCCATAGCGGAATCGACACGCAGTATGACCATGAAGTCTCGGTCATCAAGATCGGCACCAACCATGATCCCAACGATTCCACCTACTATCCCGACGATGTTCTTTACTTCGACGACCATGGCGCCTACACCCTGGCCTATGTCGAGGGTAAGTGGAAGTTCGCGGAAAATCCGTCGGTGCCGCTCGGCGCCGGCCGTGACGATGTGGGCTGTACGCCTTACGTCTTCGGCTATACGTTCGCGTCCCTGGCGAACACGCGCGAAGGGGCGAACCTTGACGGTGCGCCGGGTTACAGCATCGCGATTCCAGCGAACCAGAACATCGTCACGGGAAGCGGCAACACCGGCCCTGACGGGGGCGAAGTGTTCGCGATCAAGGGACCGCACAACTACGGTTTTGCGGTGGCCGGCCCGCTCGACAACCAGGACGTCACCCTTCCGGTTCTCGTGACCATACTGCGCACCGAGTCGCAGTCGAATGGCAGCTGGGTTGCAAACCCCTGGGACCACAACTCATCCCCTGCCGCAGGCAACAACTACGAAACGCCGTATATCGGCGGGCCCGTCGGCACGTGCAACGACGGCAGCTGTGTCAGCAACACGCAACCGCCGCCGATGCTGGTGCAGCTGCAAGCGACGGTCTCGGGACTTACGGCGGGCTCGACGTATAATCTGTACGCATACGAGTTCCCCTCGCTCACCGGCGCCGATGTGGGTGCTGCCGCGGCCTTGGCGGTCCCCGATGAGAACTTCAATGCCAACGCCAAGCTCGCGACCACGGTCACGCATATCACGGCGACCGGACCGACGTTCACGACTTCGCCCCTATCAGTCAGCTCGGACCGGATCGTGGTTTTTCGGGCCGTTCCAACCTGGGCTCCGTGACGACCGGCAACCGGAGTCGCAGCGTGTCGCAAGAAAGCCCCGATTGGCGCAGCGATGGCGTAAAAGTCATCAAGAGCGACCGCCTCGACGGCAACACGGCGCAGACGCCCGGAATGCTGCGTGCAGCGGCCGTCAATGCGGCACGCGGCTCGCAGAAGCTTTGGGCGGGCACCGTGATCATTCATCCGAATGCCAAGACCGGCGCTCATCATCATGGCGCGTTGGAGAGCATCATCTACGTGGTCCGCGGCATCGCGCGCATGCGCTGGGGCGAGCGTCTCGAGTTCGTCGCCGAGGCCGATGCCGGTGATTTCATTTTCGTTCCGCCGTATGTGCCGCATCAAGAAATCAACCGCTCCAGCGACACGCCGCTCGAATGCGTGCTGGTGCGCAGCGACAACGAAGCCGTCGTCGTGAACCTGCAAATCGATGCCGCGGAACGCGTCGAGGAAGTCTATTGGATCGATCCCATTCACCGTGACGCTGGTCGGTAGCCAGCGTGCACGAGTCCCTGCCGATCCTGCTGGTGCCCGGTCTGTTGTGCTCCCCGCGATTGTACGCGGCGCAGATCCCCGCACTTTGGCGCTTCGGGCCCGTCACCATCGCGGACCATACACGCGACGACAGCGTCGCCGGCATCGCAAGGCGGGTCCTCGCCACCGCCCCGCCGCGCTTCGCGCTCATCGGGCTGTCGATGGGCGGCTACATCGCGTTCGAGATCCTGCGCCAGGCACCGGAGCGCGTCGCCCGGTTGGCACTGCTCGATACCTCGGCCCGACCGGACACCGCCGAGCAAACCGCCGGTCGTCGCGCGCAAATCGCGCTCGCCACGAGCGGCCGGCTCGCCGAAGTGGTCAGCACTGCCTTTCCGAACTCGGTCCATCCCGCGCGCCGCAGCGACGCGCGCTTGCGCCAAGTCGTTCTCGACATGGCCGCGGAAGTCGGGGTCGATGCGTTCGTCCGCCAGCAGTTGACGAACATCGGTCGTCCCGACTCGCGTCCGGGCCTGGCCGCGATTCGCTGCCCTTGTTTGGTCCTGGTCGGCGACAGTGACCAGCTGACGCCGCCTGACCGCGCCGCCGAGATCGCCGACGGGATCGCGGGCGCGCGCCTGGTCACGGTACCGGAGTCGGGGCATACTTCGACCTTGGAGCAGCCGGAATTCGTGACGACGGCGCTGGTGGAATTCTTGCGGGAATGAACGCGCCAGGCGCGCCTTGATTGCGCGACGACGCCGGTTCGTCAGAGGGCTAGGTCAGCCGCCCGGTCCCACGAGCATCGCGTAGTTGCCGCGTTTTTCCTTCGGGATCATTAGATAGTCGCACTCATGCGCATTTTCCTCGGTCCAAATCTGGATCGGGAAAACACTGGTCGGCTCGAGTCCCTGAAATTGTTCATTCCGGTCTTTGCGAACGCGAAACACGAGGTACTCGAGCCGTACCAGGAACTCCATGATGGATTTCACGGTGATTTCGTAGCGCGTGATATCCGCGCGGGCGTTAGCATACAAAACCTCGCAGATCAGGGGGGCCCGCAACTCGGCGAGCGTTTCCTCCATACCGCGCAGTACCTGGATTTCCGCGCCCTCCACATCGATTTTTATCAACCCGATCGAGGCGATGCCCAAACGGACACGCAAATCGTCGAAACGGCAACAAAGAACCTGGGTGTGTCTCAGCTCACGGGTTCCGCGCAACTCGGGATCAATGGATGCACCGCTGTCCGTGGCGGAACCGATTGCTGAGTACAAATTCAAGACCGAAAGACTGTCCGATAATCCGACGGGCAAAATCACACAGTTTTCGAATTTGTTTTCCGACGCGAGAGTGCAAATGGACGAGTAGGAACTAGGATGCGGCTCGAAGCCCACATAGCGTCCGGTCGGCGCGGCCGCGTAGAAATCGAACAGCGTTTGACCGACATTCGCGCCGACGTCTATGAAATCACCCTTCTCGATCGCGAGAATCCGGCGAATGATTTCGACCTTCCAGCCATTCTCCCAGGTGAGCAAGACCGCGGGCTTGAGATTGTTTCCCGAGACATGCACCCGCTTCTGACCAACCAGAATGCTGAAGCTCGGAACGGCGCGGCGCCAGAACTTGATGACGGCCCGCTGAAGAAGTCTTCTCGCCACTATGACGACCCCGTGGCATAGAGCCGTGAATCATTGGTCGGGGCGACAAGATTCGAACTTGCGACCCCTTGCACCCCATGCAAGTGCGCTACCAGGCTGCGCCACGCCCCGACCGTAGCCCGAAATTATAGCCCATCCGGGACGGTGTTTCTTGCTTGCTGCGTCGCTCAGCGGCGCAGGATCTTGATGAGTTCTTCCAGTTCGAGCCGCATCTGATGGATCAGCTGCTGGCTTTGATTGAGATCAACCTGGGCGTCGTCACCCTCGAGGCGGTTGCGCGCGCCGCCGATCGTGAAGCCCTGCTCGTACAGGAGGCTGCGGATCTGGCGAATGATCAGCACGTCCTGGCGCTGGTAATAGCGGCGATTGCCGCGCCGCTTCACGGGCTTGAGTTGCGGAAATTCCTGTTCCCAATAGCGCAACACGTGCGGTTTGACGCCGCACAAGTCACTGACTTCGCCGATCGTGAAGTAGCGCTTGCCGGGGATCGGCGGCAGTTCGCTATTGTTGCTTGGTTCCAGCATAGGCCTCTACCCGAGCCTTCAGTTTTTGGCCAGGACGGAACGTGACGACGCGGCGTGCACTGATCGGAATCTCCTCGCCGGTCTTCGGGTTGCGCCCGGGCCGACGATTCTTGTCCCGTAGATCGAAGTTACCGAAACCCGAAAGTTTGACCTGTTCGCCCGAGGACAGAGCGGCGCGGATCTCCTCGAAGAATAAATCGACGAGCTCCCGTGCCTCGCGCTTGTTAAGCCCCAATTGTTCAAATAGGGCCTCGGCCATCTCTGCCTTGGTCAGGGCTGCCATGCTTATTGGTCTCTTATGGAGGCGCTCAACACATCCCGAAGCCGTGTGATCACTTTGGCCACTACGGCATCTGCATCTACGTCTGTAAGAGTGCGGGAAGAGTCCTGTAAAATCAAGCCTAAAGCGATGCTTTTTCGACCAGAATCTATGTTAGGACCACGGTACACATCAAAGATCCGCAGCTCCGTCAGCAGGCCCGCAGCGCTCACATTAACACTTTCTTTCAAGACTGCCAGCGGCACGCTTTCGTCGACGACAACCGCCAAATCGCGCCGCACGCTCGGATATTTCGAGATCTTCTTAAATTGTAATATGTTAGAAGTGAAAGCTGACCCCACATCTAATTCGAACAACAAGGGCGCCTGCGCAAGTCCCAGCGAGCGGACGAGCTGCGGGTGCAACTCGCCCAGCCAGCCAAGGGGCTCTGCACCTCGGTAGATGCGGGCACTGCGGCCCGGTCGCAGACAGGTGAGATCCTCGGCCACGAAGCGGAGTGCCTCGGCATCGCCGGCGAGCGTGAGCAGGCTCTCGAGGTCCGCCTTGACGTCGTAGAAATCGAGCGCGACCTGCGGCTCGCCCCACTGTTCCGGCGTGCGCGTACCGCTGGCGATACCGGCCAGCGATTCGATCTCGAACAAGTCTGCGCCTTGCACAGCGAACTTCTTGCCGAACTCGAACAACCGCACGCGGGTCTGCTGGCGCCGTAGATTTTCACGTCCGGCCTGCAGCAGACCGGGCCACAGGGAGACCCGCATTTCACTGAGTTCAGCCGACAAGGGATTGGCCAGCGCGAGCGCGGGTATCGCGGGAAACAATTGCCGCTGCAGACCCGGATCGACGAAACTGTAGGTGATTGCCTCGCGGTAGCCCCGGTCGATCAGTGCCGCCAGCAAGCGCTCGGTGGGCACACGCGATTCGGTCGCCTCGCCGGGAACCTGCGGAACGAACGCGGGGCTCTCAGGAATGTTCTCAAAGCCGCGCAGGCGCGCGACCTCCTCGATCAGGTCCGCTTCGATCTTGAGGTCGAAGCGATGCGATGGGGCGAGCACGCGCCAGCCGTCGGGCGACGCTTGTACTTGCGGGCTGATCGCGTTCAGCAGAGCCGTCACCTCGTCGTCCGGCACCGCCGAGCCCAGCAAGCGCGTCAGCCGGCTACGGCGCAGATTTAAGGTTTCGGCCTCTGTCGCCGGATCGCCCGCTGTGCCCGCGACGAGCACGGGTCCGGGTTCGCCGCCGACG
>Ga0209208_10000535_pt1 | contig 49755 bp, 37 predicted proteins | sample S1TSphfallax_3_FD_187694 | JGI IMG/M metagenome (GOLD analysis project Ga0209208, IMG submission 187694) | Host-associated microbial communities from peat moss isolated from Minnesota, USA - S1T2_Fd - Sphagnum fallax MG (SPAdes) (version 2) | ecosystem: Host-associated > Plants > Peat moss >... | reverse complement strand
GGACGGCTCTCTCTGTCTCTCTCTCTCTCTCTCTCTTTGTCAGGAGACCAGAGCGCCCCTCGCCGGTTCCCAGCCTTCGGCGGCGGCCCGCACATCGTGGGCCGCGCTGGCGGCGATCTCGAACGAGCGAAGCCTCTTGTGATGATCAAAGACGCCTGCCGTGGCCATGATCTCATCGGCTCCGGTCCGTGCGATAAGCGCGTGCAGGCCGGCGCGCACCGTCTCAGGACCGCCGACAATGGAGCGCGCGAGGACCTCGGCGAAAAGGCCGGCCGCCGCCGGATGGTCTGGCCCCACCCCCCACGGCAAAGGCGGCGGAAGCGGAGCCGGCCTCCCTATTCGAAGATTGAAGAAAGCCTGTTGCAGGGACGTGAAGAGGTGGAAGGCTTCGGCGTCGGTCTCGGCGGCGACGATATTCATGGCGACCATCACATAGGGTTTCGCCAGGGCCTCGGAGGGCTTGAACCGACTGCGATAAATCGCGAGCGCCGCGTCGAGGTCGGCGGGCGCGAAATGCGCGGCGAAGGCGTAGGGAAGGCCAAGCGCCGCCGCGAGCTGAGCGCCGTATGTGCTTGAGCCAAGGATCCAAACTGGAACGTCAAGACCCGCGCCGGGAACCGCCTGCACCCGTTGGTCGGCCTGGGCCGGACGGAAATAGGCCATGAGCTCAATGACATCCCGGGGAAAGGCGTCCGGGTCCGGGTCCATGGTGCGCCTGAGGGCGCGGACGGTCATTTGGTCGGCGCCGGGTGCGCGACCGACGCCCAGGTCAATGCGGCCGGGATGAAGCGCGGCCAGGGTGCCGAACTGTTCGGCGATCACCAAAGGTGCGTGGTTGGACAGCATAATGCCGCCCGATCCCACGCGAATCCGGTTGGTTCCGCCAGCGATATGGGCGATGACGACCGCGGTGGCGGCGCTGGCGACGCCGGGCATATTGTGATGCTCAGCCAGCCAATAGCGCGTGTATCCAAGCCGTTCGGCGTGACGCGCGAGGTCGAGGCTGTTGCGCAGCGCCTCTGCGGCGTCGCCCCCAGCGGTGATGGGAACAAGGTCAAGGACGGACAGATCCGCCATGGCAGCCACCTTCGTCGAACGAGGTCCCGGCGGGACCCCAGGCGTGGTCGTGTCACCTAGATGGGCGCCGCGCCGGCGCCTTCATAGGTCACCAGCGCGGTGAGAAGATATTCTCAATGCCCTGGGCGATGAAATCGCCTCCAGCCACACCGGCTGCGACGACGCCAGCGGACTTGAGAAAACCGCCAAGGCCGCTATTGGCGGCGAAGGGGGAGGAGGCCACAGGCTGTCCGCCCTGTCCGCTCCAGGGCTGAACGCCGCCGCCAAGGAACGAAGTCGGCGCGGCTGCGGGAACGGGTTGGGCCTGTAGAGCCTGGATTTTCGCCTGGGCGGCGTGGAGGGCCTGGTCAGCAAGGATGGCGTGTTGGACCAGGAGATAGACCGCCCCTGGGTTGGACTGGACCGCCTGGGAGATCATGGCGTCCGCTTCAGGATCCCGCGCCACCTGGGGCGTGTTTACGAGGTCGGTAAGAAAACCTTGCAGCAGGGTGCGTTCGTCGGGGGTCACGGTCTGTCTCCGTCAATCTGTCATTGTACCTTAACCGAATAGGGCCACCGCTGTCGCCACCAAGGCCTTTGCGGCGACGTGGATGTCCCTATGACCCTAGCGGAACGGTTCCGGCCAAGCCGATACACGGCCTTCGCCCTGTGCGTTGTGGCGTTCATCGCCACGGTTGCCGCGTCTTCCTCGTGGAGACCCGCGCTCTTTCTGGCGACACCCTTAGGTCTCCTGTCTCTTTTAGGGGTGCGCGATCTCATCCAGAGGCGCCATTCGATCCAAAGAGGATTTCCGGTCATCGGACACATCCGATGGTTCGCCGAGCTCGTCCGCCCCGAAATCCGCCAGTATCTCATCGAGAGCGACGAAGAGGCGGCGCCCTTTTCCCGTAGCCAGCGATCCCTCGTTTATCAGCGCGCCAAGGGCGAGAGCGGATCCCGCTCGTTCGGGACGCTCCTTGACGTTTACCGCGACGGCTATGAGTTCATTGGTCATTCGACAGCGCCTCGAACGCCCACGGATCCAGCCAAATTCCGGATTGATATCGGCGGCCCGCAGTGCACGAAGCCGTACTCGGCGTCGGTGTTCAACATCTCGGCCATGAGCTTCGGCTCGTTGAGCGCCAACGCCATCATGGCGCTCAACGAGGGCGCCCGGATGGGCGGCTTCAGCCACGACACTGGAGAGGGCGCCATTTCGCCCTATCACCGGCGAATGGGCGGCGACATCGTCTGGGAGGTCGCTAGCGGCTACTTTGGCTGCCGCACCCTGGATGGGCGTTTTGACCCTGACCGGTTCGCGCGCACCGCAGCGGAAGGTCAAGTGAAGATGATTGAAATTAAACTCAGTCAGGGCGCGAAGCCGGGCCATGGCGGGGTCCTGCCGGCGGCGAAAGTGACCGCTGAGATCGCCGAGACCCGGGGAATCCCCATGGGTCAGGATTGTGTTTCGCCCTCACGCCACACCGCCTTCTCCACGCCCCTCGAAATGATGGCGTTCATCGCCGAGCTTCGCCGTTTGTCAGGCGGAAAGCCCGTAGGCTTCAAGCTGTGCCTGGGGCACCCCTGGGAGTTTATGGCCATGGTCAAGGCGATGCTTGAAACTGGCGTCGTGCCGGATTTTGTCGTCGTCGACGGCTCGGAAGGCGGCACGGGCGCGGCGCCGACGGAGTTTAGCGACCACATCGGGGCGCCTATGCGCGAGGGGCTTTTATTCGTCCACAACACCCTCGTAGGGGCCGGACTGCGCGATAAGATCAAGATCGGCGCCGCTGGAAAAATCGTCAGCGCCTTTGACATCGCCAGCGTCCTCGCCATCGGCGCGGACTGGGCCAATGCGGCGCGAGGGTTCATGTTCGCTCTCGGTTGCGTTCAATCGTTGAGCTGCGCCAGCAATCGCTGTCCGACGGGCGTCGCCACCCAGGACCCGGTTCGGCAAACCGCGCTTTACGTGCCCGACAAGGCGGAGCGTGTTTATAACTTCCACCGCATGACCCTGCGCGCTCTGTCGGAGATGCTCGCCGCCGCTGGCCTGGAGCATCCCAGCGAGCTTCGAGCTCATCATCTGGCGCGCCGGGTCTCGGCGACTGAAATCCGGCCCTTCAACGAACTGCACACCTTCTTAGAGCCGCGCACGCTTGTGGACGGAACGTGCGAGAACCGCTTCTACGCCGCCAATTGGCGGCGGGCCTCGCCTGAGAGCTTCGCCGCCTGACCGCCGCGGTGGGCGGCGTCAACGCGCTCGAACGGCTGTCCCGCTGGCGCGCGCAGCCGCTCTGCGGGACTTTGAGGGCGCCGCGGGGGGCGCCGTGGTCTGCGTCGTCGCTTCGTCCTCGCAACGCACATCCACTTCGACGTCCATGCCCACATAGTCCGACGCCGCACCGATCCAACGGCCGCCAAGAGGGACGGCTTGGCGCGGGTCCCGGGCGATGGCCACACGCACAAGGTCGCGGTTGCCTATGATCCCGTTCGTGGGATCGAACTCAACCCAGCCGCACGCCGGAAGGTACACCCGCAGCCACGCGTGGGTGTGGCCCGCTCCGACCCGAGTGAGTCCCCCCTGGGCTCTGGCGGGAGAATAGATGTAGCCGGAGACAAACTGGGCGGCGAGGCCAAGACTGCGCGCAGCCTCCATCATGAGCATAGCGAAGTCGCGGCACGTGCCAGCTTTCAGCTCCAGGGTGCGGGCGGGGGCCTGGGGCTCGCCATAAAGCCGCGTCGCATAGCGAAAATCGCTGTGGATCGCCTGGGTCATCCGCGCGAGGAGATCAGCCAGCCGGGTCGGTCCGCCGCGGCGCAGAAAACGGCGCGCCCAGGCCTCCACCGCTCCGCCCGGGTCAGGATGATGCCGCTCGATGGAACGCATCAGGTCCGGCAGATCCTCAGCGCCGTAGACCAAGGGGAGGGTTTCCGACCAGGCGACGCTCTCGCCGTCCTCCAGAAGTCCGGGCTGGGGTCTATGGTCGAGGGTCACGCGGCTGTCGAACACCAGTTCGTCCGACGTGCGGTCGAAGGTCGCTATGCCGACGCAATTGCCAAAAACGTCGTGAACGTGGCGCATGGCCTCGGGCTCAGGCGTGATCTCAACGGTCCAGGACAGAAGACGCTGGTCATAGCTTTCCAGAGGCCTGAACATCATCCGATGTTCGCCGAAGGCGACGGCCTTTCGATAGCGGTACCGCGTAAGATGGCGAATCGATAGAATCGGCATGATCAAAGCAAACGGTCTGCAGTCCTCCGCGTCCAGCGACGCATGGACGCGCCCTGTGACGATGCGCGACAATTGATGAATTCTTTGGCGTCTCCAGGCCGAATGCTCCTGAGCCGGCCGCGAAAGCCGCCAGGGCGCCCGGCGTTCGCGCCCGAACCGACAATTTGCTATCGTCGTCACGGGGAGGCCCGGCCCGGGTCCCCGTCCGGGAGGGCCTATGGAGCGGGTGTTTGAACTCGGGATGAGGGTCGGTGAAGCCCTTGTCGCACGCAACGAGACCGTGGCCGTGGCCGAGTCTTCGTCCGGAGGCTTGATCAGCGCCGCCCTCCTCGCTGCGCCTGGAGCGTCGCGATACTTCATCGGCGGCGGCGTGATCTACACGGCCCGGGCTCGCCACCGCCTCCTGGGCCTCCAACGCGAAGCCCTCGTTGGCGTGCGGTCAGCCTCTGAGCCCTACGCCGTCATCCTTGCCGCCACTGTGCGGGACCGCTTGGGGGCGAGCTGGGGCCTGTCTGAGACGGGGGCGGCGGGACCGACGGGAAACCCTTACGGGGATCCGGCAGGGCACACCTGCATCGCTATCGACGGCGACCACGCGCGGTCGTTGACCATCCAAACCGGCGTGGGGGACCGAGCTGCCAACATGGAGGCCTTCGCCCTCGCCGGCTTGGGTCTCCTTGAGGAGGCCTTAGGCCGTAACTGACCCGCGCCCCGTCGGGGCGGCCGCCGCCTTAAGGCTCAGCCAGGCGACGCGGTTTTTGGCCACGCCAGAGGGCGCGGCGCGGCGCGGATGCCGCGCGAACGATCGCCTGCGCGTCTATGCCGTGGGTTCTGTAAAGGTCGGGCAGGTCAGCGGACTGACCAAACCGATCCACGCCCAGACCCTGGATGGCGTGACCTTCCACCGAGCCTAACCACGCCAGACTCGCGGGGTGACCGTCGATCACCGAAACCAGGGTCGCGTCTCGCGGAAGATCGGACAAAAGGCGTTCCACCGGCGCCGCTGCGTCCGCCTCGCCTAAGGCGCGACGACGCTGCGCTTCGCTCCAGCCCCGATAAAGTCGGTCCGGCGAGGTGACGGCCAAAACGCCTAAGCCGGGGTTACGGTCCATAAGCGCCCCTGCGGCGGCTTGCGCCTCCGGGGCGAGGGCGCCGCAATAGGCGATGGCGAGGGCTGAGCTCATCCCCGGCCGACGAACCCAGTAGGCGCCGTCGATGACCCCGGCCGCCTGGTCTGGCGCAAGGGTTCGTTCGGGTTGGGCGAGGACCCGGGTGGATAGGCGCAGGTAAACCGACCCCCCGTCTTCCGCCTGGAGGTGTTTGAAGGCCCAGGTCATGATCAGCGCCAGCTCGTCGGCGTAGGCCGGTTCGAAATAGCTCAGGCCATCCTGGGCCATGCCGATGAGGGGCGTGTTCACCGACTGGTGCGCGCCGCCTTCTGGCGCGAGGGTGACCCCCGAAGGCGTGGCCGCCAGCATAAACCGCGCGCCCTGGTAGCAGGCATAGATAAGGGCATCCAGGCCCCGATTGATGAAGGGGTCGTAGACCGTGCCGACCGGGAGAACCCTCTCCCCCCAGAAAGCGTGCGCCAGGCCCAGCTGGCCCAGAAGGAGAAACAGATTGTTCTCCGCAATGCCCAGTTCGATATGCTGACCGCGCGGCCCCATGCGCCATTTCTGCGGGCTCGCGATCTTCTCGTCTTGGAAGATGTCGGCCTTGTCCGAGGAATGGAAGACGCCGCGACGGTTCACCCAACCGGAAAGATTGGTGGAGACGGTGACGTCGGGCGAAGTGGTGACGATCCGCTCTGAGAGGGGCGTGCGTTCGCGGGCGAGCTCGAAAAGGATTTTCCCGAAGGCCTCCTGGGTGGAGAGGTTCGCCCCCGCCGGGGTCGGGATGGGGTCTACAGCGACCACAGGCGGGACAGCGACCGCCGCGCGCCGTCGCCGGCGCGCGGCGCCGATGAGGTCGGCGACGGCCCGAGGATTTTTGAGGCCGGCCAGAGGCTCCCACTCCGCGCCCTCAGGCACGCCGCAGCGGCGTTGAAACTCGGAGAGCTGGGTTGGGTTCATAAGCCCGGCGTGATTGTCCTTATGGCCCTGAAGCGGCAGGCCATAGCCCTTAATGGTGTAGGCGACGAAGCAGTGCGGCGTAGGATCCCCGTGCGCCGCATCGAAGGCGTCGAGGATGGTCTCAAGGTCATGCCCGCCAAGATTGGTCATAATCGCCGGCAGGGTTTCGTCGTCGTGCATGTCGAGGAAGCTCTTGAGGCCTGACGCCCCATGCAGGTCCTGCCGCAATCGGTCGCGCCATGCGCTGGCGCCCTTGAACGTCAGGGCCGAATAGAGCTGGTTGGGACAGCGCTCGATCCAGTCCAAGATCGCTTCGCCCGCTGGCCCGTTCCGCGCTGCCTCTAGTCGACGTCCGAACTTCAGCGTGACGACTTTCCAGCCCACATTGGAGAAAAAGCCCTCAATCTTATGGAACAGTTCGTCGTTGACGACCCCATCGAGGCTCTGGCGGTTGTAGTCGATGATCCACCAGAGATTACGGATCTCGTGCTTCCATCCCTCCAGGAGCGCTTCATAAATATTGCCCTCGTCCAGCTCGGCGTCGCCAAGCAGCGAGACCATGCGTCCTTGGGCCCGACCGTCCTGCATCAATCCGTGGGCTCCCACGTAGTCTTGGACCAGGGAGGCGAACAGCGTCGCCGCGACGCCGAGGCCGACTGAGCCTGTGGAGAAATCCACCTCCACCGCGTCTTTGGTTCGCGACGGATAGGACTGGGCTCCGCCAAGGCCGCGGAAACGCTTGAGTTGATCCAGGTCCTGCGTCCCGAGGAGGTACTGGATCGCATGCATCACCGGCGAGGCGTGGGGCTTCACTGCGATCCGGTCATCGGGGCCGAGGCTGTGGAAATACAGCGCGGTCATGAGGCTCACCACGCTCGCGCTGGAGGACTGATGGCCCCCAACCTTCAGGCCGTCCCGGGACGGCCTTATGTGGTTGGCATGGTGGATCATATAGGTGGAGAGCCACAGGATCTTGCTTTCAAGCGCCTTGAGAACCTCCAGGTCCGGGCGCCCCCAGTCGCGTGGCGTCAGACGGGGTTCAGCGGGATGCGGATGTTCAGATCGCATGGGGAGACCTGTAACCTCTAGGTGGAGCGCAGACCGCTCAACCTGAGGCCGGCATCTTTGCGGCGCCTGCAGCTTCGCGCGTCCGCCTCTGGCGGGGTTTGGACCGGAATTATCCTAACGTCAGGAATTTACAAAGGCGCAAATCCCTGGCTTCGCGGGTTGGGACCCTCGGGGCCTCCGTCGGGCTCGGGCTCGGTCGCCGGCGAAGCCCGCACCGCGCCCGCCCACGCCGCCTCCAGGCCGGCGCGCCCGCCGCGATGTCGTGGAGCGTACTCGCGTTTTTGGGATCTATTGCAGCTATAAGCGGCCTAGATCCCCCTATTTATCATGGAGGCCCGGACCCAAAGGGACCTGCCGCACCCTCAGGGCGGGGCTCCCGAGGGTGCGGCGGCGGTGCGTTGCGCACGATGCGCGGTCTCGCGCCGGGGGAAGAGCCCCGTCTACAGGCCTTGCGCCTGACGGCGACCATGGGTCTTTTCGGTCGCGAGGGCAGTAGTCAGGGCGTGGCGCTGGCTTTCGGCGAGCTTGCTCAGGGCCTCTTCGCGAATATCCTCGCGGCAGCTGCGCAGACGCGACAGGCTGGGGCCATAGCTCGAGCAGAACTCGTCGGCCGCCCTATCAACGCGCGCGTTAAAGGCGGCGGCGCCGGACGGCGTGGCCAGATCCAGGTCGCCGAAGCGCACGGTGATGTCGCCGGCATAGCTGGCGGCGGGACCGATGATAAGCGCAAAGGCTGCTGCTGCGCCCGCAAATGAGATGGCGCGTACGATGTTTCGGTTCTTAATAGTCTTTAACATGTCGTTCTCCCAATGACGATGATGTGATTGACGTCTATAATTTGGGAGTTAGTCGTCGCCTGGTCCAGTTAATCTACTGTCATGAAGTCTTTGTAATAAAATTACTAGAATTTAATATTTGTGAATTTTGCAGAATGCTGTGTCTATCATCGGTCAAGCCGTGAATTTTATTTTAGGGGAAGGTTTCGTCCGTCCGCGGCGCAAAATCTGGTCTTTAGCCATGGCCGAGGCCCCGTGTGGCGCGGCAGGGCGTCACGGGGGCGGGTTCGATCCACGCCTCTGGTTCTCCGGCTCGCCTTAGGGCGCTGGGGCGGCCGCGCGCTCGGGCACGAAGGCGCCCACAGGCCCCGGAAACTCCACCGGGCTGACATAGCCCTCGGCGGAGACCGAGGAGACGCCGAAGAAGTAATCGTCGATATTGACGCCCTTCAAAGTGAAACTCGCGGCCCCGGCTGTGGAGCGATTTTCCGACCACCGGGGATCTGTGGTTTCGCGCCACCACACCCTGTAGTCCGACGCCCCAGGAGACGGCGTCCACGTGAGGGTCGTATCCGCCGTCACCGCGCCGGTGATCTTGAGGTTGGTAGGCGGCGCGGGAGCCAGAGCCAGGGCGGCGAGGGTGAGCACGTTCAGGCGGGTCACGCGCGCCAGATAGGGAAAATCGACGCCAGCCGCCACGTCCCCGTACGCGACGCCGCCTTCAGTTCGCACGTCCTGATGCTGGCGCGTATAGTTCTCGTCGGCTTCAGTGACCCGAACCGCCGGAAAACCCGCTTCCTGCATGGGCGCCTGGTCGCCGCCGCGCCCAAACCGATCGGCGCGCATGATCAGCCTGACGCGGAAGTTGTCGAGGTAGCGGTCGGCCAGGCCCGCCATGAAGCGGGCGAGGTTGCGCGAGGGCGAGTCTAACTCCCCGCCGGCGCGTCGTCGGCTCGTCGCTTCGGCGCTTGTCTCGTCCGCTCGCGTGCCCTCGGAAAAGATCCGCACGATCTTGTCAGCCAGGGCGCCGTCCTGGCCGTGGGTATTGCCGATGATGTCATTATTCAGCACGGCCTCGACGCGCCAGCCCTTGGCTTTGGCGTAGTCGGCGAGGATCTTCCCGCCGTACAGGCCCTGCTCCTCGCCGGATAGAACCGCATAAACGATCGTGGCGGGGAAGCGATGCTTGGAGAGCACCCGGGCGGCTTCAAGGACCGCCGCCGTCCCCGACCCGTCGTCGTCGGCCCCGGGGGCGTCGCTGACGGCGTTTTGCACATCGGTGACGCGACTGTCCACGTGAGCGCTGATGATCACCACCCGGTCCGGATCCGAGGCGCCGCGTTGGATCGCCAGGACATCCTGGACCGCCGCGGGGGTGGGAATGCGGGTCCCAGACACCAGGGCTTGGGGCGTATCAATGGCGAGGCATCCGCCGCAGGCGGCTCCATCACCCTCGAACTGCGCCTTCACCCAGCGTCTCGCAGCGCCAATGCCGCGGGTCTCGGAGACCGTATCCGACAGGGTATGCCGGGTTCCGAAGGCGACGAGGCGATTGACGGTTGCTTGCAACGCTGGGGTTTCCACCGCGAGGGCGAGCTTCAAGAGCTCGCCCCGTTCAGCATCAGGAACGCTGCGCACAGGAGCGGCCCGACCCGCGCCTGCATCGGCAAGGATAAGGGCGGCGAGGAGGGCGGCGTGACGCATGACCATGATCCAGGACAAGGGGGCGGCGCGGGCTGGGCGCCACTGTCGCCTAAGGCTTTACCCCGCCCCTCGGCGGCCGACAAACGGTTCCGCAGGCGCCTGAGACGGGCGCTGGTCTCGCGCCGCCCGCCAGCGGGCGAGCCCTTTCTCGCTCAAGGGGGGCGGCGCGACGGGGAGGTGATGTGGGCTCCGTTCGGCATTTGCGCCCTCTATTTAGGCTGCGCCGCGAAACCTCCGCCCTGGCTCAGTTCTTCGTGCCAAGGGCGCTTACTCGTCCTATACCGTCCTCCAGACGTATTAGGGGGCGTATGATGATCAGTTCGCGGGCCTTGGGTATTCCCTCCTTCCTGGCGGTGGTTTTGGCCGTGGCGGCAGGAGTAGGCATGATGGCGCCGTCGGCGCGGGCCGCCCAGGCGGTCGCGGCGATGAGCGACCAGGGGCCAAAAACCTACGAGCTCAAGGCCACGCCGACCACGGTGGTTTGGGGCAATTACGATGCTGCGGCGAAACCGGTGTTGCACGTCCGGTCCGGCGACACGGTGGTTTTTCACACCCTCCTCACCAACAGCCCCACGGGCCTTGAGAAGGCCGGCGTGGCGCCGGCCGACGTGGAGCAGAGCCTTCGCGATGTGTTCGCCGAAGTGAAAGACCGCGGTCCAGGGGGCCATATCCTCACGGGGCCGGTGTATATTGACGGCGCAGAGCCGGGCGACACCCTGGAGATCCGGATCAAGAAGATCGATGTGGCCATTGACTACGGCTACAACGCCTTCCGCTACGGCGCGGGGTTTCTCACGGACGATTTTCCCTATGCTCGGATGAAGATCATCCCCCTCGACCGGGCGCACGGGATCGCCCATTTCGGCCCGGGCGTCGATATTCCCATGCATCCCTTTTTCGGCAGCATGGGGGTCGCTCCGCCCCCCGCCGTCGGTCGGTACGACTCGGCGCCGCCGACCTTCATCGGCGGCAATATGGACAACAAGGAGCTTGTGGCCGGATCGACCCTCTACCTGCCCGTTTTCACTCCGGGTGCGCTATTTGAAATCGGCGACGGCCATGCGGCCCAGGGCAATGGCGAGTCGGACATAACCGCCATCGAGACGTCTCTGATCGGGACCCTGCAATTCGTCTTGCATAAGCGCACAGGACAATCCTATCCGCGGGCGGAGACACCGACGGCTTACATCGCCATGGGGTTTGATGACGATCTGTCCATGGCGACCCACAAGGCCATTCGCGAGATGGTCGCCTTTCTACAGACGGAAAAACATCTCAGCCGCGACGACGCCTACATGCTCACGAGCGTCGCCGGGGATGTGGACATCACCGAACTCGTCGACCGCAACAAGGGCGTGCACGTGATGATGCCCAAGGCGATTTTTGCCCCGTGACGCGATTGGGTCTCACGGCCCGGGGCGGTAAACCCGCTCCACGTGACCCTGCAGGTCTTCCGGATAAAAGTAAACTTTACGCAGCGATCCTGACGCGTAGCGCTGCGCCTCGTCGTCAAAATGGGGCGAGGCCGGGTCGCCGCTTTCCCCCCCAGCGGTGACGGCGAGGGCCCGCACCTTGGGTCCGAACTCCACCACGGCGACGAAACTGTTGCCGCTGGTGCCGTAGTAGCGCTTGGTCCCGGGCTGCGCCTTGGCGCCGAAGGAGGCCAGGGAGCCCCACTGGGCCGAGGTGAACGGAACCGGAATGCTCGGCTTGGCGTCATCGAACTGGGCGGTGATGGCGTTCGTGAGCCTCTGGAAGCGATTGATCTGGCCCCACGGCGTGCGCCAGGACCCGAAGTCGGCCGAGAGACGATCGCACGCAGCCTTCAGGGCCTGGATCTGGGCCTCGGGCGGAGCGGACGCCATGGCGGCGTAGACGGAGACACCGCTCTTTTTGGCGTCCGTCGCGACTGAATTCCAAAGGGTTTCTCCCCAGAAGACGGCTAATGCGGTGGCCTCGGAGGCCGCCGACCAGCGCCGGTCCCATGCTCGCAAGACCGCTACAGGCTCCTGGAGCGCGGCGCGGTCCGGGGCGTTGGGCGCAAGGGCGTCGTAGGCGGCGAACAGGGGCGGCAAAAGATCAGCGAAGGCGGGAAGATAACTGTCGAAGGCGGCGGCGTTCAGGCTCTCGAGGGTGAAATCCCGACGGTCCTTCAGGATGAGGGCGGCGTGGACGCCCCGCGGGTTCTCGCCCACGCGGTCCATGTAGCGTGGGAAGTCCGCGCGGCGTGGACTGTCAGGCCCGGCTGCCGAATAGGGCCAGTCGTTCGTGTTCATGATCCAGCCGACCTTCGGATTGAGGACGTGGGGCAGCTCGCTCAAGGCATGCAGACCGCGCCAATCCGTCGCCGGGTCCGACCCGTCAACGGGTCGGGTGTAATCAAACCTGTCGTCTCGGCGCGGGACGAACTGAGGGTGCAGGTAGGCTATGTCGCCTTGGGCGTCGGCGAAAATGGTGTTGTTTGAGGAATTAGCCTTGAGCTCAAGCACCTTGGCGTACTGCGCGTAGGTCTCAGCCTTGGTGCGCAGGAAGGACTGCTCTAAGGCCGCCACAGGCTTTTGCATGAGGGCGATGCTCACCCAGCGGTCCCCCTGGTTGCGGACCACCGGTCCGTGGTGGGTGCGAAACACGGTAAACGTGCGCGCGCCAATGCCGCCGTCGGATCGCCGGAAGACGATCTTGATCGTCGATTGGACGATGGGTCGAAGCTCTGGTCCGTAGCGATAAAAGAGCCCGTCGTCCTTGCGCACGATGGTCTCAGCAAACTCGTCCACATTGTCGACGCCGCTTGAGGTGTGCATCCAGCCGAGGTGCGGGTTAAACCCCTGATAGACGAAGAACTGTCCCCAGGTGACGGCGCCGTAGGCGTTCAAGCCCTCATCGCTCGTCATCTGCAATTCGGATCTGAAGTAGAACGAGGTGTGGGGATTTATCAGAAGAAGCGCATGCCCGTCCCGAGTATTGGCAGGTGCGATCGCTATGCCGTTGGACCCTCTAGGCTCGCGGAACGTCTCCGGCGGATCGCTTGTGAGGAGGGCTGTCGACGTTTCCTTATAGAAAGCCTCGAGACGCTCGAGCGACACGCGCTCGATGTCTCCCCCGATGCTGCCTTCGCTGAAGCTCAGGGCCATCCAGGGCTCGAAGCGACGCAGCACGCGGGGATGAACGCTCGGATGAGTCGCGAGGTAGTAGTTCAGCCCGTCGGCCCAGGCGTCCATGAGCTTTCGAAGCCAAGGCGGGCTCTGCCGGTATGAGGCTTTGAGCGCTTCGGGATCGACGAACAGCCGTTGACGCAGATCCTGATACACGGCTTTTTCGCCCTCGGCTTCCGCCAGGCGGCCGAGGGCGTTGAGATAATTCGTCTCGATGCGATTAAAGTCATCCTCGCTTTGAGCGAACGCCATGCCGAAGACGGCGTCGGCGTCCGTTCGTCCGTGGACGTGCGCTATGCCCCAGTCGTCGCGGACAATCTGCGTTTGCGCCGCTTCGCGCCGCCACCGCTCGGCGTCCGCCTTCGGCTCGGCGCCCCAGACGGGTGCGGCGTGGGCCGCCCCGAGGACGGCGCCGCTCAAGACAAGGCCAAGGCCAAGGCGGGCGCCGGCGCTGAGATTCATAAGGATGCTCCCCGAGGCTCGCCCTCAGGGCCGCCCCACAGCGTCAACCCTCGCCGATCCTGGTTTGACCGACAAGTCCGACCCCGTCTCGGATCAGCCTTTGACGACCATGTACCCGGCCCTTGGGAAGTGAACGTGAACCTCGCCCACCTTCGGATCGGAGCGCTTCAGAACGACCCGTTCGGGGTTGGCCGCAACGAGCTCGCCCTCGACGCGGTCCCGTCCGTAATCGTCGGAGGCGACGGCGATTTTATCCCCTGGAGCGGCCCCCAGGGGATCAGAGGGGTCATGGGCGGGCGGCGCAGCAGGAACGGCCATGTGGGCGGTTTCGAGGGCCTGCGCACCGGTCATGGGCGTAGGGCGCCCGTGACCGACGGCGCGAATTTTCTCGAGCCAACGCCCAACCGCCGGCAGATCCCGGGTGAGGGCTTCAAGGGTCGGTTGCAGACTTTGACCTAGGAACCAGAAGTTCATGGACGCCGACACGTCGGCGAGGCTGGGTCCGTCGCCAAAGAGCCAACCTGAGGGGTTGCCCATCAGCTGTGCATTAAGCCAGGCGGCCTGGGCGCGCCATTGCCCCCTCAGCGGACCGGCCGCATCGCCCATGGCCTTTGGGTCGAACGGCCGCCCCGACAGGGCCTCCCTGTCCTTGATGAACGCCTCAGGCACCCTGTCGCCGAGGGCGCCGAAGATGATGGGGACCGTGGTCTGGAAGAAGAGGCGATCAGCCCACCAGTTGAGGGGCCACACCAGCCCCTCGAGGCCAGGCGGGGCGAGGGGCGGGGAGGGAAGGCGGCGCTCCAGTTCCGCGAGGATCACCTGGGTGTCGCAGTAGATGTCGGCGCCGATCTGCAACGATGGGGTGCGCCGGTAGCCCCCGGTCAAGGGAACATAGTCGGGTTTGGGCATGATGGTTGGGATCAGAACCGATCGCCACGCCGCCGCCTTGACGCCGAGGGCCAGGCGAACCTTCTCCGAAAAAGGCGAAGATTCGTAATGATGCAGAATCAGATCATCGGTCATATGCGGTTCCAATCGGGCGGCGACGGCCTTGAGGCTGCGGCCCGGCGCCGGGGAGGAGGTTAGCATGGCTGCCCGCCAAGGCGAGGGCGCGCCGGTGGGGTGGAGAGCGGCGGAGAGTGGCATGGAAGAGCCTAGCCGTGAGGCGGCGATCCGGGCGCTTGATTTGGCCCTGAGCCAGGAGCCGGACAACGTAGACCTTTTGTGGCGGCGCGCGGGACTGCTTGCCGCTCGCGGGCGAACACGCGAGGCCCAGGCGGACTACCTTGCAGTGGTAAAGCTGAATCCGGACCATTTCGGCGCCCTCAACGACCTGGGGGCGCTGCTTCATCAAACCGATTTTCGGACCGCAGCCCGCACGGTCTACGCCGAAGTCGCGCGTCGCCATCCGAAAAACCCTATCGGCCGGATCAATCTCGCCAATGCGCTCCTGGCGGCGGAGGATCATGCGGGCGCACGCTTCGAGTTTGAGGCGGCGCTGGAGATAGACCCAGACCACCCTGACGCCCATCAGGGGCTCGCTAATCTTCTCCAGGATCAAGGCGACGCCGCACGAGCGGAGATCCATCGGCAGGCGTCCTATCGCCGGCGCGGCCCAAGCCACGCCCCTTTCACCGGCGAGGGCCGCCCATGCCGTGTACTTCAGCTCGTCTCAGCGGCGGGCGGCAATACGCCAACCCGATTTCTCCTGGATCCGGCGGTTTTCTCCGTCGTCACCATCGTCGTCGAGGCCCATCATCCGCAAGCCGACCTGCCCGACCATGATGTGGTCTTCAATGCGATCGGCGATGCGGACCTATGCGCCATCGCCCTGAGGCAGGCGCAGACCCTTGTTGCGGGCACTCGGAAGGGGATCGTAAATCCCCCCGGCGCCGTCCTGGCCACGGGGCGGGCTGACAACGCCCGTCGTCTGGGCGGCGGCGCCGTACGCACGCCGCTCATGCGCCTGGCCCCAAGGCGCGACCTCGCGGCCGCGGCGGAGGAATTCGGATTTCCGCTGCTTTTAAGGGCGCTGGGGTATCACACGGGGCGCCATTTCGTGCGGGTCGAGATCCCGCAGGACCTCGCCGCTGCGGCGGGATCAATGCCGGGAGACGACCTGCTCCTCATCGAACCCCTTACGCCATTAGCGCCGCCGCACAGGAAATACCGGGTTATGGCGGTTGGCGGACGGCTTTTTCCCCTGCACCTCGCCATCGGCGAGGACTGGAAGGTGCATTACTTCACCGCAGACATGGCGGTCCGCTCCGACTATCGGGCGGCGGAGGCCGACTTCCTCACCGATATGGGGCGCACCCTCGGACCACGGGCCATGCAGGGCCTCGCCGACATCGCCAAGGGCCTTGGTTTGGACTACGCGGGAATTGACTTCGGCCTCGACCAGGACGGCGCAGTCCTGCTTTTTGAAGCCAATGCGGCCATGGTGGTCTTTCCCCCGCCATCGGATCCTGTTTGGGATTATCGGCGCGGCGCGGTGAACGCCGTCCTGGACGCTGTCAAAGCCCTTGTGCGCGCCCGGGCGGACAAAGACGCCGTCCCTCAGCGGGAGCCCCTCCTTTGACAAACCCCGGAAAATTAGCCGTTGCCGTTAAGTCCGTCGCGCCGGACCTTCGCCGCCACCCACGCTTAAGGCGGCGGGCGATCGCCGTGTTCGGGATCCCACTGTTCGCCGCCCTCTTGCTCCTCGCCCTTTTCGGCAGGGACGGGCGCGCCGCTTCGACGACCACGCCCTTCGGGTGCGACGCGCCCGGCCGCCGGGTCTGTTACTTCAGCGTCCAATTTGCCTTCGGCGGCGTGCGCAGCTTTAGCCTGCGCCAGGGAGAGCGAACCACGCAAAGCGAAGTCACCCCCGGGGTGGACCGCTATCAAATGTCCCTTGATCTGCCTAATTTCGGCGACGTCAATCGGTGTCGAACTCTGAGTGTGCAGGGCCATCCCTGCCGCGCCAAGCTGGTGGACCCCGGGTACAATGACTAAGCCGGCGAAGGCGGCCTTCCCCCTTAGCGGGGCTTTCTTGCCCGCCCTACGACGCGCTAGGGTCCCTCGACCCCGTCAACGTCGCCGCCTGGAAACAATGTGACCCTGCCAAAACTGTCGGAAAATGGGCCTGTGCGGCGTCGCAGCATCATCGTCTCCCTCCAGGTCCTCCTGGCCGCCTTTACGCTCAGCGCGGCCATGGCGGACCCTTCAGCGCAAGGCGTTGTCGCCGGCCCGCCCCTCGTCCAGCCGGCAGGTGGAGCGGTTGGACCAGCCCCGCCCAGCCGAGCGGCCCTTGAACAGGAGATCGAGGACGCCGATCGGGCGCTGCGGGAGATCTCGCGCTCCTTCGGCGCCACAACCCTCACGGACGGGCAGATCGCCGCGCGCAGCGCCGCCATCGGCCCGATCCAGGCCAAGATCGCCGACGCCCTCGCCAACCTCGGCCCGCGTCTTGATAATGTCGATGCGCGTCTAGCCCAGCTCGGTCCCGGGCCGAGCGCGGGTCAGCCGCCCGAAGCGACGGAGATCGCGCAAAATCGCCGTAGTTTGGTGCGCGCCCATCAAACATTGGACGCCGATGTAAAACAGGCGAAGCTGCTCAAGGTCGAGGCCGATCAACTCGCGTCCAACCTCGCCAAACGCCGCCGCCAACAGCTGCAGGCGCAGCTCTGGACCAAGAGCCCCTCGATCCTCGACCCGTCCCTCTGGCGCGCCTCTGCGCAGGCCTTGCCTGAAGACGGAGCCAGGGTCGCGACCCTCCTCGACGATGAAGGCGCGACGTTGGCCAAAGCGGCCAGAAGTCGAGGAACCCTGATCCTTTGGATCGCAGCCCTGGTCGCAGCCATCGCCGCAGCTGGGCCCCTTCGGCTGCTTGTGAGCCGAATTCTTCTGAGGCGCATGGAGACCCTGAGCGGCCCCGGCCGCGCGGCGCGGACGCTCTTCGCCCTGGGAAGGGTGTCCATCGCCACCGTTTCGCCCCTCCTCGCGGTGGAGATCATCAGCGGCTCAGCGGCGACTACGGGAGCCATCACGCCCCTTTTTGAACAGCTCGCGCCCGTGGTTGTGCGCGTGGTGGTGTTCGCCTGCTTTTTTGAGGGCCTTGGCCAAGCCCTCCTCTCGCCGAGGCATCCTCGCTGGCGCCTGGCGCCCATCCCCCAACAGATGGTTCTGCGCCTTGCCCCGTTTCCGGGCCTCATCGGAGCCACGGCGGCTGCGGCGACTTTCATCAGCGAAGTCAGCGCGATCCTTTCGGCGACGCCGGCGACGGCGGTGGCGTGCGACGCCGTGGCGGTCCTCGTGGAGGTGGCCGTCGTGGGCGCCGCCCTTGGCACCCTTGGCCGGGCGCGAAACGAACATCTTGCGACAGTCGCCCCCGCCGCGCCGGTGGAGGCCGAGTCGCGCCTGCCCTGGGTCCTCGCCGCCCTTCTAGCCTGGATGACCGTGGCCGCATCCGTGGTCGCAGTTCTATTCGGGTACGTGGAGATGGCCTCCAAGCTCACGGTGGAGATGATCTGGGTCGCCACCGTCCTTGGCAGCCTCTTCCTGCTCATGCGGGCCGTCGACGACCTCACCCCGGCGGCGTTCTCGCCCCACACGTCCTTGGGTCGATTTCTCCAGATCGCCATCGGCCTCTCCCAAAGGGCCCTCGAACAGCTGTCCGTTCTTGTGGCCGGCGTTATCCGGCTTGCGCTCTTTCTTTTGGCCTGGGCGGCGATCCTGGCGCCCTTCGGGTCAGGGTTGGGAGACGTATTCGGGCGGGTCACTTCAAGCGACCTGATCGTCCACATTGGGCAGGTCTCCATCTCTCCGGGCGCCGTGGTCGGCTCCATTCTGGTTTTCGTCCTCGGCCTTGTGGTGACGCGCGCCGTTCGAGGCTGGCTTGAGAAGAGCTATTTGCCCAAGACGCGCATGGACGTCGGCCTTCGCACGTCGTTGGCGTCGGGGGTGAGCTACCTCGGCGCCCTGGCGGCGGTGCTGCTGAGCTTCGGCTACCTCGGCCTGAGTTTCGACCGGATCGCCCTTTTCGCAAGCGCCCTTTCCGTAGGCGTAGGATTTGGTCTGCAATCGGTCATCGGCAATTTCGTTTCCGGACTGGTCCTCCTGGCGGAACGTCCCATCAAGGTCGGCGACTGGATCGCCATCGGCGATCTTGAAGGGGACGTGAAGCGGATCAACGTCCGAGCGACGGAGATCGAGATGGCCGACCGCTCCAAGCTCATCGTCCCCAACTCCGACCTTATCTCCAAGACCGTTCGGAACGTCACCCACTCCGGGTCCCTTGGCCGGGTGAAAATCGTGCTGAAGGTCGATGACGACGCCGACCCAGAGCTGGTCAAGACCTTGATCCAAGAGCGTGTGGCTGCGCACGAAGGTGTTCGGCGAGAGCCGGCTCCTTCAGTCTATCTCACCAACGTCGCCGACGGCGCGTTGGAATTCAGCGCCTTCGCCTACGTTGACACGCCGAGGATGGTCTACAGCGTCCGCAGCGAACTGCTCTTTCGGATCTTACCGGACCTTCGCGTCCATAACATCAAGCTCGCCAGCCTCCGCCAGGTCGTCACCGTGTCTCTCGCGGACCGCGCCATAGAGCCTCCCGCGTGAGGTGCGCCGCGGCGCGCGTTCATCCCGTCCGGCGCCTTTGCGGCGGACGTTCGTGAAGGAACCCCGTCTATGGCTGAACATGACCCGTCGATTTCACGGCGCGAAGCCGCACTCGGCGTCCTTGGCGTAGGACTTTTCTCCGGTGTTTCGGGGACGCGGGCCCAGGCTGAGGCGCCGTTCGACATGGTTCTTGAGAGCGGGATCATGGTTCCCATGCGCGACGGCGTACGCCTCGCGACAGACGTCTATCGGCCGGCCCGGGGGGGGCGGCCGTCGCCTGGCCGTTTCCCTGTGATCCTGGAGCGGACGCCCTATGGCCGCAACGTGACGAGCTTTCGCGACATCACCGCTAAGGATCCGCGCCCTCGCACCCGCGCTGATGTGGCGGCGGACTATGTCCACGCCGGATATGTCGTCCTGTTCCAGGACTGCCGGGGCCGGTACGGCTCCGAGGGCGAGTTCATCAAATATGTCAACGAGGGTCCTGATGGTTTCGACACCTGCGCCTGGATCATGCGCCAGCCCTGGAGCAACGGCGCGCTGGGCACTATCGGTCTTTCGTACGCCGCCCATACCCAAATGGCGCTCGCGTGTCTTAATCCGCCCGGTTTGAAGGCCATGGTTGTGGATTGCGGAGGCTTCTCCAACGCCTTCCAGGGCGGCATCCGTCAGGGGGGCGCCTTCGAGCTCAAGCAGGTAACCTGGGCCTACAATCTCGGCTTGGAGAGCAAGGAAGTGCAGGCCGACGCCCAACGTCTCGCGGCTCTCAAGGCGGTGGACCTCAAGGCGTGGTTTTTGAGCATGCCCTGGAAAAGCGGGCATACTCCCATCAGCGCCATCCCCGACTATGAGGCCTATGTGCTGGATCAGTGGCGACACGGTCGGTTCGACGGCTACTGGAAGCGGGTCGGCCTTTGGTCGCAGGGGTACTACCATGAGTTTCCCCATGCGGCCATGATCCACTTGTCGGGGTGGTATGATCCTTACTCACGCACAGCTACGGACAATTACGTCGGTCTGAAAACGGCCGGGCGCGGTCCGCTGCGGCTGATTATGGGGCCCTGGACGCACGGCGCCCGTTCGGTAGGCTATGCAGGTGATGTAGAATTTGGGCCTCAGGCGACGTTGGACGCGGAGGCGGGCGAGGATTATTTCGCCTTCCGCGTGCATTGGTTCGACGCCCACCTCAAGCCTCGTTCAGGCGACCCGACGCCAGGTGAGGAAACGCCGGTGCGCCTCTTCATCATGGGAGGCGGAAGCGGGCGCAAGACCGCGCAAGGGCGGCTCGATCATGGCGGCGCGTGGCGCAGCGAGCGGGATTGGCCGATACCGGATCGCCAGGAGACCCGCTTCTACCTCACCGCCGAGGGCGTCCTATCCCAAAAGCCGCCCGCGGCGGACGCCGAGCCGTGGCGTTACGTGTTCGACCCGCGAGACCCTGTGCCGACCATTGGCGGGGCGGTCACGTCCGGGGAGCCTCTCATGCGTGGGGGCGGCTTCGACCAGGTGGCCAGCGCCGCCATCTTTGGCGCCAGGGCGCCCTATCTGCCCCTAGACGCGCGCCCCGACGTGCTGGTTTTTCAAACTGAGCCCTTGGCCGAAGACGTCGAGGTCACCGGACCCATCCGCGCCAAACTTTATATCTCAAGCGACGGTCCCGACACCGACTTCACTATTAAGCTGCTAGACGTCTACCCGCCTAATCCTGACTACCCTCAGGGCTACCGGCTCAACCTGACAGACGGGATCCTGCGCTGCCGCTATCGCGCGTCTTTTGAGACCCCGAGCCTGATGACCCCCGGCGCTGTGTATGAGATTGAGGTTTCGGCGTTTCCCACGGCCAATGTGTTTAAGGCTGGCCACAGAATCCGCCTTGACGTGTCGTCCAGCAACTTTCCCCATTTCGACGTCAACCCCAACACTGGCGCGCCGGAGGGGGAGGGGCTTGTTCAACGCAATGCGGTCAATACGGTCTTCGTAGACGCCCAAAGGCCGTCCCACGTGATCCTACCTCTCATCCCCCGGCGATCTGCGGCATAAGCCCTGCGTCTTGTTCGGCTTCACGCATCTTCGCCACTTTTTTGTTGGTCGGCGCCTCTGGTGTTGCTCATTCATTTCGATTGTAACCTTAGTGCGGCGGTATTTTTGCCATCCCATAATTCTACCTGTTGATCTGACGACTTCAGGAACGGCGTAGCCGGCCGTGCATTATTGCCGACGTCACGACAAGGGCGTCGGAGGGACGATTTGGCCAGGGAGAGTGGATCTTTCATCCCGCTGCCGGCGGAGGACGGCCCGGGCTCCACGTCGTGCCTGTCTCCCAGGGAGCGGGCGGCGCCCGATCCAGCGTTCAATCGACGTGCGCTTCTCGGTTGGGGCCTTGCGGCCCTCTCCGGGTGCGCCCAAAACGGAGGGGCGCCGCGACCCCAACCCCAAGGCTTCAGTAGGCCGCATCTTGAGCGCGACGCCTTCGTCTCCTTCGACGGCGCCCGCCTTCCTCTGAAGGTCTGGAGCCCTGAGGGAGCCTTCGGCGCGAGAAATGACCCTAAGATCGTGGTCCTGGGTTTGCACGGCTTTGACGACTACGCCGAGGCGTTCGACCTGGCGGGCCGGTTCTGGGCTAAGCGGGGCGTCACCACCTACGCGTTCGACCAACGCGGTTTCGGGAGAGCGCCGGACCGCGGCCTTTGGGTCGGCGCGCGACTCCTTGCCGAGGACGCGCGCGCTGCGTGCGCGCTCCTGAGGGCGCGCCACCCTGAGGCGCTTCTGGCTGTTGCGGGAGAGAGCATGGGCGGGGCCGTAGCCATTACCGCATTCGCGTCGGACCGCCCTGCGAGCGCAGACCGGCTTGTTCTTCTGTCGCCCGCCGTCTGGGGGTGGAGGAAACAGCCGCTGGCCAACGCCGTCGGGCTCTGGTTGATCGCCCACGCGGCGCCGTGGGCGCATCTTGACCCGCCGCCGGCCCTGGCGGACGCCTATCCTGTGACGGACGATGCGGAGATCGTGCGCAGGATGGCCGACGACCCAAACATCATCGCCTCGACGCGCGCCGACGCGGCCTATGGTCTTGTCGACCTGATGCAGGAGGCAAGCGACAGGATCGGTCGCCTGCGGCTCCCCACACTATATCTGTATGGTGCTCAGGACCGCCTTATTCCCAGGACCGCCGCTTTCGACGCGGTCTCGCACCTTGGACCCTCGGCGCGAACCGCCTACTACGAGCAAGGCTGGCACCTACTCGATCGTGATCGCCACGCGTCCGAGGCCCTGGAAGACGCCTTGAGCTTTATCCGCGATCCGAACGCGCCGCTGCCGTCAAATGCGCCGCCCATCCCTGTGCAAAGCCGCCTGGCTTAATCGGCCGCCTTGACCGGGTCGCCTCACAAACGAGCGTTCACCCCCTTTTCCGCTCCTACCGATCGGTGTGTCTTGCAGTCCGACGGATCGGGGGAAATGATGCTTGGCCGCGGTGCCCACGCCCCGGTCGTCGGGGGTGAGGGATGGGGCTTGAAAATCAGGCGGCGGCTTTGGACGGGGGCGTAGCCCGACCCCTCGGCCTTAAGCGGTCCATGCATGGTTTTGGCGCTCTTTTAATAACCCTCTCGGGCCTGTCGCCGAGCATTGGCGTCTTTGTCGTCGGGTCGACCACAATGCACCAGGCGGGAAGCGGCGTTCTCGTGTGTTTCATCGCCGCGGCCCTTTTAGGTCTAGCTATGGCCATGGTCTACGCTGAAGCCGCTTCAGCCTTTCCTGAGACCGGCGGGGAATACACCATCCTGGGCCGAGCTCTGGGCCCCGCCTGGGGCGTCGCTGTGCTTGGCGTCAACCTTCTAGGCTTCAGCATCGCCCAGTCCCTCGCGGGCCTGGGGGTAGTGACCTATCTCGAGCCTCTGTTTCCAGGGCTTTCACCCGTTCCGACGGCGGCGACCCTTGTGCTCGTTGTCACCGTCGTCGCCGTTTTCAATATCCGCATCAACGCGTTGGTGACGGGGTTGTTCTTCGGTGTCGAGCTCCTCGCCTTGGCCGCCCTCACAGGAATGGGCTTCGCCCATGCGCACAGAAGCCTTGCGCCGATGATATTGCATCCCGCCGTTGTGGGTCCCACCGGGAGCCTTGTCCCGGCCTCGGTGGCCCTGATCGGAGCGGCGACGTCTGGCGGCATCTACGCCTTCAATGGTTACGGCGCCGCCGTTTTCCTGGGTGAGGAGTTGCATGAGGCGCCCCGCCGCATCGCCAAGGTGGTGTTTCTTGCTTTGGGGGTGGCCGTCATCACCGAACTACTTCCCGTGGCCGCTGTCATGGTCGGCGCGCCCAGTCTGAACGGGCTTCTGACGGCCGCGGATCCCGTTCCCGACTTCATCGCCAAGGTCGGGGGCGCCACCCTCTCCAAGATCATGGGGCTTGGCGTGGCCCTCGCCATCTTCAACGCCATGATCGCTGTGGCCCTCATGGGCGGTCGACAGCTCTACAGCACCGGCCGCGACAGTCTATGGCCCTCGCCGGTGAGCCGCGTCCTCGCGCGCATAAACCCTCGCTTCGGCTCGCCCCTGCCGGCGACCATCGTCGTCGGGGCGGCGGCCCTCATGGGATGTTTCGTGGACAAGGCCGTTCTCGTTCTCGTCCTCGGCAACGGAAATGTGGCCATTTACCTTGGGGTATGCGCCGCCGTCGTCGTCGGGCGTCGGTCCGGCGCCACGGCGGGCGCCGGCTATCGGATGCCGTTCTTCCCTGCGCCGCCTCTTCTGGCGGTCCTCGCCCTGATAGCGGTGGTGTGGTTCGACCTCCACGACGCCGACGGGCTGAAGGGGCTCGCGGCCACTGTCGCCGTCTTAGTCTTAGGGTTTGGCTACTACGCCCTGGTTCTGCGCCGGCGACCAGCATGGACCCTGCGCGGTCCGGGGCTAAACGAGGCGTGAAGCCTTGGTCATGAGCGCCCTTCAGTTCAGGGTGAACGTCGCTTCCCGACGTTTGAAGTCTACGGTGACCCGCTCGCACTGGCTGAGGACGTCCATCCCCAAAAGCAGCGCCGGCTGTTCGATGAGGCCGAATTTATCAAATGTGTGCAGGTGTGCGAACGCCAGCGGGATGTGGTTGATCACAAGTCCGCCGATGCGGACTTCCGGCACGTCCTGATAATCACCCGTCGTCTTGCGTCCAGTCACGCTGACAATCTGCACCTGGCGGGAGAGCTCAGGCGGCTCGCCGACTTGAAGCAGACGTTGGAGCGCAGCGTTGCCCACGGTGGTCTGCGCGCCTGAATCGACGATGACAAAGACCTTGTGGCCTCGAATTCGGGCGTCGACGAGGATCAGCTGTCCAAACCGGCTACGACCGCGCACCACAATGGTGTTGGGGTCGAAAGCCTCGCTCCTGCTGGCTTCGCTGAGGAGTTGGCGTGTTTTGAAATTTAGGACGACGTGCTGATCCTTCAGGCTGTCGATCCCCAGCATGCCTTCGGCCCCAAGATCGGACGCAGCGAGCTTGGGGGCTTCAATCCGGCCCGTCACGCGTCCGCCGACGGTCAGGTGGGTGATGACGGCCGTTGTCTCGTCGTCGACCCCTCCGCTGTTCTGAACAAGGACGTGGGGGCCTTCCGGAAGGGCGAGGCGGTCGGCGAGTTCACGGGAAATCACCGTCCGATCCGCTCCGGTGTCGATGATGAACTGGAAGGGACCTTTACCGTCGATCATGACCGGGATGGTCAGCCGGGCGGCTCCGTCTTCAGCCAAGGCGACCGGATCCGGCCCGCCCGGATGGGACGGGTCGTGGGGGTCGGCCGGGGTTGGGGATGGGGGCTGAGGTTTTTCCGCCGGCGAAGAACCAAGGGCGGTGGGCGCGGTGGGGTCCCTGGGCGGCGGATTGGGTTGGGCGAAATCGGCGGACCCGCAGGACGCGGCGACAAGAACGCCCAGCGCGCCCCTCCAAAGAGCGTTGATCGGGAACCGGCGAGGGATCAGCTGTCGCATGACCGCGCAGAATGACGCCTTTTTTTGCAGTTTGGCAAAAGGGCCGGCTAGATCTGACGCGTCAGCGGGCAGCGTCCAAGGTTTGACAGGATTTCCTTAGGGCTCGTACTAAAGCGCCTCGCACCGGTCCGACCGCCGGTCGGTCCACAGGACAGGGATGTAGGTCTCTATGGATCGGATTCAGAAAACTTGCCAGGCGACGTACATCTCAGGCTTCGGCAACACCGTCGCTACGGAGGCCGTCCACGGCGCCTTGCCGGAAGGTCGAAACTCGCCGCAGAAAACGCCCCTCGGCCTCTACGCCGAACAGATATCGGGCTCGGCTTTCACGGCTCCGCGGGCTGAAAACCGAAGGTCTTGGCTTTACCGCCTTCGTCCTTCCGCCGACCATCCGCCATTCCAGCCCTATGACGGCGGGTCTCTGCTGCACGCCGCACCGTTCAGCTCCGACCGCCTGACGCCCAACCGCCTGCGCTGGAGCCCCCTTGGCGCGCCGGCGCCGGCGACGGATTTCCTCGATGGGCTCATCACCTATGGCGGGTGCGGCGATGTCGGTCAGTTCGCCGGGATGGCGGTTCACCTTTACGTCGCCAACCGATCCATGGAGGCGCGCGCGTTCTTCAACGCCGACGGTGAGCTGCTCGTCGTCCCGCAATCGGGCGGCCTGAGGTTCGCCACGGAGTTCGGATGTGTGGAGGTCTCGCCTGGGGAGATCATCGTCATTCCCCGCGGCGTGCGCTTCAGGGTCGATCTCCTGGAGGCGGAAGCGCGCGGCTACGTCTGCGAAGTCTATGGCCAGCCCTTCCGTCTTCCCGAGCTTGGACCGATCGGGTCGAACGGCCTCGCCAATCCCCGGGATTTTCAAATCCCGTGCGCCGCCTTTGAAGATACGGACGCCCCCTACGAGCTCATCCAAAAGTTTCAGGGACGGCTTTACGTCACGTCCCTTCCACGGTCGCCATTGGATGTCGTCGCCTGGCACGGCAACCTTGCGCCCTACAAGTACGACCTGTCACGATTCAACACCATCGGCACCGTGAGTTTCGACCATCCCGATCCCTCCATCTTCACCGTCTTGACCGCGCCGTCGGAGACGCCTGGGGTCGCCGCCTGCGATTTCGTGATTTTCCCTCCGCGTTGGATGGTGGCGGAGGACACGTTCCGCCCGCCTTGGTTCCACCGTAACGTCATGAGCGAGTTCATGGGTTTGATCCGCGGCGCCTATGACGCCAAAGCTGGCGGGTTCGAGCCGGGGGGCGCGTCGCTTCACAACGCCATGAGCGCCCATGGGCCCGACCTCGCCAGTTATCGCCGGGCCGTGGGCGTCGATCTCAAGCCGGAGAAAATCGACAACACGCTGGCTTTCATGTTCGAAAGCCGGTGGGTGATCCGGCCGACGGCGCATGCCCTCGCCTCACCCAGCCTGCAGGCCGATTATGACGCGTGCTGGTCGGGCTTTGAGCGCGCCCAGCCCCATCGATCCTAAAGGGCCGGCAAGTGGGCGCGAAAGGCGCGTGCACGCCCTGGCTAGAGGGCGGCTTTCAATTGCACGGACACTTGCGGCGCTTCCCCCGCAGCCGCGAATCCGAGGGCTTCAAGGGACTGGGGTCCAGAGATGGACCGACCCTCGTTGAGCGCCTCGGCGGCGCCGGCCGCACCGCTGACCTCAAGCTTCAGGCTGACGGACGCGGGTTTATAGGCGTATTCCACGAAAGCGTTCCACCGCGGCGGCGCGTCCACAGATAAGGCCCCGCCGTCGCCAAAATAGGTCCGCCGACCCCCCGCCTCGCCTTGAACGCCCCAGGAGAAGGAGCCCGTGGACGGCGTCTGTTTCAGGCCTATTTTGAGTTGCAGCGGCTGCTCGCCGGAAAGCTCGCGGCGCGTGGCGGTCAGGGGATCTGTGACAATGGACCGGGTCCAGTCCGCGCTGGTCTCGATCACCGCGCCGACGCGCCCCAGAACGGGAGCCGGCGCCGAGAGGCTCACCTGGGCGTTGTCCGCGCTGTCCAGGCGCACGCTGTCGGGCGCCTTCACCGTCGGCGCCACCAAGAGCGCCTCGACGGCGTCGCCGTCCTGTCGGTAGGCGAGGTTCACATGCGCCTCGACGCCGCCGGGGAGCGTTTGCCGGAATTCCACCGCGTAGCGCAGATCCTCGTTAGGGGTCACTTGGAGGGCGTATCGGCCTTCCGCCGCCCGATCCCCGGCGGCGGCCAGATAGGCGTCCGCGTCAAGGGGGTCTACGTGACGCTCTATAGCCACACGCCAGTCCGCCCCCGGCAGCAGCGAAAGGGCGGCGCTGAGAATAGGGCTGATCGCCGTGGCGCGGGTCTGCATTTCGGCGCCGGGAAGCGCCGCGTTGGCCGCCTGTGCGTCCATCCGGGCGCCTGCGACGAGAAGGATCCCGCTCAGCGGTCTCACGGACGCGGCGTAGTACACCCTTGCGGCCTGGAAGTTCGCGGCGCTCGCACTGCGGCTTTCTCCGCCGCTCCAAGCGCTCTTGGTGATGTCGTCTAGGCTCGCACCAAGGGACGAACCCAAAATGCCGACTGGCGGCAAGGTCAAAGCTGCTCCAGCGCCAGCGGCGACATTGAGGGTTCGGCCAAGGGCGAAACGTCCGTCGTCCATCACGTCCTGGCGCACGCGTTGGGCGGCGGACAAGTCCAGCGCGCCTAGGGGCCCCAGATCCAACGTTGATGCGAGGTTCGCCGCTTCGGCCAGCCAATCGGGACTGGTCGGGGCCTGCGACGCGTCGGCGGCGAGGGGATCGCCTCGGCCGCCGTCGAAGGTCCAGGTGAGCCGGCCCCCATCGCCCCCGGAACTCGGCAGGACGTTGTCGCCCGCCACGGCGACGAGGCTGGAGCGCGCGTCCGCCGCCGCCTCGGCGGGGATCGCCGGAGGAAGAAGGCTCGACGCAGGCGCGCCAAGGCCGGCGTCGGCGACGCCGCCGTCCAGGAGAAGAAACATTGCCGCGATCAAAAGCCACCTCTGACCTGCATCTACCCCTAGCCGGGATTGGTGAGGAGGAGGTTCACACGTGCGTGTGCGATGAATCTTTGCCCTGCTGCTTTTTCGCCATAGGTTGATCCCAGGAGCGGGGTCGGCTCCAAGAAAGGACTGTTCATGGGGGGGGTCAAGAACGCAACGCTCGCGGCGCTCAGCCTTATTGCTCTGCTCGGCCCGTCCTTTGTCTGCGCGGAGGTGACCGGCGTCGATATCCAAGAGCGTGTCGCCTTCGCCGGCGGCGCCGCCTTCGGGGACGTGGGCGCCTATGAGAAAATCCGCGGGGTCGCCCACGTCGCTCTCGATCCCAAGGCGGCGGCGAACCGAAGGATCGTTGACCTCAGCCTCGCGCCGCGAGACGGAAGCGGACGTGTGAGGTTCGACGTCCCGTTCATCCTCCTACGGCCCGTGCACGCGGCCCAGAGCACGCTGATTTACGACGTGAACAACCGGGGCGGGATCGCTATTCTCGGCCAGATCGACGGTCGCTCCCCCGCCAACAACGACCCAACCACCTTAGCCGACGCCGGGGACGGCTTTCTCTTCCGTCACGGCTATTCGCTCCTTTTTTCCGCGTGGACCTGGGACGTAGCTCCGTCTACGCCCCTCTACCGGCCCCTCGTCTTAAAACCGCCGGTCGCGAAAGCGCCCGATGGCGGCGAGATTTTCGGAATGGTGGAGAACGAGTTCACGGTGACGGCGCCGACGCCCGAGGCCGTCTATGCGGGGCAACGCGGGCTGACCTATGAGCCGGCGACGCGCGACGACCCGGCGGCGGTGCTAACCCGGCGGGCGCGGCCTGATGATCCGAGGACGCCAGCGCCGCGGAGCGCGTGGCGTTTTCTCGAGCCCGCGGCGCCAGGAGGACCGGGGCGTGTGGCCCTTGATGGGGGATTTCAGCCTGGGGTGATCTACGAACTGACGTACCGCGCCAAGAATCCCTTTGTGGAAGGCGCGGGTCTGGCCGGGATCCGCGATCTGTTGGCCTACACCCGACGCGCGCCCATCGACGGAGGGCCGCCCCCGCGCTCAGTTCTGATCTTTGGCATCAGTCAGTCCGGCCGCGTCATCGGCCGGATGTTGCAGGACGGATTGGACGTTGGGGAGGATGGAAAGCTCGTCTTCGACGGCGCGTTCATGGATGTGCCGGGCGCAGGCGGCGGCCAGGGCTTCAACAGTCGATTTGTCCAGCCCACCCGGCACCCTTCCATGCTCGAGGAGCATGATTACCCTGCCGACGCTTTCCCGTTCACGCCCGCGCCGTCCCGTGACGCCATCTCTGGCCGTGTCGCCTCGCGCCTCGATAATGCGCGCGACGCGCACGGCAGGGCGCCGAAGCTCATGATCGTCAACACATCAACGGAGTTCTGGAACCGGGGCGCCTCCCTGATCGCCACCAGCGACGACGGCGCGGTTGACGTTAAGCCTCCAGCCTCGGTCCGCCTTTACGGCCTCATGGGCGCCCAGCACTACGTTGGCCGGTCCCCGGAGCGGGCGCCCTTCGTCAATTGCGTCTCCACCACCGACCATTACCTCGCTTTGCGGGCCCTGATCCTCGATCTCGATGCTTGGACCCATGCAGGGGCGCCGCCCCCCGCGAGCGCTTACCCGTCCATTGGAGAGGGGACCCTGGTTGCGGCGACGGCGTACCAGGCGGCCTTTCCCAAGGGCTTGCCCATCGTTCCGCCGGCCGCTCCGCTGGCCGAGCCTCGCCTTGATTTCGGCCCGCGCTTCGCCAGCGCGGGCGTCGCCGATCGCGTTCCCCCGGACCATGGTCCCGCTTACGGCACCTTGGTCCCAGCGCCCGACAGCGATGGCAACGACCGTGGAGGCGTCCGGCTCGTGGAACTGCAAGCGCCCCTGGGCACCCATACGGGCTGGAACGAACGGGCTCCGGAAACGGGTTTCGCCTGGGCTGACGCGCGTTTCGACGGGAGCTTCCTGCCGTTCGCGCGCACCCGCGAGGAGCGTCTCGCCGCGGGCGACCCACGGCCGAGTTTGCAGGAGCGATACCCGTCGCGGGCGGCCTTCGAGGTCAACGTAAAAGATGCCGCCGCGCGCCAGGTGGCCGCCGGCTTCCTCGCTCCAGAGGATGTGGAGCGGGCCGTTCGCGAAAACCTGGGACTTTACCGAATTCTAGCCCACGATCCAGCCGATAAGAGCTGCCGTTACCTTTTCCCGTGAGCCTTGGCTTTGGCGCCTTCGCGGGCGCAAGCGCAGCGCGCCCCGCCACACGGCCGTCAGCGCAGGATCGGTTCCACAGCCTCTGCAAGACGTAGGAGTTTACGATCGCCAAGGGTTTCGCCCATGAGCATGACCCCGACGCCGTCGGGGCCAGGAAGGCTGATGGCGCAGCGGTCGAGCACGTTGGCGACGCCCGTGTTGCGCAGAACAAGAGCATTGACGGCGGCGAAGACCTGCGGGTCTGAAACTTCCTCAAAGGTTGGGGCGCGTCGGGCGACAGTCGGCGACATCACAGCGTCGAATTCTCTCGTCAGTGCGGCCATCTGCAGGCGCAGACTGTTGAGGGCGTCCGCCACGTCCAGATAATCGGCCGCTGACATCTTCCCGCCGAGGGCGATGCGGGAAAGGACGTGCGGATCATACCGCTCGGCTTGGTCCAAAAGGCCCAGCCGGCGGTGAAGGGCGAAGGCCTCGGCATTGGCCAGGGCGCCGCGCGCATTTATCTCCGGAAGGCGCTCAAGGGCGCCGGCGCTGAGGGTTGTCACCTTGGCGCCGGCCGCCGACAGCCGGGAAATCGCGGCCTCGAAGGCCGTGGCGGTAGCGGCGTCAAGGTCCCGCGTCGGATAGCCCTCCAAAACGGCCAACCGCAAACCCGCGACATCGTGGGGTGCTGACGGCGTCGCCGCGTCGGCGTCGCCGCTCAGGATCGCATCTAGGATACCGCAGCACGACGTCGACCATGCGATAGGGCCCACCGAATCGAGGCTTGGGCAGAGCGGAAACACGCCCTCCCGAGAAACACGCCGTTGGGTGGGTTTGAAACCGACGAGGTTGTTGAACGCCGCAGGAATTCTGACCGACCCTCCCGTGTCCGTTCCAAGACCAGCGGCGGCTTGGCCAAGGGCGACGGAAACGGCCGCCCCGCTGCTCGACCCGCCGGGCGCCCGCACGGGGTCGAGGGCGTTGGGCAGACGCGGCGCATGGGGATTAAGCCCAAGGCCCGTGAAGGCGAACTCGCTCATGTGGGTTCTGCCGATGAAGACAAAGCCCTCTTTTCTGAGCCGCGCTACCGGGGCGGCGTCTCGGGCGGCGGGCTCCGCATCTCGCAGGACGGCCGAGCCGGCGGGCGTGGGCTGGCCGGCGATGTCGAAAAGGTCTTTTATCGAGATGGGAACGCCCGCGTAGGCCGAGGGCGCCGCGCCGGCGCGTCGAAGCCCATCGATAGCGTCCGCCGTGGCGCGGGCCGCATGCGCGTCCACGCGCGCGAAGGCGCGCTGGTCGGCGCTGATGGCCTCAAGGGCGCTTTCCACCAAGCTGCGGCTGGAGGCGGAGCCGGAAGCGAGGTCGCGGGCGAGATGCAGAAGCGGGCGGCCGTGGAGCGACATGAGCCTATAAGGCCGGGCTCCGAGGCCCTGGTCAACGCCGCCTCGGCCGCAAGCTCGGTGCGCCGCGACGTTGAATGGCGAGGGCCACGGCGGCAGAGGGGTGGTGTGCGTCCAACCTGCAACATCCAGGTATAAATTGACCCGTATGAGGCCCTCGCTTTAGGAACGGGCGGCTGAGGTCGCGGGCACCTACCGTCGCACCGCCAGGCCGCGTTAATCTGGTGAAGCGCGCCATAAGAGGGCGGGATGACTGTGAAGCCGAGGCGATTGCGATGGGGATTTGTGCCGATGGGCCTCGCGCTGGCGGGCCTGATCGTCTGGGCGGCGTCTGGGACGCGCAGCCCGGCCACCACAACAAAGAAGACCCCGCCCACGCCGGTGTCGGTCGCCCGGGCGGAATCAAGCGACGTGGCCCTAACCCTGTCCGAGATCGGCTCTGCTCTTCCCTGGCAAGGCGTGACTATTCATACCCAGGTCAACGGTCTTCTGAAGAAGGTTGATTTCGCCGAAGGCAGTTTTGTTCAGGCGGGCTCTCTTCTCGCTGAGATCGACCCCGCCCCGTACCAGGCGGTTCTCACCCAGGCCCAGGGCGCCCTAGCGCGGGATCGCGCCCTCCTGCAGGAGGCCAAGGTTGATCTCAAACGCTATCAGACCCTGGCGGCGCAGGACTCCATCGCAAGCCAACAGGTCGATACCCAGCTCGCCCTGGTCCATCAATATGAAGGGACCGTAAAGGCGGATGAGGGAACCGTCGCCGCCGCCCAGGTCAACGTCAACTACTGCCGCATCACCTCGCCCATCGCCGGCCGGGTGGGCGTGCGGCTGGTCGATCCGGGCAATGTGGTCTCCACCACCGACACCAACGGTATCGTCATCGTCAACCAAATCACGCCTATCGCCGTGACGTTCACCGTGCCCGAGGGCGAATTTCAGCGCCTTACCCAAGTGTCCCAAGGCTTCACCCGGCCTCTTCCCGTCAGAGCCCTCAGCCAAGAGACCGGTGAAGAGCTCGGCGTCGGATCGGTGTCCATCGCCGACAACCACGTGGATCAGACCACTGGCACGGTGACGCTGAAGGCGCGGTTCGAGAACCAGTCGAAGCGTCTATGGCCGAGCCAGTTCGTCAACGTGAAGGTAAATCTCCAGACCCTGCCTCACGCCACGGTCATTCCTGCCGCCGCGGTGAACCAGGGGCCGAAAGGCGCTTACGCTTACGTGGTCGGCCCGGACCACAAGGTCGTCGTCCGGCCGCTGCGGGTCGTCGCAATCCAGGAGGAGACCGCCATCATCGCCTCGGGCGTACAGCCGGGGGACACCGTCGTGGTGGACGGCCAGCTCGTCTTGAAGCCAGGCGCCGAGGTCGCCGCCCATCCAGTCGCTCCTGCGAAAAGGGCTTCGGTTTGAACCTTTCAAGCCCCTTCATCCGTAGGCCTGTCGCGACGTCCCTCATGGCGGCGGCTTTCCTTGTGTTCGGCCTTGTGGCCTATTTCAATTTGCCAGTCGCCGCCCTGCCACAGGTGGATTTTCCCACAATCCAGGTCAGCGCCTCTCTGCCCGGCGCGAGCCCGGAGACGATGGCTTCAAACGTCGCCACGCCCCTTGAGCGTCAGTTCTCCCTTATCACCGGCGTGACCCAAATGACGTCGGCGAGCTCGTCGGGGAGCACCACGGTCACACTGCAATTTGAGCTCTCGCGCAACATCGACGCTGCCGCGCAAGACGTGCAGTCGGCCATTAACGCCGCGTCAGCGCAGTTGCCGACTAATCTTCCCGCGGCGCCAAGCTTCAAGAAGGTCAATCCGGCAGACGCGCCGATCATGATCCTGTCCTTGAGTTCCGACACCCTACCCATTGAAACCGTCGACGACTACGCCGACAATATTCTCTCGCAACAAATCTCGCGAATTGACGGAGTGGGTCTGGTCAATATTGGCGGTCAGCAGAAGCCCGCCATGCGCATTCGTATCGATCCGCGCAAGGCCGCCGCTCTTGGACTTCAGCTCGACAGCATTCGCGCGTCCGTGGCCAACAGCACCGTCAACGCCCCCAAGGGCACGCTCACCGGCAACCGGAAAAGCTACACCGTTTACGCCAACGACCAGGTCCTCGACGCAAAAACCTGGAATAATCTTATCGTCGGCTATCACAACGGCGGCGCCGTTCGCGTGCGCGACCTCGGCGACGCAGTTCTCGACGTGGAGAACAACCAGATCGGCGGCGCGACCTACGCCGGCCTCGGAAACAAGGACAAGACCCTCACCAGCGGCCCTTCGATCCTCCTGATCGTCTACAAGCAGCCTGGCGCGAACGTCATCCAGACGGTCGACCGTATCAATGCGGCCCTGCCCGCCCTTCAGGCCAACATCCCTCCGTCCATCGGCGTCCATATTGTCGCTGATCGCACGCAGACCATCAGGGCGTCGGTGGGGGATGTGGAGATCACCTTGCTCATCACCATCGTCCTCGTCGTGGCGGTGATCTTCCTCTTCCTGCGCGATGTGCGGGCGACCATCATTCCGAGCGTCGTCATTCCCCTATCGCTCCTGGCCACCGCCGCGATCATGCTGCCCCTGGGGTTCAGCCTCGACAATCTTTCCCTCATGGCCATGTCCATCGCCGTAGGCTTTGTCGTGGACGACGCCATCGTCATGGTTGAGGTGATCTGGCGACGAATAGAGGAGGGGGAGGAGCCGCTTAAGGCGGCCCTGGCGGGATCGGGCGAAATCGCCTTCACCATCCTAACCATCTCCATCTCCCTGGTCGCGGTGTTCACGCCGCTCATGTTCATGGGCGGGGTCGTGGGACGGTTGATGAGCGAATTCGCCATAACCCTAAGCGCGGCGGTGGCCCTTTCCATCATCCTGTCCCTCACCGTCACCCCCATGATGTGCGCTAAATTTCTCCGTAAGCCGGTCCACGCTGACCACGGGGTCATGCGCCGTCTTGAGGAGGGCTTCACCGCCCTCGAGCGCGGCTACGCCAAGGCGTTGGACGTCGTTCTGCGCCACATGCGCTTGACCCTAGCCGTCTTCCTCCTGACCGCTGCGGGTGCGGTGGCTCTCTACGCCACGGTGCCTACAGGATTTTTTCCCCAACAGGACACCGGCTTTCTGGGCGGTCTTCTTGTGACGTCCCAGGACGCGTCCCTGGACAAGACCAACGCCAAGATCGCCGCCGTCGCCGACGTCATTCGCCAGGACCCTGACGTCGCGTCGGTCGCTTTTTTCATTGGGGGCGCCAGCACCAACCAGGCAAATTTCAACGTCAGCCTCACCCCGCGTGAAGAACGCAAGGCCAACGCGGATCAAATCATAGGGCGGCTGCGGCCCAAGCTCGCCAAGCTGGTTGGCGTCCAGGCCTTCCTGCAGTCCCGCCAGGACATCAACGTGGGTGGACGCACGGGCCAGGCGCAGTTTCAGTACACCCTCGCCGATGCGGACCTCACGGAGCTGAACGACTGGGCGCCAAAGCTTCTGGCGACCCTCAAAAGCCTGCCCGAACTGAAAGACGTCAGTTCGGATCAGCAATCAAACGGCGCTGCAGTGAACCTCACCATCGATCGCGATGCGGCGGCGCGATACGGCATCGCCCCCGCCGACATCGACACGGCGATCTATAACCAAATTGGTCAGCATCAGGTCGCCCAGTATTTCACCCAGCTAAACGCCTACCATGTGATCGTCGAAGCGCCGCCTAAGTTGCAGGCTAGCCCTGACCTGTTCAACCAGGTCTATATCCTCTCGCCCTTGACCAATAAGACCGTACCGCTCTCCATGTTCGTGCGTATTAATCCCAACGCCACGAGCAGCCTCACCATCTCGCACCAAGATCAGTTCCCAGCCGCGACCCTTGCCTTCAACCTCGCGCCTGGCGTGTCCCTCGGGCAGGCGACGGCGGCGGTGGAGAGCGCGCGCGAGAAATTGGGGGCGCCTAAGACCTTGACCGGCTCGTTCCAGGGCACGGCTCAGGCCTTCCAACAGTCGCTTTCCAGCGAGCCCTTACTCATCGCCGCCGCGCTCCTGGCGGTCTACATCATCCTAGGCGTGCTTTATGAAAGCTACATCCACCCCCTGACGATTCTCTCCACCTTGCCTTCAGCGGGCGTGGGCGCGCTGCTAGCGCTTTTGGCCGTAGGCCAGGATCTCAACGTCATCGGGATCATCGCCATCATCCTTTTGATCGGGATCGTGAAAAAGAACGGCATCATGATTGTCGACGTGGCCCTCCGCTTCGAGCGCGAGGAGGGGCTTAGCGCGCGTGACGCCGTCGCAAAGGCGTCTCATCAACGCCTGCGCCCCATCCTTATGACCACAGCTTGCGCCCTTCTTGGAGGGGTGCCGATGGTGGTTGGTCACGGCACAGGATCCGAGTTCCGTCAGCCCCTAGGCTGGGCGATCATCGGCGGCCTCACCGTGTCTCAGGTGCTGACCCTCTTTACGACGCCCGTGATCTACATTTACCTCGATCGCCTGCGCACCCGCTTCGGGTCTCAGGAGCGCCCCGCCGATGCGCCGAAGGCGGAAGGCCCGGCCGGGCAGGCCGCCTGGCCTCAGCCGCCGGGCAAGGCCGCCCGTGCGACACCGGAGCACGCCGTTTAAGGCCTTGCGGCGTTAAATTGGGTCTTCGAGGGACCGAGCCAGGGGGGTGAAGGGGCGCGGGCCCTCTTCGGTCATGCGCCAACAGTCCTCAAGACGAATGCCGAAGGCGCCCGGGATGTAGAGGCCCGGCTCGTCGGAGAAGCACATTCCTGGCGCCAGGGGCGTGGTGTCCCCATGGACCAGATAGGGCGCCTCATGCCCGTCAAGGCCAATGCCGTGACCCGTGCGGTGGGACAACCCAGGCAGCCGGTATCCTGGTCCCCAGCCTTCCTGTTCGTAATATCGGCGCACCGCGTCATCGACGGCGCCGGCGGCGACGCCGATCTTGGCGGTCTCGAGGGCTATGGCCTGACCGCGCCTGACCGTCTCCCAGACCTTTCTCTGGCGGGCGCTGGGTTCGCCATAGACCCATGAGCGCGATATGTCCGACTGGTAGCCGTGAACGGTGCAGCCGCAGTCCATGAGGATGACCGATCCCTCTCTTACGGTTTGAGGCGCGAGGGATCCGTGGGGGTAGGCGCTGGCTTCATTGAGCAGCACCAAGGAGAATTCAGGCGTCCCGCCAAGGGCGGCCGTGGCCTTGTCCATCAAGGCGGCGATATCCCCTTCGCTCATGCCTAGCGACGTGCGCGCGTGCACATAGGCCAGGGCCTTGATGGTCACGGCGTTGGCGATGCGCATGAGTTCAAGTTCGGCCGCCGATTTGAACATGCGACGCGCGCGGACCACCGGGTCGCCCGACCGCACCTCGAGCCCCGGCGCCTCAGCGCGCACGCCCTCGACGATGAAGAAACGCGTGGTGCCCTCAACGGCGAGGACCCCTTTGCCTGCCCCGCGATCACGCAAAGCGCCGGCTAGACGCGCAAATGGACTTTCCGGTTCATTCCACGGGCGCACCTCCGCTGGAACTGAAAGGGTCTCGCGAACCGAGGGCTCCTCGAAAACCGGAGTGACGATCACGGGCTCGCCCCTCGCCGGGAGGATGGCTGCGGTGGTGCGTTCCGACCGCCGCCACCGGACCCCGGTGAAATACTCTAGCGTCGAGCCAGACTCGACCAGCAGCGCTCCAAAGCCGCTCGTGGCCAACCCCTCCTTGAGGGCGTTGAGGCGGCCCAAGTACTCGTCTTGGCCTATGGGCTTGGCGCTGGTCGTCAAGGACGTCAGGGGTGGCGTAGACGCAGGCGAGGCCGCAGCGCCAGCGCTCCTCGGCCCAACGAGCGTCGCCGCTCCCGCGAGAGCCAGTAGATTTCGTCGTGACGGCATAGCGCCCTCCTTGCGGCCTTGCGCGGACTGGGGTGGGGCGCTCGCCTCACCACACGCGCGACCGTATAGGGCCGTTGACGAGCGTCTAGTCCCGCCCTGCTTCGGAAACGCTAGCCGCCTTAAGCGCGAGGGTCCGCGCAAGAGCGTCAAAAACAGGCCCCCAGGCCCCGAACCGCTCCGTACGGAACGCTCGTGCGTTGGGATACCAAGGGTGGCGCTCGGAGCCCAAGGCGGGCCAGGGGGCTGGTGGAAGGATGAACCAAGCGGCCGTTCCGGCCGCCGCCGCCATGGCGGTGGACGCGTTGGCCACGCCGACCACAAGATCTAGCGCAGCACTCAAGGCGAGGCCGCCGTCAAGATCGTTGGTTCTGTCAAGATCCGCCGGCTCGAACATTGACACGCCCATGGCCTCGAATTGATCAAGTTCAGCGCGGCAGTCGCCGTATTGCACATTGACGAACTTCACCCCTTTGGTCCTTAGCAACGTCTCCCACGCGGCTAGGGGCGGGTAATGCTTCCCACGATGCCCGTAGGTCTTAAGGCTCTTCCAGCAGATCCCCACCTTCAGCCCCGGACCGAGACGCTCCAGCCGGTCGGCCCACAGGGCGTGCGCGTCTGGGTCCGGCCGCAGCCGGCCTCTGGCGGGCGTGAATTGCTCCATGCGGCTCCTGAAGCCTGCAGCGAGCGAGCCCAAGGGCGCCCAAAGCGCGCAATTTTGAGCTTCAGGTGGGCAGGCGGCCACAGGCCGCCCCTTTAGGACCTGTGTGTTTAAAGCGACGACCTCGGCCCGTGGAAAGGAGCGCGCGAAGGTCAATTGCAGGCGCGGGGACACGGCGAGCACGAGGGTTCCCATAGGACCCAAGGCGTCAAGAACATCCGGGATCATGCTTGAGAACATGAGTTCATCGCCAAGCCCTTGTTCGGCGACGACAAGGAGACGCTCGCTCTCTAAGGGCGTTTGCGGCGTCCAGCGTCGGCCAGGCATGTGGAAAATCGGCGCTGTGGCCAGGTCCGGAGAGAGGCGCGCCTCGTAGTCGCGCCACCCGCCCTCGAGATTGCCGGATGCGAGGCGTGCTTGAGCGCGGAGAAACTGGGCTGCGGCCTTGCGATCAAAACCGGGGTCGGCGAGCATTTGGTCGCAGGCGTTCAAGCACCCGGCGAGATCTCCGAGATCGAGCTTGGCGATGGCGCGATTATAGATCGCCTCGGACCAGTCGGGCGCTAGAGCGAGGGCCTGTTCAAGGAAGGAGAGGCCTTGCTCCGTGTCCCCGAATTTCACCAGCGCGGATCCGAGGGCGTTCCAAAGCGCCGCGTCGTCAGGATTGGTCTTAAGGGCGCGGCTCAGGAGGTCCACAGCCTCGTCGAAGCGACGAAGCTCGAGGAGCGCGCACGCCAGCTGCGTGGCAACGACGGCGCTCTCGGGCGCGACCTCAAGCGCCCTGGCGAGAAACGCCGCACTCACTTCGTCGAGGCCCAAGGCCTGGGCTAGGCGGGCGAGGTCGCTCAGGAGTTCCACGCTGGCCGGATCCAGGGCGAGGGCCGCCTGATAGGCGTCAACGGCGCCGCTGAGATCGCCGGCGCCTTCCCGCGCCAGGGCGATGATTCGCAGGGGCAAAGGACTTGTGAGGGCGAGACGTTGCGCGCTTCGCGCCTGGATCTCGGCTTCAGACCAAACGCCATCGCCGAGGGCCGCAAGGGCGCGGCTGAGCGCGAGGCCCACGGCCGCATGCGGTTCGGCGGCGACGGCCTTTGCAAGGGCGAGGGCGTGATCGCGCCACATGGAGGGCGCGGGTTCGTCCCGCCGTCCCGCCGCGCGAGCGTCCGAAAGCACCTCGTCCTCCTTGGTGACGCGGGATCCCATGGTGTCCTTGGTGAACCGCTTCGGCTGTCCATCTGGTTAACGCAGGGCGTCGATCAGCCTCCAGCGCGACTGGCGCGGCGGGCGCAAAGCGCGCGCTGGGACCTGCGCTGCCTAGCCTGAGGGTCCCCCCTCCGCACGTGACCGCAAGCGGATCAACCTTGGATCAAGAGCCGTCGCGTCGTCGCGCTCCGAACTGCGCCCGCAGGGTCTCGGCCTTGGCGCGGATAGCGGCGCGATCGGCCGCATCCATGCGGGCGAGATTGCGGTACGGCATGGCCATGCGGGGGTTTTTTCCGACCACCGGCTCCGCGTTTATAAGAAAATCCCAATAAAGCGCATTGAAGGGGCAGGCCTTGGGTCCGAGGCGGTCTTTAACGTCGTAGCGGCAGTCGCCGCAGTAGTCCGACATCCGATTGATGTACGCGCCGGAGGCGGCGTAGGGCTTTGAGCCTACGACACCGCCGTCGGCGAACGTGGCCATGCCGTGGGTGTTGGGCAGCTCCACCCACTCAAAAGCGTCGGCATAGACGGAAAGGTACCATGCGTTGATCTCGTCGGGATGGACCCCGATGAGCATTGCGAGATTGCCGGTGACCATCAGGCGTTGGATATGATGGGCGTAGGCGTGGTCCCGCGTGGCGACGACGGCTTCGCGGACACAGCGCATGTCAGTCTCCCCGGTCCAATAGAAGTCGGGGAGGGCCCGGACCGCGCCAAGAGCGTTGCGTGTCTTATAGTCTCGTCCTTCAAGCCAGTAGACGCCGCGAATAAACTCCCTCCAGCCGATGATCTGGCGCACAAATCCTTCAACGGCGTTGAGCGGCGCCCGCCCGGACCGGAAGGCGGCCTCTGCGCGACGGCAGACGTCCAGGGGATCCAGGAGGCCGATATTCAGGGACGCGGCGATCCGAGCGTGCCACATGGACACTTCTCCGGCGAGCATGGCGTCCTGGTAGGTCCCAAAATCCGCCAGGACCGCCGTCATAAACGCCTCAAGGGCGGCGTCAGCTTCCTGCGCATTAGTGGGATAGGCGAAGGAGGCCCCGTCCCCAAAATTGTTGGCGAACTGAGCCTCGACCTCCATCATGACCGCTCGTGTCGTCTCGTTGGGGGGCGTGCCGGTCCGTGCGGGCGGCCTGACCCCCTTGGGCGGCGGCGCGCGATTTTCCACGTCAAAATTCCAGCGGCCGCCCGCAGGCTCTTCGCCGTCCATCAAAAGACCGGTCTTGCGGCGCATGAGGCGGTAGAAAAACTCCATCCTCAGCTCCTTGCGCCCAGCCGCCCATGCGCGAAAAGTTTCATGGGATGCGATAAAACGGTCGTCGGCGCGGATTTCCACCGGGGTTGAGCTCAGTGCCGCAAAGGCGTCGAACGCGTCTTTAAGCCGCCACTCTCCCGGTTCTGTGAGCACGATCCGCGCGAAGTCGCCGTCCGCCGCCGCGCGCATGGCTTCGCCAACGAGGGAGGGGCCGGAGCCTGGATCCCCGAGCCGGATGTAGCGAACGTTGGCGCCCCGCCGCCTCAGCCGCTCAGCGAACTGGCGCATGGCCGAGAAGACGAGAATGAACTTCTGCTTGTGATGCGCGGCGTAGGCTGTCTCGTCGAAGACCTCGGCCATGAGGACGAGGTCATGAGCCGTATCCAGGTCTTGTAACGCGGAAAGACTGTCGCTCAGCTGGTCGCCGAGGACGAGACGCAAGGCCCCTTTCGCCGCTGGACCTGGAGCGCGAAGCGGCTGGGCTGCGCCCGGGGACATTCAGGCTTTCTCCCCGCCGCGGCGCATGGCGTCCTTTGTGGTCAATGCCCTGCTTTGTAGAGGAGGCTTAGAACCAGAACGCCGACGGCGGCGGCCTGGGTCCACACGCGCCACCTCATGAACCGATTGGAGTTATCCGCGTTGAAGCGTCCGCCGGGCGCCATGGCGTAAAGACCCAATCCCAAGCTCGCCACGACGCCGAGCATTGAGAGGCCGATCAGGAGATCAACAAAGAGGTCCATGAATTGTGGCTCCTTGGGTGGACCTGCGCCTAGGCCCCGTGCCGCGCGCGGGAAAGATATTCCGCTCGGGTTCTCGGATCGTCGCGGATCGTTCCAAGAAGGCGGCTCGTGGACAGGGTCGTCTCCGCCCGGTTCACGCCCCGCAGCGTCATGCAACTATGCTGCGCCTCGATGGTCACGCCTACGCCAAGGGGATCTAGCACATCCTGAATGGCGTCGGCGATTTCGGCGCTGAGCTTCTCTTGGATTTGCAGTCGGCGCGCGAACCCCTGAACGACCCGGGCGAGTTTAGAGATGCCCACAACCCGACTGCGCGGGACGTAGCCCACATGGGCCCAACCCGTAACGGGCAGCATGTGATGCTCGCACGTGCTCACAAGGCGGATGTTCGCGAGGACGATGAGCTCCTGATATCCGCCAACGTCTTCGAACGTCCGCTCAAGGTGGGCGCGCGGATCATCCTGATAGCCGGAGAAAAGCTCCCGATAGGACCGGGCGACACGCGCGGGCGTGTCGAGCAGTCCCTCACGGTTTGGGTCGTCCCCAGCCCAACGGATCAGGAGCCGGACGGCGGCTTCAGCCTCCGCCTGCGTCGGCGGGATCGAGGGCGATCCGGATATCTCCGGTCCGGCCTCGAAAGCGGTCTTGTACGCGATCACGCGGAGCTCCAGTGCGGCGACGATGAGGCCGACTGTTTTATATCTCAATCGAGACAATAAAAAGAGGAGTTGTGACGCTTCCTCGTTAAGCCGTGGTTGCGGCTTGTCGTACAGCGGCGGCTGGCGCGTGGCGGAGGGCCCTGTCAGGTCCTCGCTCGGCCGTAGGTGTTTGATAAGCCCGAACAAACGCCGACCCGAGGTCATCGGCGAGGCGCGTCAAATCGAGGGGCCTTATGACCGATCCGTTGAGCTGATCCTGGTGCAAGCAGGCGATCAGGATGGGTGAGATGAGCATGAGGGCCGCAGCGTGGGCGTCGGTCTCCACCATTTCACCGCGGGTCATGTGGACCCTAAGACGGGCTTCCAAGGCGTCGACGGTGGGGTCAATGATGTGCCGCAGTGTTGATCCGCTCACCCGCGGATCGAGCAGGCCTTCGGCGAGACTGACGGCGAAAAGATCGCCTAAACGGACCTCGTGGGCGGCGTTCAACGCCCGCACCAAGGCGGTCAGGTAATCCTTGATGGAGGTTTCAAAGTCTTTGTCAGAAGCTTTCTGAGCGTCGAGACCCTGACGCCCTAACCGCAGGCATTCCTCAAAAATAGCATCGACGACATTGTGTCTCGCACCGAAATAATGCCGGAGCGTCGGTATCGCCACGCCCGCCGCCGACGACAGATCGCGCAGGCTTAGCGACCCTCCGTCGCGCCGCATCATCCGAACTGACATGCGGCGCAGAAGTTCACGACGCTTGGTTTCGTACGCCGCGTCCCGGTGTCCCTTCGGCCGACTCATCCCATCGCCTCCGGCGCTCGAACGCCCATCGACGCAAAGCGGCGAAGGCTCAACCGCGGCGCTAGTGGCGCGTTACCTGATCGCTTGCTCATAAAGTGGATCATAAGCCCAAACCCTTCAACGGGACTACCTTTATCGTCTCCTCAGACCATCACAGTGTGGAGTTTTTCGTCACACCTATAACCTTTCAGATCAGGTCAAGCCGAATGGCGAGGGCGACAGCTTGAGTACGCGTTCTAACCTTGAGTCGCCGGCACACCTCACTGAAATATTTATTCACCGTATGGGTCGAGAGGGAGAGTTTATCTGCAATCATCATCGCGGTGAGGCCTTCGCTAAGTAGACGAAGGCAGTCTATCTGTCTTGGTGTCAGAGTGGATTTCATCATTCTCATTTTCGTCCTCTAAAACCGCTTCAGCATTCATGTGATTAGGTGAGTTTCGTGGATCACGCACAACCCGCTTATCGCTGAGAACTCTATGAGGCCGTCGCTTCCGGTCCTCTCAGCGATTTTTTTCCCATTGTGCTTGCTCCGTGTTTCGGCCGTCTAGGGCCGCCCCAAATCAAGTCTCTCAATGTCCACGCTCAGCCCGACAAAGCGTTGGGCTGGACCGTCCGCGCAAGGCGACGACCAGGGTTTCTCCCACTTGGCCGGTCGTTGATAAACCCGGCATAACCCTGGGATGGCCTTCGATTCTTCCATTGACGCAGCCCGTGAGGTGTTGCGTCGCGTTTTCGGGCACGCCGACTTTCGCGGCCTTCAGGCGAAGGTCGTGGAGGAGGTCCTGGCTGGGCGCAACGCCTTGGCGGTCCTTCCGACGGGGGGCGGTAAGAGCCTGTGCTACCAGATACCGTGTCTTATGCGTCCAGGACTGGGACTGGTGGTGTCCCCCCTCATCGCCTTGATGGCGGACCAGGTTGGAGGCCTTAAGCAGCAAGGCGTCGCAGCTGCGCGCCTTGATTCCAACGCCACGCCTGAAGAGCGGCAGGAGGTCTGGCGCGCCATCGAGGACGGCGCCCTGGATCTTCTCTATGTCTCGCCCGAAGGGTTGATGCAGGGCGGTATGCTCGAACGGCTATCGCAACGGCGCATCGCCCTTGTTGCGGTGGACGAGGCTCATTGCGTCAGCCAGTGGGGGCACGATTTCCGACCCGAATACCGAGCCCTTGGCCGCTTGGCCGAGGTGTTCGCTTCCGCGCCGCGCCTGGCGGTTACGGCCACGGCGGATCTGCGCACAAGAGAGGATATTCGTGCGGCCCTGAAGCTGGGGGACGCCAGCGAGTTTGTCGACAGCTTCGCGCGCCCTGAGCTCAGCCTGGCGGCGGAGCGAAAATCAGGGCCGGCGCGAGCCCGTGTTCTGGAGTTAGTCCGGGCGCGGCCTCGACGCTCAGGCGTGGTCTATTCGGGATCAAGAGCCGCCACGGAGGAAATCGCCGCTCATCTGTCGTCAGCAGGGACGCCCGCCTTCGCCTATCACGCCGGATTGGACCGGATCGTGCGCCAAGACCGTTTGTCTCGGTTTCTAGACCAGGAGGAGGCGGTCATGGTGGCGACCATCGCGTTTGGCATGGGCATTGATAAGCCAAATGTCCGCTACGTCATCCATGCCGACCCGCCCTCATCCCTGGAAGCCTACTGGCAGGAGGTGGGCCGCGCAGGCCGCGACGGTCGTCCTGCGGAGGGCGTGACGCTTTACAGCGCTTCCGATAAGGCGTGGGCGTTACGGCGGATTGACGAGCGCGACTTGGCGACCGACGTCAAGCAGGTTCTTCGCCGTAAAGTGCAACAACTCTACGCCATGTTGGACGGCGCCATGTGCCGTGCAGCAGCGGTGCGACGCTACTTCGGCGAGACCGATGCAGCGGCGTGCGGCGTCTGTGACGTTTGCCGCGAGCCACCTGCGACAGTGGACGTCACCCGTCCAGCTCAAATGGCACTGAGTGCGGTCCATCGTCTGCAGGGGCGCTGCGGCCGCGGCCGTCTTATCGAGCATCTCACCGGCAAGACGAAGGAGGCCCGCCCGGAGGAGATGCGCCTGTCGACCTTCGGCGTCGGCGCTGAGCTCTCGCCGCCGGCGTGGCGCTCACTTGTTGACGGTCTCTTGATGGAGGGGCTCTTGCGGGAGGATCCGAACGATGGACGGCCCCTCATAGGTCTAGGCGATCCGGAAGCCGTGCGCGCCGTCTATAAAGGCGATAGGCCCGTGCTTACCCGACGCGATCACCTCTCGGGCGGAACCTCGCCGCGTGTGGGTCACGCGCGCATGGGCGCGGCGACAAGCCTGAAGGATCCCGGCGATGCGCCCACCCAGGGCCTTTTGGACGCTCTACGCGCATGGCGTCGGCGCGAAGCTTCGGAGCGATCCGTGCCGCCCTACGTCATCTTCCATGACCGCACCTTGAACGAGATCGCGCAGCGCCGCCCAGGATCCTTGGAAGACCTGGCCGAACTCAGCGGCGTCGGCCAGGTGAAGCTAGAGAAATACGGCTCAGCAGTTCTTAAACTGGTGATGACCGCCTGATAGACTCCTTTTAATTGGGAGGGGACCAGGGTCCTGCACCATGCGCCGGCTTCATCGGCGCGGCCGATCCCGGCATTCGGGCGGCGAAGAATAGACCGACGCCCGCCGCCAGGAGATCCACCCCCACGATCACGCCGACGATGACGACCGAGCCGGCGGCGCTCATGGCGGCCACGGCCGCCGCTAACAGCAAGTCCGCCAAGCCGGCGACCAAAATCCACCTCCAGCCCTCCGCCGCACGTCTACGCGCGTTTAAAGCGAGGGCGCAGAGAGTCGCCCCATCCAGAAGGAGATAGAGGCCGACGAGAAACGACAGTCCGACTGCGCCGGCGACGGGCTTCAGGAGGATCAGGCCGCCGATAACCAGAGCGATGGCTGCCGACAGAAGGCTCATACCCAAATGCGCCTGACGGCGGGCGCCGACGGCGGAGACGATGCCCACGACGCCGACCAGAAAAAGAGTCCACCCGAGGATGAGGGCTGCGGCGACGCCGGCGAGGATGGGAAAGATCAGAGCGCCTGCGCCAAGAAGGATCAAAGCCGCAGCCTCGAGCGACAGCCAAGCGGATCTAAGGGAAGGCGAAGGCATGACCCCTCCAATGGCCTAATGCTTGGACGGCGAAGAAGGCGCCGCCGCCCGCCGAATGGACGTTCCCGCCTGTTGCAGTCGACGGACAGTTGATCCTACCCTGAAACGGCGGCGCGCGCCTTGACGCAGCGCAAGATTTCTTCGCCCTTGGCGCGCCGGTGAGGTCGTCAGGGCTTCCCTTGGACGCCCTGCCCGATAGTCTGCGCCCGGAAGGGGCGCATCCAGAGCGCGAGTGCTCTGGAGCTGAATACGCGTTTTGGGCGTTGTCGGCGCGGGGGTCCGAGGGAGGGGGTATGGACTTCATCGTCGCCGTAAGCGGCTGGAGATGTGGGCCTCGGAATGCGGGCGTAGAAAGCGGCGGGTATGGAGCAGGATGGAAGATGCGGTGCAAGCAAGCGGCCCTGTTGGGAATTTTGGCCCTAGGCGCCTGCGCCAGCCACCCCCCGCTTCAGACTATGAGAGCGCCTGAACCGGCTAAGGCTGTCGATGAGTCGAAGCTCTTCACAGGGCGTTGGTATGAGATCGCTAGAACCCCGGAAGCCTTGACCCACGGCTGCGTCGCCGGGACGACGGATTATTATCGCGCCAGCGATGGCAGCCTTATCGACAAGGACGCCTGCAGGACCGGCACGCCGAATGGAAAAGAAAAGGTCGTTTTCGGTCCAGTCAAGATCCTCAATCCCGGAGATAATACAAAGATATTCGTCAAATATCAGGTTATGGGCGTTTTCTATGTGCCCCGAACCTACTGGGTGCTCGACCACGGCGGTCAGTACAGTTGGTTTATCGTCTCCGACCCAGATTTCAGGCGCCTTATCGTCTACACGCGAGCGCCACGTCTGGATGCGGCGCAGATGCAGAAGCTTGTGAAAAGAGTTCAAGCCTTGGGGTACGACCCTCAAAAGCTCGAATTCCCTACGCCCTTTCCGCAGCCGGAGGGTGCGCCGAAGCTCTCGCCAGGGGGCTGAAGGTCGCGTATCGCCCGAATGCGCAGCTGCGCCTCCTAGCCCTGTCACAAATGGCGCCAGGCTTCGTCTGGAGCGCTCCTGAAACGATCAGCAGTTTGACGACAGCATTCGCCTGCTCGGTCAGTCTGCGCCCAACATTGCAGCCTTGGCGGCAGTAGTCAAAATTCTGGACCTTAAGGTGGAGCATTTCCAAAAGACCTTATGGGCTCGACCTGGATTTGTGGTGCAAATATTACATTTTCTTTCTCAAATGATCTTTACTTGTCGGTCAAGAAGGGCTTTGAAGCCCGCAACCATAAACAGGACGGTTGAGTATGGAAAACCAGAGCCCGATGATTGAACTGACGTCTGAAATCGTCGCGAACTACGTAGCCAATAACACGGTTTCAATTGATGAGCTGCCTGCCCTGATCAGGACGGTAAGCCAGACGCTGAACAGCCTTGGGCAGACTGCTCCAGCTCTTGAGCCAGAGATTGAGAAGCCGACTCCCGCGCAAATCAAAAAGTCTATTCGTCCCGATGGTCTCGTGAGCTTCGTCGACGGCAAGCCTTATAAGACTTTGAAGCGCCACTTAGCCAAGCACGGGCTGACCATCGCTGAGTATAAAGAGAAATACGGTCTGCCTAAGGACTATCCGAGCACGTCGCCGGAATATTCCGCGAAGCGCTCCGCCATGGCGAAGACCCTCGGCCTGGGCCGCCAGAGAACCGGCGCGGGCGAGGGCGTAGAAGCGGATCTGAAGATTGCGCCTAAGCGTGTCGTGCGGAAGGCCAAGGCGTAGAAAAGCGCTCGACCCCGCCGTAGGATAGGCTCCAGCGGCGGGTCAAAGTGCGCTCAGGCGGAGCGCAGCGGCGATCTTATCATCGTCCCATCGCGGCGTTGAGCACATAGGCGAGACGGACGCCCGCTTTCATCAGCTGAAGGCGGGCGATCCTGAGCGCCTCAGCCTGATAAGCGTCGGTGAGGGCGATGGGCGCTCGATCCGACGCGCAGCCCGGGGGCGGATTAAAACTGTATACTGACGTTCTAGCCACTGCGAAGCTTTCTAGGGCCCATTGCTGAGGGCCTCCCTGCAACCATGCTTTGCGGTCGGAGGGGGTGATCTCCTTTTCCAGCGCCTTCGCCGCGGCCTCCGGATCCGGGCCGAGGGGCGCAAGGACGGCTGTATCCCAGTAGCTATGAAGGTTGAGCGTGCGCGAGCCGCCCAGGGCGACCATGACGCAGTTCCCGCCTTTATCCTCGTGATCTGAAGCGTGGAGAGGTTGATGGAGGTCGCCGACGAAATGCAGTACGTATTTCAACGCGATAATTTTTTCAGCCTCGGGGACAGCCGGATCCGCAAGTTCGGACCTGAAGGCGTCGATCTTATCAATGATGCAGTCGTGTGCGGGCCCCACGCTCGCGAGCCCCGATATGGCCGGGAAGCCGTTGCACGCGCTTCGGATATCGGGCGCATCGATCTCAATGTCTACGTAGTGCCATTCCGCGGTTTCTTTATGTCCGGCGCCGCGCCAGGCGTCTGCCCAGCTCGCGCGGGCGAGAAGGTCAGGCGCAGTGAGCGTGTCTTTATCGTCTGCGAGGAGCGAATCCACGGCCGCGCGCGCTTTGGGGGTCAAGGCGTCCCGAGCAATGGCCGCTACGATGGCGTGTCCCTCAAAGCCCCAGGCCAAGGCCCCTGATGCGGGCGCCGTTGCGAGGATGATGACGATGGGCAGAAGAGGGAATTTCATGGGCGGGCTTTGACCTCGATAGGATGGCGGCGTTTCTCACGCCGGGGACGGGCGGCGCTCACGCGAGACGAAGCGACGGTTTTCAGGCGCCGCGGCGTGCTGCCCATGGGGTCCGAAAGCGCCATCCGCAGGTCAGCTGACCTCACCCGCGGGGGCCTGGGTTTGGCCGAAAAGGAAACGGTCGACGTAGGCGCACAGGGATGCGATTTCCTGGGCGGCGACCAGGTCGGCGCCGAGCTCTTCGGCGGATCGACCGCTTTCGAGGGCTGTTTGATAAACGGTCCGTCCACGAATAATGATCGGCGCGACCGGCAATTTAAGAAGATTGAGCGCCTCGATGGACCGCCTGACGATAGGCGGTTCGATGGTTTCCCGCGCCGTCGGCGCCTGGTTGAGAACGACCAGGCCGGGCTTGCGCAATTGCTTGATGATGGCGCTGGTTCTGATGGCGGACGCAAGGTCGAGGAATGTCGGACGGACCACAAGCAGGCAGAGATCGGACAGGGCGACGGCTTGAGCGACCTCCTCTTCCAGCACAGCTGGCGTATCAATCACGAAGGCGTCGACCCCGGCGCTTGCGGCGGCGGTCTTGAGGGTGAACAATTTGGGTCCGGAGGTCTCCAAAGCTTCCGGACCGGGGTTTTGGCGGGCCCGGAAAACCTCAATGCAGGACCGTTGCCGATCCGTATCAGCGAGGATGGTTTTGCGGCCGCGTAAATGGAAGCCGATAGCCAGGTGACAGGCGATGGTCGTCTTCCCAGACCCGCCCTTCCGACCGATGATGCCCAACGTTCTCACGGCTACCTCGCCCCGGCCACGCGCCCTCCTAGACCAAAGTCAAACTCAGCTGCATGCGCCGCGATATGAAACTTTCGCGTCGGTCGCCAAATGGCGCATTTACAAGGCGGATGTTCAAAAAAGGCCCTGCGTCCGACGACTATAGGTCCTTGGGGTGTGTGTGAGGCCATGGTGCGGCGACTATACCGCGTCCGAACCAGTTGCGCCTATCGGGAATAGAATGAAGTCGCCCACGCCGGAGGGCGTGGGCTTGAACCCATGACGGGCGCCGGGATCAGAGGGCGTTGCAGGGCCGGTTTAGTGGGCCCTGGCCTCCC
>Ga0209208_10000534_pt1 | contig 49846 bp, 29 predicted proteins | sample S1TSphfallax_3_FD_187694 | JGI IMG/M metagenome (GOLD analysis project Ga0209208, IMG submission 187694) | Host-associated microbial communities from peat moss isolated from Minnesota, USA - S1T2_Fd - Sphagnum fallax MG (SPAdes) (version 2) | ecosystem: Host-associated > Plants > Peat moss >... | reverse complement strand
TGCAGAAGAGACCACCGAACAAGACGTTGCTCATGAAGAGTGCAAAGAGGCAACTGAGGTTTCAGTGTCGGAAGCAAATCAGAATGATGAAGTGAAAGAGGTGGAAAGTAGTGTTGGCATCGAAGAATCTAATGAAATTCCTCAAAATCCAAAGGTTGAAGAAGCCATTGAAGACAACGTTGGTGATGAAGAATCCAAGGACACAACTGAGGTTTCAGAATTGGAAGCAGATAGAAGTGATGAAATGAAAGATGCTGATAGGAACATTGCCATTGAGGAATGTACTGAAATTCCTCCAAACATAAATGCAGAAGAGACCACCGAAGATGACGTTACTGATAAAGAATTCAAAGGGGCAACTGAGGTTTCAGAGTTGGAGGCGAATAAAAATGATGAAGTGAAAGAGGTGGAAAGTAATGTTGGCATTGAAGAATCTAATGACATTCCTCAAAGCTTGAATGCTGAAGAAGTCATGGAAGACAGTGTTGATGATGAAGAACGCGAGGACACAACTGAAGCTTCAGAATTGGAAGCAAATAAAAGTGATGAAATGAAGAATGCTGAAAGGAACATTGCCATTGAGGAGTCTACTGAAATTCCTCCAAACGTAAAGGCAGAGGAGATCATCGAAGATGATGCTGGTGATGAAGAATGCAAAGACGCAATACAGGTTTCAGAGTTGGAAGCAAATAAGAGCAATGAGATGAAAGAGGTCGAAAATAGTGCTGGCATTGAGGAATCCAATGAAATTCCTCAAAGCCTAAATGTTGAAGAGGCCATTGAAGACAATGTTGGTGATGAAGAATGCAAGGACACAACTGAGGTTTCAGAATTGGAAGCAGATCAAAGTGATGAAATGAAAGATGTTGAAAGGGGCATTGCCATTGAGGAGTTTACTGAAACTCCTCCAACCATAAATGGAGAAGAAACCACTGAACAAGATGTTGCTCATGAAGAGTGCAAAGAGGCAACTGAGGTTTCAGAGTCGGAAGCAAATCAGAATGATGAAGTGAAAGAGGTGGAAAGTAGTGTTGGCATTGAAGAACCTAATGAAATTCCTCAAAATCCAAATGTTGAAGAAGCTGCTGAAGACAATGTTGGTGATGAGGAATGCAAGGACACAACTGAGGTTTCAGAATTAGAAGCAGATAGAAGTGATGAGATGAAAAATGTTGAAAGGAACATTGCCATTGAGGAATCTACTGAAATTCCTGCAAGCATAAACGCAGAAGAGACCACTGAAGACGATGTTGCTGATACAGAATGCAAAGAGGCAACTGAGGTTTTGGAGTTGGAAGCAAATAAGAGTGATGAAGTGAAAGAGGTGGAAAGTAATGTTGGCATCAAAGAATCTAGTGAAATTCCTCAAGGCCCAAATGTTGAAGAAGTCGTTGAAAACAATGTTGATGATGAGGAATGCAAGCACACAACTCAGGTTTCAGAATTGGAAGCAAGTATAAGTGATGAAATGAAAGATGCTGAAAGGAACATTGCCATTGAGGAATCTACTGAAATTCCTACAAGCATAAATGCAGAAGAGACCACCGAAGACAATGTTGCTGATACAGAATGCAAAGAGGCAACTGAGGTTTTGGAGTTGGAAGCAAATAAGAGTGATGAAGTGAAAGAGGTTGAAAATAGTGGTACCATCGAGGGGTATAGTGTAACTCCTCTAAGCATAAATACAGAAGAGGCCACTGAAGAGGATGGTGCTCAGGAAAAATGCAAAGATTCAACTCAAGTTTCAGAGTTAGAAGAAGATAAGAATGATGAAGTGAAAGAGGTTGAAAGTAGTGGTGCCATTGAAATGTCTAGTGAAATTCCTGAAGCCACTGAAAATGATGTGGGTGATGAAAACTGTAAAGACACAACAATTGTTTTGGAAGTGGAAGCAGATAAAAGTGATGAACTAAATGAGGTTGATAGGAGTACTCCCATCGAAAACTCCAGTGAAATTCTTGGAAGCATAAATGTGGAAGAAGTCAATGAAGATGATGCTGGTCATGAAAAATGCAAAAGCACAATTGAGGTTTTAGAGTTGGAAGTAGATAGGAGTGATGAAGTGAAAGAGGTTGAGAGTAGTGTTGGCATAAAGGAGTTGAATGAAGTTCCTCAAAGCATGAATGCAAAAGAAGCCACCAAAGATGATGCTAATGATGCAGAATGTATAGAAGGAACTGAAATTTTAGAGTTGGAAGCAAATAAGAGTGATGAAGTGAAAGAGGTTGAGAGCAATGTTGGCATGGAGGAGTCGAATGAAATTCCTCGAAACATAAACACGGAAGAAGGCACCAAAAATGATGTAAGTGATGAAGAATGCAAAGACATAGCTAAGGTTTTAGAGTTGGAAGCAGATAAGAGTGATGAAGTGAAAGAGCTAGCTAGCAATTCAGCCATTGAACATGACAAAGGGTGCAAAGAAACACTTGAGGTTTCAGAGGTGGAAGGAGATAAGAGTGATGAAGTGGAAGAGTTGGTTCGAAGTGTAACTAGAGAGGAGTGTAATGAGAATGTGCCAAGCACAAAGGATGAAAACATGAAAGATGACATGGGTGTTGAAGAACACAAAGCCCTAGTTGGAATTTCAGAGGTGGAGGCAGACAATAGGGATGATGTGAAAGACATTGATAGCAGCCCAGCCATACAGGAGTGTAATGACATTGTGCCAAGCAAAGGTGTGGATGATCCAATTGAACTTGGTAGGTGTACTGAAGAAATCAGTGATCCAGGTGTGGTTTCAGAGGTTGCAGAAGATGAGAGTAATGAAGCAAATGAGATTGTTAGCAGCCTAGACACACAAGGGTATAAGGAAATTCTGCCAAGCACCAATGTGGATGCAACCATTGAAAATGATAGGCGTGATGAAGAGAGTCAGTATGTTGCTGCAGTTTCAGAGGTGGATGCAGAAATCAGTGATGAAGTGAAAGAACTTTTCAGCAGCACAGCCACAGAGGAGTGTCATGAAAGTTTGCCAAGCTCGCATACAGTTGAAGCCACTGAAGATTATAGATGTGACTATGAAAAGAGAGGAGAAATAGGTGGGGATTCAGAGGTGGATGCAGAAAAGAGTGTCAAAGCAGAAGTGACTGTTAGCAGCACAGACATGGAGGCATGTAATGAAATTCTCCAAAGCACAAGTGTGAAGGAAACCGCTGAAGATGGTAGGTGTGATGAAGAAAGTGAAGATAAAGCTGGAGATCTGGAGGTTGAAGCAGTAAACAGTGGTGAAGTTGAAGAAGTTGTAAGCAGCCCAGCTCTGCAGGAATCCAGTGTAACTCTTGAAAATAATAGTGTGATTGAGGCTGCTGAAATTAATAGGTCTCATATACATAGGATTATAGAGACTGAGGCATTGGATGTGGAAACATCAAAATATGAGGAAACAGGTGAGGTCTCCAAACCCCAGAAAGGTGCTGAAGCTCAGCTGCAGGTTGATTTGAGCAGTACATTGGAGGAGAGTTTGAGTGCCAATTCTTTGCGGTTGGAAGGAAACAAACTTTTCCTCCAGGAAGATTTTTATGGTGCCACACAACTGTACACAAGAGGTATTCTTCAGGCAATGAAGGAGCAGGAGCACAGTAGATCTCATGGATCTGTGAAGAAGTCTACTAGAATTGCAAATGGGCATGGAGCTGAGTCTGAGGTTTTGCTTGCCTACTCAAACCGTGCAGAAGCATGGATTCGACTTCAAGAATATGAGAAGGGGTTGGAGGATGCCCAGAAGGCACTTGCCCTGCAACCTGATCATCTCAAGAGCCTGTTCAGAAAAGGAAGGGCATTGCTTGGGCTTCACCAGTATCGTGAAGCACATTCCATCTTGCAAGTACGTGCATTGTTCTTCTATCCACATTACCTTACCAATCTCTGTTTATTCTGTGAGATGATCAGTGAATACAGCTCAGTCAGAATATGAGGTCTCAACTAGATTTTTAACTCACCAATTTGGTATTTTTAAAGTGCTGACAGCAATCTCTATCTGAAAACTTTTCACTGCTAGCTAATATTCTATCCATCACCCAGCAGTTTTCTGTATACCATTGGGTGTCTGTCATGACATTGAGAATGCGACTATACAACAGTCTCTTGACATTGGTCTTTATTTTTTTCTTGAGTATATCCCAGACAAAAATATATTCATTTTCTTTGTACCCTATGCATTTCTGTGGGATTGACATAGCCCAAAATCATGGTTCCAGTGCAGACTTTTACTCACAGTAAATTAGTTGATTTTGTTTGTGTCACTAACTGAATGCATTGATGGCATTTTGCTTGCAGCAAGCTGCTCCACGGGCTCCATCAGACAAAGACCTTCAAGCTGCACTGCATGAGAGTACTGTTCGTGTCCAGCAAAGTGTATCAGGTTTGTTTGATTTGTCCAATTTCTATTTGAAGGGAAGGTATGTAGGGGAGTTTCCCTCATGCGCTGATTACATTGGACCTATCAAGGTGGTCGAGGTGGGTCATGGACGTGGACGGGGGCTGGTTTTGAAGAAACATGTGGAAGCTGGCGAGCTGTTACTTGTTTCAAATCCCATAGCTTTCATGCAGTTGAAAGGCTTTAACCACCATAGAGGTGTTGAAGTTTCTCAAGAATCTATCCACAGGAAGGTCCAAGAAGCATTTGCTCCAATCTTTACAAATCCACATATTTCAGGCTCAGATAGTCAAAAGTTGCACACATTATGTGATGGAGAGACAAAGTTGCCAGTTCCTCCTGCAAATTGGCTCACCTCAAACAGCAGAGGCAGAACTGTGCCCATGGCCCCAATTGATACTAGTTGCATCAGCCGCATTATTCAACTCAATGCCTTCAATGGCAATGCCACCATGGGTTGGAGAAATTTGCCAAGCTCAGCAGATCAGCAAAACAAGGTAATCATTGATTACTATAGTCTATCCTTGTGTCTTCCAATATGTCCTGATTCTGAAGTAGAATTTTCTCAAGAGGGGCTTAGTGCATAAGCAAGTGGGGCAAGTGTCCCCAACTCTTTACATCTTTGCTTCTGTTTGCTTAAATGGAGATATACATGGATGCAGGTTGAGAACTGGGGGCTATGGTGGCTACCATCCTTCATCAACCATTCGTGCATGCCTAACACATCACAAATTTTGGTGGGGAGAGCACTGTTTATATTCGCATCCCGTGATTTACAGGCTGGGGAAGAGATCACTCGAAGCTACTTTGATATCTTCCAGCCACTTCAACAACGGAGAGATCTGAGTACCAAGGGATGGGGTTTTGTCTGCCACTGTCCACGTTGCAAACTGGAAGATGCATTGCATACCCCTCTGTCTCAAGTTACAAATCACTATGCAAAGCTTGTAAGTGCCTGCTTGATTCTTGATCTGGGTGTTTTCTCATCATGTTTGAAGTCAGTTATCTTGATGAAGTCTCACTGTCTTGATATAGTTGAAAGAAACTCTATGAGCTTTCAATCCATTGAGCTGACAGGAAAGAACACTCTCTACAGATGGAGCAGACATCCAGGCCAAAGCCTGAGAGAGTATCTGATGCAAAGCATGCAGACAATCAGGCAACAGGAGCATTGAGGTTCTGCCATGAGCTGGAGAGAAAGTTGAAGGACCTAAAGCTAAGGCCTGTGGAAGAAAACTGGCTCCGAGGGTCTTTTGTGCATTCCATTGACCAGATTACTAATGAACATGAATTGAGTCCACATTTAGAGCTTGTAGTTGAAGCTATGGCAGCTGTGTGTCCAGGCAGTGAAAGCACACTACAAATGGCTGTTCATGCCAAGGATTCTGCCAAGCATGCCACTGGCAAGAAGTCAGTTCAATTTAAATCTGCTCATCACCGAGCCATGCACATATGTAGATGCACATATGGCAAGCAGAAGTCAAGTGTGCTCCAGTCTTTAGTGAATAGAGAAGACCACTAAGTATGGCAAGATGTCTCTCCCTTATTGTTAGAAAAAAGGTCACCTTTCAATCATGGTGTGAATGATATCATTCTGGTTAATGACCATAGTAGTAGCCATACATTTTGAGATTGAAATTTATAGATGCATGATGCAGGTTGAGTATTCAAAAAGCAGTGTGCAGATCATTCCTAGATACATTCTCAACAATGAGATTTCTTGGGTTTAGGGTGTGAATGACACAGGACCACCATATTCATGTAGTTTGATACACATTATTAGTACTGAGTTGGAACAAAAATCCTACATCGTTTACTTGTGTCATTTCCTTGCAGTGCAATTTATAACTCATACAACAGTGGAGATTTGTCCTGGATTTTTGGTACTTACATCTGAAGCTCACAGAATAGGCATATTTGTTTAACACTTTTTCCAATGATATTGAATTATTTCTGAAAATGTTGCATATTATCGTGCACATGTAATGTAATGTAATTCCCAGCAGAGGGAGGAGGCCACATTCCATAGTTTGATCTTGGTGCACAAGTGGGATTTTTCATCATTTTCCCCTGCAAACAACAATTCTGCCATGTAATGTAGCATATTATCATGCACATCCACATAATGTAATTCCTAGCAGAGTGAGGAGGCCACATTCTGTAGTTTGATCTTGGTGCACAAGTGGGATCTTTCATCACTTTCCCCCTGCAAGTGACAATTCTGCCATGATGGTTCTTGTCACCATTATATTAGCAACATATAACAAGCTGAACAAGAGAATCACCCTGTTGAGTTTAAATAAGAATTAGCTCAATCAACCTCTAAATGTAGCTACCGAAATGACACTTCTAGTACCTTCCAGAATTTCTACAACAGAGGGTGCTACCTTCCGCAAAGTGAGAATCTGATTTTCTACACATTAATTTGCATGGTGCTCAATACTGCCGAAAACAATCTTGAGAGTCTTGAACATCAGAAGTAGGGCCCTGGCACAAGATGTCAGCAGAACTTGGAAGCCATGAGTTTTGACTCTGGTCTGCCGACCATTGAGCAATAAAACAGGGTGAGCTATTCACAAAAATGATTGCAATATATGGTTGATCTAGTGGATAAACAAAAGTGCCTGGATGATGATTGGTGCACAAGGTGCACTGAGGCAAATTCCAGTTCACAGCTAAATCAGGTCTGAGGGTTATGCCCTCACTTGCTTCCATGCTGATGGTTAGATTCATTGTTTTGCAGTACTCACACTTCTTCATTGAACTTGTAAGCAACAAGAGCCTCTACTTGATGCACCTGCACACAAATCCAAAATCCTCCACATCAATAAGGTGCAGAGATGTATTACACCTGTTGTGAAGATTTTATGTCAAACATACTCTTATCTGACAACAATACATATTTTACTAGTGTTTAGGGGTTACATTTTCAGTGTGGCATACCGAGGAAACCTGGCAAGGTCTTTCATCAATATCACCAATTAAATGTAGGGTTGGTGCTAATCAGCTGTAAGTGGCCATGAATGGAAGACCATGAGTTGCCCTGATGTTTGATCAAAATGATTGATGAAGCAATTGCATGCACTTTCAGGAGAAGAAATACAGCAAAAACTCCAAAATTGGTAACTGGTCACTCCCAAGATGTGACAAGATTTTACAAACTATTAACAAAGAGAAATGAGCATACCTTAGTGTCAATCGATCTCAGTTTCACAATTTGAGGGTTGTGAATCAGGCGAGCATCACTATCCCCCCATGTTGGAGGCACCTTGGAGTCCACAGAAGTGTAAGCTAGCAGATCAAAAGTGCAAGCCTCTTCAAGATTTGGGAGAAATGTCACACTTGAAGCAATCTGCCGCATTATGGCTTGAATGTCAGTCATGATTTCCTTGTCACTTTTCTCTTTAGTTACCCTGCTCTTGAATCAGCAACACAGCAAAACAGTTAATGTTGCAATTCCTGGATCCTTGAAAATCATCTCCAACCTGGTTCAAATATGCCTACCCTGGAAGCATCTTCCAAGCAATCCTTGCATCCTCTAAGTGTGCCAAGCATCTTGTAAGTTCAAACGTGGGGCATTTACCCTTTATGAACTGCATCTGTGTCTGTTTCAATGGTAAAGTTCCATCTCTCCAGAACCTCCTTAGTGGAAATACTTGCAATCACCAACACAGCTCTCTCCAAGTTTCCTGCCTCCAACCAGTCTGCACAGTCCAATACACCTCATCATTTCTGGATCCTGTTCAAAGTGAGCTGCTTAAGCAGCCAAATGATGAATCTGAAGAACAAGCCAGAATCTAATTGAGAGAAAAGGATAACAGACAGAATGCAACAGATGTTGGATGTTTTCCTAACTTGAGAGTTGGGCAGTGATCGTCTCAATAAAGGCTTTCACGTTCTCCTGCTGGCATATGAGCAGTGTCATCCCATACTTCTTCACCCTTGAAAACTCCTCTGAAGGGTATATCCCACGCTGAAACAGAATGCTACAAACACAAACAAACTCTTTGAGACCCTTGCAAAGAGTTTGTAAGCACCAATCTAGATAAGGTAACAAAATCAGAACAGGAGGTAAGGGTTGCTCAAGAGAATTGCATTCCCCTTCTAGGAGACCAAACAATCTTTTTTTTTTAATCCTCACCTGTTCACAGCATAGCCTGCACATGCACCAAAAGAAAAAACATCAGTGCTCTGCACTACAATAGGAGGCCACAATGTCAATCAATGACTCTACATGTGCTCTGCACACTTAACACTAAAACATCATACTTTAAATCATCAAAGCATCATAAAACATCATACTTTTCAATCATCAAGGCATTAGAAAACATCATACTGTTGCATCATCAACGGGCATTGTAAAACATCAATTACTTCTGCATCATCAAAGGGCATCGTAAAACATCATACTTTTCCATCATCAACGGGCATCATAAAACATCATATGTTTACATCATCAAAGGGCATCATAAAACCTCGTACTTTTGCACATCATCAAAGGCATCATAACACTGCATTTCCTATGAGTCACCAACGTTGATGTTTGCTCGTTAGAATAGTGAGAAGTGTAAAGTTAAGAAGAGAACGAAGAAACGTACAGAGGAATTCACTGACGATGGCAGCTGAGCCTTTGAGCGTGATAACATCCCGTGCTGTGCCCATCCTAGTCTAATTCTCCTCTCTCTCCAGGCTTCTCCTCGAAAATAGCTCCAAAACAACACCAGAAAGAAATCTAGTACCAACGCGGCTCCCACCAAAAAACACTCTCCACGCACGCCCTTGATCAAAATTCCAATCAATTGAAAAACACCGAGCAAAAGAAAGAGTAAGCTCAATACGCACATCGAGCATGTGATGATCTGGAAACAACGGGACTGCGAGAACTGTTCTTCCGAAGAGTTCAACGGGTGTCGCAGGATGTGGCCGTTGGAATTCAAAATCGCAAGTGCGCCCAGAGAGACGGGCTCGTCGTGTGAATACGGCACGCGACGCTCCCCATTGTCGCATAATGCCTCGGCCCTTTCAACGACATCCATAAGGGTGGTAAATATTCAACCATACTAGGTCAATTGGAAACACATGGGGATTACCATGGTGAGGTGAAGCCCAAGGAATACTTGAGTTAGCCTGAAAATGTTTCTATACTGGACTCCATGTGACCTTAGAATGAAGGGATACCAAACTTTGGCCTTCTGGTTTCTATCACAATGGCTCTAGCTTGTGGGGCAGAGCCAATAAACATAGAAAACCAGAAGCACTAGGAGAATTTTTATCTGAAGGGCATGTTATCAAGTGGAATCTATACATTGTAATTGCGTGTGGCAACTATTTTACAACTATTACAAATGTGTCGCTAAAACAACAATTATGTTGCAACTAGTGTACAATGTACATATATGCAATCATGACATGTGTTCCCATTTCCACCACCTATTATGGAATACATTTCTCATCAAGTTACAATTAGTACAGCCACTAATGTGTCACTACTAAAATATATTGTTCAATTATGTTATGATTATAATACAACTATTTATAACTCTATAAGGATCCATATTCATCAATAATTTGTATCTTCATCATTTGTGTTTGATTTTGAATATTTTAAAATGTTATGGGAACATGTTACCTCGAGCTAGAAATCATCTTTGCAATGTAAAGGAAATGGAATAATGAAAAAATAACAAGAAGACAAATAAGTTTTCCAACTTACAAAACACGTGTTTTTTTTTTTTTTTGGACCCCTTCTATTTTCAAACCTCAAAACTTTCTTATGTTTTATTAATTTTAAATGATTTTAAATGTTATAAAAATGCCACCTGAAGTTTTACAAATCATTTTTGAATTTTGATAATAACAAAGCAACATACATATGCTTTTTTGGGTGTTTAGGAACTAGCCTTTGTAATGTTCAATGATTGTTTTTTTAAGTTCTTGACCCCGTCTACTTTGGGGGGCCATAACTTTTTCAATTATATTATTGTTTGATGATTTTTAATGCGCCAATAAGAAGAGTTCAAGTTTAGTTTGAAAATGAAAAAAAATGGAACCATCCCCTTGGATTTGGTCTGCCCTAAACATTTAAGTGTTTGGTCATTGGTTGGTTTACCTTATAGTTGTAACTCAATTGTAATTAAATTTGCAATTAAAGAACAACTTAAAGATTTAACCCATATACTTTGTCTTCAAATCCCATGTTACAAACTATAGAAAGAAGGTTTATTTTTTCATGTTCTCACATTAAAATACATGTGCCATCCTGGGATTAGTAGGTAGGTAGGTAGGTCCTAAGTAAATACGTAGTAGGTATGTATGTTTTAAGACCTACCAACCTACCTACCTATGGTTATGTACAACCTACCTAGTTATTAAAATAAATATTTATATGTATTTTATTTTTCAAAATATAATTAATATGCCATGTGTCATTTTTTTTTATTGTGTCACATGTCACAATCTCATACCATCATTAACAATCATAATGGACGATTGAGATTAATATTTCGAAAATATAATTTTTATGCCTAAAAATCTTCATAATGTTACATGTTAAATTTTAATAGATGGATGACAATTAATGATGTTAGCATGGCATCATGGGTGTAATTATTATAGGAGTTATAAATGAGTTGTTTTGATAAAATTGCAATTGAGTTGTAATGAATTGCACCATATATATAATGAGTTGCAATTTTACTACTCATGCAATTTGTTTATTAACAGTCATGGCATATAAATATAGTGAGTTGCAAGTGTGTTATGCAATTCAAAAATTGAGTTGCAGGGCCAGTTACAAAACATTCTTCTTTTTCATAGTGTCAAATTAAGGTTTTAGTAATTCAACCAAGTGGTCACATTACCATTTGTGTGAGCCCATAGAATTGCAGGCCTAGAATTAACGTTATTTCATATTTAGTTGTTCAAATGTTCAATTTCATAATCAATTATTCAAATTGGAAACACAATTTTTTTTTTAAACCCCCAAAATTCCATGAATTTTAAACCTTCAAAATAAATAATTAAAAGTTGAATTGGAAGCATCAAATGGCTCAAAGCACATTACGGGGGGGCGCCAATTTGGGCACTTTCACAACATTTATATAAGATATATTTCTGCAAAATGTATTGCATTTAATTTTGGGTTTCACTTTTGGTTTTTGGGCTTAATATTTTGATTTTCACAAAGTTAATGATAACTAATATTATTTGAATTTTTTTAATAAATACTTAAATTCAAGGAATATTGAATATATTTATGGTATATACAATATAATAAAATTTGTTTTTAATTTTGGACTACATTAGGTTTGGGTTTGAATTAATCAACCAAAAATGTTTGAAATAATTTATTTTTTAATTGCCCACCTCACATATTTTGTCATCTTCCATTTGAAAATGATAGTTTGTCAAAATGTTAATTACCACATACTTATGGTCATAACCCCCAAAAACACCCATTTGTGATATGATAATTATCAAATTTTTCCCATGGTTCACAAACTTATTCCAATCATATGGAATCACAATGTTTAATAAATACTACAAATTTCATAAAGACTAAAAATCATTTCAATCATTTTTTGAGTATATTTTCATTTTTTAATACATAGTGACGTACATTTTTTTGGTACAAATATATTTTGGAACCTCACAATATAAGTTGGAAAAAGGAATTTTCTTTGCAATTAAATTCTTTGTGTTATAATTACCATATTATGCAAAAAGTTTGAAAAATATGTGTTCCAATATTACCATGGTTGAACTTCAAACATGGATACCCTTGGAAAACAATACATTGTGATAACATTGTTGGCCCCTTGTAATTTGATTTCACCTAAATATGAACTAAATTGAACCCATAAAATTATTTCATTTAACTAACCAAAGTGGTCAGAAGTTCATTTGCGAACACAAAAATAAAAATAAAAACCCCCTGAAAGCTCCATGAACTCCTTACCCTCAAAATAAATGGTGAAAAATTCAATTAAGGCATTAGAAATGAACTGAATTGGACCCACAAAATTAGAAACTTCAAGCCTAATTGACTGAAGTGGTTAGAAGTTCAATGAACTACACAATTTTTTTTTTAAAATACCCCCAAAGTTCCATGAACCTTGGACCCTCAAAATAAGTGGTCAAAAGTTGAATTGGAAACATTAGAAATGAACTAAATTAAACCCACAAAGTTTTTCACTCAACCCTAATTAATTGAAATGGTCAAAAGTTCATTTGGAAACACAATTTTTTTTAAAAAAAACCCTAGATGTGACGCACCCCCAAGCTCCTTGATGGATTCAATTGTGAGCCCAAAAGGTGAAGACAACGGAAAGAGGAGTTAAGGCGCATTCCTTGGCTTGCAACACTTCAGGGTAGAGGGGCATGCTAGAACTCCAAGATGGGATTAAGAAGATTGACAAGTAATTCAATCACTCACACGGGTTTACACAAACTAAACAACAAGTTGGTCAGTGCATAATTAGAGCACCTTAGTGAACAGACAAGTCACGGGCAAACACAGACTCACAAGATTCACCATGGCCTAGACTTGGGGGAAGCCACCACCTTCCCCCTTATAGTATATTTTGTACCTGGCCACGGAACCAGCACCCAAATGTCATTTTGTCTCAGGCTTCCCTCTTGGCCTGCACCCTTACAAGCCTTTGCCTTGGTCACAAGCCCAAGGCTAAAGTTCCGACACTAGAGCTCCATGAACTTTCAACCCTCAAAATAAGTGGTGAAAAATTCAATTAGGGCATTAGAGATGAATTGAATTGGACCTACAAGATTAGATAATTCAACCTTAATTGATTGAAGTGGTTAAAAATTTAATGAATTACACCCAAAAAAAAAAAAATGCCCCCAAAGTTCCATGAACCCAAACCTTCAAAATAAGTGGTTAAAAGTTGAATTGGAAACATTAAAAATGAACTGAATTAAACTTGCAAAGTTATTTCATTCAACTTTAATTAACTGAAGTGGTCAAAAGCTCATTTTGAAACATTAAAAAAAAAACTCCTACAACTCCATGAACCTTGGGCCTTCAAAATAAAGGTCAAAGGTTGAATTGGAAGCATAAGAAATGAACTAAATTGAACCTGTAGAATTATTCCATTCAACCCTAATTAATTGAAGTGGTTAGAAGTTCACTTGGAAACACATAAAAAAAAGCCCCCTAAAGCTCCATGAACTCCTTACCCTCAAAATAAGTGGTGAGAAGCTTAATTAGGGCATTAAAAATGAACTAAATTCAACCTCACAAAGTTAGAAACTTCAACCGTAATTGACTAAAGTGGTCAAAAGTTCAATGAATTGCACAAAAAAATTAGAAAAAACCCCTAGAGCTCCATGAACCCTAGACCTCCAAAATAAGTGGTTAAATTATAAGCATAAAAAATGAATTAAATTGAACCCGCAAAGTTATTTCACACAACCTTAACTAATTGAAATGGTCAGAAGTTCATTTAAAAACACAAATTTTTTTAAAAAGCCCCTTAGAGCTCCATCAACAATGAACTGAATTGGACCCACAAAGTTATAAACTTCAACCCCAACTAATTGAAGTGGTCAAAAGTTCAATTGGAAACACAAAAAAATAGAACCTTATAGTTCATGGAGACTATTAACTGAAGTGCTCATAGTTCAATTAGGGTATCAAATTTAGAGTTAGGTGATCACTAAAAATTGAAGTGGACCCACAAAGCTACAAAAGGTTAAGTGGCTAAAAACTCAAATGCATGATCATAGAAGCCATTCATATAGAACCTAAAAATTGCAGAAAAGTATGAGGCTCAAATAGGTAGTTAGAAGTTCAAATTTTTGATGGTATAATCCATTCTTACATAGCCTATGAATTTGCAAGTTCATTTACAAAATTGAAAACCAACTTGCATTTACAAAAGTTAAGAATTGTCTTGATTTTTGGGGTTCCATCTAGTTTTGCATATGCAAGCAATACTTGAAGCATTCCACTTCAAATTGCAACCAATCTTTAAAAGAACGCCTTTTAAGACGCAACCACTTAACCATCTAACAATAAGACATGTTTTCACTTTTGACAACCTCAAGAGCTTGCCATTCCAAGTTCTGACCTACGAATGCATGCCATGCCTTATTTACACAACGTAGCACCATAACATAGATGGATTTTTGTGCAAATGTAGGCATGCTAAAATTTGCCTTTAATTATTTCGTTAGGGAGAAGTAATAAGCTTGAGTTGACATTTTAGGGCTCTAACAAGGTCTAGGTGATGGCTTCCACTTGAGTGATTGGAGAAAACTAGAATGAAGGAATTCTTGCACTAATTCACAGAACTTGGTGCAAAACATAGAAACAAACCATAATGCCAAAAAAATGCTCCCCAAAGAGATAGATCATGAATGTGACATTTGTAAAAAATCTCAACATGTTCTTCTTGGGCATGAAACATGCTCTCAAACAAATTCGATCAAAGTTGTTAACTTTACCTACAAAAATTTGGAAATGTGAAGCTTTGGGTTGTGTAAAAATTATTGAAAATGTCCTTCCTTTCTACTCCATGTGCATTCAAGCTCTAGTTGACCCTTGAAACATTCCTTCACAATGCAAAGTGCTTGGGCTTTCGACACTGAACCACTTCATTTGTTGCCTTGCTATATTTATCCTTATGATTTAATGTAAGCAGTTGTGCTCAAAAAATAAGTGTTCCGTTCAAATGCATACAAGCAATCTTTGATTTATGATAATGATAAAAGCAAAAACTCATGTGTGAATGAAGTTTTTGGGCACAAAAAAATGCGTCAATGAGCACAAATTGGGGACCAAATTCATTTGACCCTGAGTTTTGGTCCAAAATCAAGTTTGGCACCTCGTTCAACCCCTTTGTATTCTTTTCATGCCTAGTTTCAAGTTTTGTCCCATGTTCCGATCAAATTGGGGGTTCTTATGCCCTCTTTCAACGACTTTATGGATAACTCTAATAAATCAAAATCTTCCATGGTTCTTAACACATCTCCATTAACACTTTTCAATTTGTGTGAAACTCTTCATTTTTTCCCCTCATACATAATATTTATGTTGTTTTAATCAAACCTTTATCATTTGAAGGTTGTCCCTTTAAAATAACATTAAACTAATAACTAAAGGTTAATGAAAAAATGCATGTTACTTATAATTGTCCTTTCATTACATCAACCACTTCTTCATAATGTGTTAACTTAAGAGCTACAATGGCTTTGGAAAAATTTGTGCAATTGTTTTGTAATTAGTTCCAATGTGTTGGTGTTGTAGTGGAGCTTCTTTTAGAAGGTCAAAATGCAAGTTAAAATATTAATCTCATGTGGCACCACATAATTGACATTTTGTCATTAGAAAGGTAAATGTTCAATTGCTCAATAATCATTTGGAAAGTTATAGTATGTGTGCAAGGGTACTTATTTAATTCAACTTGTTAGCACCATTTTGTTGGGCGTTGTCTTGTTTTTTAACTTTCTAATATGGTAATGTAATGTGTTTGCCAAACTTTGTTGCTCTCAAAATCCTTGGTAATCTTCATCATTCCCCCAATCCCAAACTCCTGGTCCTAATGTTAAACTATAGTTCTTTAAAGGATGTAGAGTGTAATAAAAACAATTCATCCTTTAGAACAATCATAGACTACACCTTTAGGCATTCATCCTTCCAATGTCACCAAACATAACAATCTATTTACAATCCCAAAAACACATATGCACAAACCCAAAGAAAAAACATTGAAAAATTTAACTTTTCATAACAATAATTTTGCGATATTTTAACTTCCACCTCCATATGTTTTTGATTGGTGTCCAACAAGGAAGATCTGCCCAATAACGCCACACCATAGAAAGTTCACCTATAAGGAATACCATACATAGATTAAATGCCATTGATCATAAAGACTTTAGGAAGTTCATAACATGCAAAATAATAAAACAATATAAAAACAAAAAACTCATAAGACTTGCCATCATCCACCATTAATTGCTAAACTTTGTCATCTTTAACTTTTGGCAGTTGATGGCATCGTACATTCTCCATTAAGGTTTCATCCCATATTTTCTCATCATAAATGTAGCATCTCCTTTACAACTCAAACTAAGTCCCTTAATTTTCACAACATGAATGTAAAGTGGAACAATTACAAATCATGTCGAAGTCTATCCCATAATTTGTCATCCTTGCCCTTAACAACACAAAATCCCCCTCCTTCACCTTGTTGCAAAAACCAATGACCATCCAAGTACTTTACAAACATAAAAGGGACCTTCCCAACTAAATGCAAATGATTTCTTCTTGCCTGGCTTCTTCATCTCCACAAAAGTCTCCCCTTCCTTAAACCCCAAAAACATATGTTTGTTTTTCTTAGAAACATATGCCCATTTTTATTTGACTTGGGCCTAACAAATGTTTTCTGAAACTTCTCCATGCATTTTTGAGATCAGTCATAATTTACTAATCCATTTGTGTTGTAACAGCAATAGGATTTTCATCATCATAGTTGGTTTGAACCAAAGGATTCAGAAAGTTGTTAGCTTTCAATCGAGGAGTCCTCCCTGGTAATAACATATGAGGAGAAAATTTTATACTCATTGGTACCCCACACCTATATCCAAACAGAATCTTGGGCATGTTTTTATCCCAATCCTATGCATGCTCAGGATTGGTAGACAAAATTGTGAATCCATGTTTGAAAGTCTTTACCAATCTTTCCATTATCCCGTTGCACCTTGGCCATTGAGGTGTAATGTATTAATGTACAATGTCATAGTTTTTGCACAATTGATTGAAATCAACATACCACTAAGAGCCATTATTGGTAAGAATGTATTTAGGAACATTAAATTCGATACTACATGTGCTTCTAACTGGCTTACATTACTTGCAAGGTCTTATTACTTCTATTGTGTTGGAAATAACATTTGTTGACCTTTGCCAATGTTTTTCCTTTTTCAAAATGCATAATCTCCTAATGGAGATCCAAAATCAATTGCCAACGCTCATTAGGCCTAGGCACAACCAAATCTTTAAACATTAGGTTATCATTACTCTAATAGTAATGCATAATATGCTTATTCACCCTAACCTTTTTTGCCTCTTCACACTATGTGGGCATTTGGTTGCCATTCATCACTAACATGGACATGTTGTCCCCCCAAATTTCCATATTCTTGGCATCTTTCTAGTCATTGTTTGTTTTGGAACTTTTTGTCCTAATTTTTGCATCATCAAGTGCTTGAGTTTCCTCAACCATCTACCAATGACCTATGACATCCCATAACTCATTCTTATTATTTTTTAGCTTGCCTATTTCATTTATGCCATTTGCCTTTTCATTGCATTGCACTATGTTTTTATTCAAATCACTATCAACATTTATCAGGGCTTCTCCCCTTTCAATCACTCCAACTTCAACCAAAAATAGATTTTTCAGTAAACCTTAACTTCCTAGCTATTACATAATCACTCCCATCTTGGAACTCCTTATTCTTGTCTAAAATGTTTCCTTTGGTGAACAACTTGGCCTCATCAAATTGAAGTCTTGGATCTTTTCAATCAAATCCTCTTGTTCATTAGTAATGTCCATAGGATTTTGACTAAATGCATCTATGTTGGTGTGCCTAGAATCTACTTTGTGTACAATTTTGAAACTGAAATGTTGTATTGTAATGATCCATTTACCCTTTCATCCATAGGCATGTGACAAAGTAACTAACCACTCCAATGGTTTATGGTTTGTGTGGAATGTAAAATGGTTTTGATAGAAATACTGCCAGAAATGCATGATGCCCCAAACCAATGCATAACACTCACCTTCCATAGGGTGAAACTTCTTTTGAACCAAACATAATCCTTTACTGGCATAAGCAATGACTCGTTCCCACCTCCTTTCTTTTTGTGAACATATGGCACCGACTCCACGAGTGGACTAGTCACGTCCAATATAAATGCTTTTGTGAAATCAGGTCTGATTAGGATGGGTGTTGTGATCAATGCAACTTTTAGTTGCTCAAATGCACTTTAGCAGGTCAAATCCCACTCAAAGGTGGAATCTTTTTTGGTGAGAACAAATAGGGGTATGACTATTTGAGAGTAGCCTTTAACATAGATATTGTAATACCCTATCAAATTTTTAAAAATGTGCACATTACTCACAACTATTGGAGTTGGAAATTCAGTGATGACCTTTATCTTTTTTGGATCTGGCTATGTACCATCATGACTTATAATGTTTTAAAAATGCCAAACTAGGTTTTGCAAACTCACGTTTTCCAAGGTTAAGTTCAAAATTAATTTCCATTAACTTCGATAGAACATAGCATAGATGTTTTAGGTGTTATTCCTAGTTCAAACTATGGACATTTAGGTCATCCACAAATACTTAAATTTTTTTGTCAAGGTAGGCTCCAAAAACCTTCCTCATAATCCTAGAGAATGTGCTAGTTGCATTTTTCATGCCAAAGGGCATGACTATTTAGTTGAATAGTTTAGACTTGGTGATCAATGTGGACTTGTGGATGTCTTTTAGTGCCATTTTAATTTGCCAAAACCCATATTGCAGATATAGGGTAGAAAACCATTGTGCCTTACCAAGTTGTGTCAAGAAATCATGAACAAGAGGCATGGGAATGCATCCCACTGTGTTTGAAGATTTAATGGCTTGTAAATGCCACAAAATCAGCAAATACTATTCTTTTTTATTAACAATGTAACTTTGTAAGCATATTCAAATGAACTAGGTTTCATTTTGCCCAATGTTACCAACACGTTGATCTATTTTTTTACTTCAACTTCTTCCCAAAAGGAAAGTATGTTGGGTGTAATACGATAGGGAGGAAAACCCTATGTGTCAATAATGTGTTCTCCCATCTTGCAACACCCAAGTTTTCCTTTATATCATGCAAATACATTAAGGAATTATTCAAGTAGCTCCCATAACTGCTTAGTTTTGTCAAACTTTAAATCACGATCAACCTTGATTTTGGATTTCATTTTGGTCCATATTTCTTTCTCTTGGTCATGTGCTTGGGATGGTTGTTCTTCACCCAACATACCCAACTCTATATCCAATTGAAAAACCCCAAACACTTGGGCATACCTTGCAGCATTAAATTGTTCATTCTACAACTACTCCTTTTGTGTAACATATTTCATCTAATGCTTCAAATCCTCAAAATTAGACACCTCACCAATGTGCACGTTGTTAAACTATTCTTCCAAAATTAAATGCATGATTTAGTTTGGACCTTCCTTTTTTACAATTTTTTCAAATACATTGTCCATCAAATCTTCATCCTCCTTTGCCTTCTCCGGTATGAACATATTATATTATTCATCATCTATCACAGTTGTTGTGTCTTCATTAGAATCATCAAAAGAACAAGATTTAGGCTCATCATTTAACAATGAATTGTTATAATCCTTCCTAAGAAACTTTTTTTTTCCATTCATCAAGTTCCCAAGGCCCAATACCCCATAATTTTAGGGTTCCTCCTTGGTTGTATTTTTCAACCTTGTAATGTCTTCCAAGATTGGATGCAACATGTTTACAATATTCAATGGTAACGTTTGCACATTATTAGTAGGTCCTTGCCTAATTTGTATCAGAACTTTTTCCACATCAACCATTGCATCAATCTTGATGAGAAAATCTAAACCCAACAACAAATCATAGATGTCAATGTCAAATTGACCCACTTCAAACCTTCATCCCATTTCTTCTATGCCAATTTGACAAGACTCTTTAAAGACTCTAGTTCTCCTAGTATTTTTAGGATAGTTTCCATAGGTGATAATGAGATTTTTCCCTTGATGCAATTTATCAATATTTTAAATCTTAGTATAGAGCTACTTTTCAACCCCACAAGCACTGCTTTTCAGTCATTTGTGGTGTCATCTTCCATTGCTTCAATAAGTAAATGTCTTCTTGGAATTTTGGCCTTGGAAAAGAATCATGTTTTGCTCCATATAAACAATTTAGTTGCTCAAGAGTCGTTTTTTCATCATCAACTAATACAAATGATGCTTTCCCATCTTTCTTTCTTTTCCAGCATTCATCCTTTGTGTGTCCCATACTAAAACATTATCCACATTTTACCCCACAATTTTCCGTTTTATGTGGTAGACTGCACTTAACACATTTTGGTTTTAGGCCTCCTATATGTAAGCATGTAATGGCTATGTGGTCATGGGTTCTACAAATTTGACACATGGTAGAACTTCTAGCTCCCAATGGTATTGCTCTAGCAACCATTTTTCCATGCTAAGTATAAAGAATTTCACAAATCTACATTTAAAGTTTATAAGTAATGTTGGGATTTGAATATCTCCAACATATGGTGGTGGCTTCTCAATTTATAAATGAAGGAAGGTAAAAAGGTAGGAGTTAGAAGGTTTATTTGCAATAGGCCCTTTTCTTCATGATTGTGAATTGCTTTCCATGCAATCCAATACAAATTTTCCTCTTATGCCTTTGACTATAGAGCTTGCTCTGTGCTCCTCTTCAATTTCTACTTCAAGCATCCTATTGCTTTTAATCTTACTGTTGAAATTTATTTCATTAGATCTTGCATGAGCCCAACTCAAAACCCCTTTCCACTACGACATAGCCTCCAACTTAATACACAAGCAACAAATCCTAAAAATCTACCTTAAAGATTTTATCTCCCTCTTGAAGCTCACCATTGCATTTAGGTTTGACGAATTTAACAGAACTTCCTAGTGGTAGTGGATCTACAGGTATCAAAATGTCTCTTAATCTAGGAATATGATTAGGGTTTTCATGAAGCTTCTTGAATTTCTCACTTTGATTGATAGGGCCATCCAAAAATGTAAAAAAACATGGAGCTATTCATGCTAATGAGGAGCCAATTCCAATCATCATGTGACATCTTCAACCATATTGTTGTTCAGATGAAAAATCTTAATAGTGCCACTTTGACTACAATATCTCCTTGCCTTGCCTCCCTAAGATTAAATCGCACGATTTCAATTACAGCAAAACCAAAAATATGTATCATTAATGTACTTGGAGGTGGGTGTCCCTCAAAGTGGCACCGATCAAACTCAAAGATGGTGTTTTTGTTGTTCATTTTGACAATAATAATTTTCCATAACCTTATATTGTTGCAACATCTCCCACTAGATTGAATTGTTCTGATACTAAAAGACATGGGTAGAGGAATGTTCCCCTCACATCAATGAATCCATCTCCATGAACATAACTTAAACATAATTTCAATAATTTGATAATCCAAACCAATGCACAAGTCCAACTAGAAACTATCCTAGCCTATGCAAAAAACTAAATATACAAGTTTATGGGGGTTAGATCATTTTGATTTTTCTCTCATGAATCTCAACTGACATTGTTTAGTAGAATAAAACACCCACCCTCCCAAACTTCAACAACCCAACATAACACAAAAGCATGAAACAAAAAAAGGACAAAAAGATTATCAAAGATGAGGAACATAATTCAAAAGAAAACATGGCAAAGATTTATACTAAAGACATGCTTTCCTCTAGAGGCTTTTCATATGCAACCCATCAACCCCTATTGGAGTCCCAGATGAAAAACCACCAAAAAAAAATGCATTAGTGCATCCAGAAATCTTGAAAAGTCAAGCGTTCTCTTCCTTCAAAACCTGAATCACTTAAAACCACACAACACACAAAACCTCCATTTGCCAAATTTTGTCACTTTCAAGATCCTTAATAATCTTCATCATCCCCCAATCACAGACTCCTATTCTTAGTGTTAAACTATAGTTCTCTAAAGGATGTAGAGTGTAGTAGAAACAATTCATCTTTCATAACAATCATAGACTACACCTTCAGGCATTCATCCTTCTAGTGTCACCAAGCATAACAATATGTTTATAACCCCCAAAACACACATGCAAAAACCCAAAGAAAAACCACTAAAAAACTTAGCTTCTCGTAGTAGAAATTCTATGGTACTTTAACTTCCACCTCCATTTGTTCTTGATCAATGTTTAACAATGAAGATCTACCCAACAACGCCACACCACACATACCTCAATCATAAGGAAAACCATACACAAATTAAACATTGCTATTAATAAAGATTCTAAAAAGTTCATAACTTGCAAAAAAATAAAGCAATACAAAAATAGAAACTCACAAGACTTGCCATTAGCCACCATCAATTGTTGAACATTTGTCATTTTCAACTTTTGATAGTTGACGACATTGTACATTCTCCATTAAGGTTTCATCCCATATTTTCTCATCCCAGTAGCTCACTTGTTAGCATTTTGATATTCTAAGACTAAAACCCAATGGAGTGTTCTTAGCTAAATTTACTTTCCCTTGTTTTTCTTTCAAAGTTATTTTTCCTTTGCAACTATTTTATATTATTCTTTTTCTTGTCCGCTCTCTATGTACACAGAAGTTTTAGAAGAAAAAGGTCAAACGATTCTCTAAAACTTGTGATCGCCATGCAACAGTAGTTATCAGATGGAATCAAGATAAAGTCAAAGGACTGCCACCAAGGCTAAAGATTGTCCACAATTCAAGGGCATGGGCTCTGGAGAGTGCTATGGTTATTTGACCCGTGGTTCCCATTCTTTAAAAAATTCATAATCAAAGAACCACTATTCAAGTTTTTTCCCAGGAAAAATCAGAATCAGAGAACTGGTTATTTCAGGAACATCAAGAACTTGCATGAAAGAAGGGCAACCAACTGTTGGTTGTAAAGGCAGTTCTTTGAAAATTTCAAAAAAAAATTGAGGACCACAGTTATATACCAAAAACTCAAATTTTGAATTTTTTTCACCCCTGTTCAGTATGTGAGAATATATATACCCAGGTTGAGAACCAGAGAGTATCTGTAGCAGATTCTAATATCCACACAACACTGGTATGAAATTCCTAAATTCGTGAGCAGTTTCTAGTAGTTTAGTGTTTATTTGTTCTCATACAATTCCTCCAAAACTTACGCAAACTGAGTTCATACTGACTGGCCCAAATGGAAGCTGAAATTGATACAAGACAAAAATGTACGGGAAGACGATTTGTTCCCATAGGATGCATGTTGTGGTTGTGCAATAGATATGAGTCCTGACCTATAAAGAACAAATTCTCAGTCTGGACAAGAAGAACCTTCCACATATCATCCACTCTTGGTCTGTGCTGATAAGGAGTCAGTGGATTTTATTTTTCTGGCGAATTTGTTTTCAAAGTGGGTGAAAACATGTGGTTTTCTTTGGTTTTCTAGTGGCCAAATTTCAAAAAACATAATTTTGAGGTTTTTTTCAGATTTCTCCATTGGGTTCTAGCATGTAGCCAAAAATATGAAGGATGCTTCAACTTTTTTCCTTTCATATCCTACTTATAGCCAAATTTGGCTAAACTGCCTAACTGATGATCGCCACTTCAACTGCATCAAATAAATGATTAAAAAACTCTTTAAATTAACATTAAATGGATTGCCTCTTTTTTAATTGTCCAACCAGCAGCCACTTCCTGGAGTGGAAGATGAGAGTCTAGAGTTGCCTACCGTTTTGTATGTGTCTTGAGGGTTTTTTTGGGCAAAATATTGCCAAATGGAAAAAAAAAAAGTTTAATTGGCAAAAGAAAAGAGTGTTTTGTTGAGTTTTTTAGTTGCCAAATTTTGAAAACAAATCTAATTTCTTTTGAAAAATCTCCAGATATTACACTAAGTTGCAGCATGCTAGCTAAAATGGGAGAAGGATGTTCTATTTTTGTTCTTTTCATATTTTATTACCACCAAATCTGACTAAATCATCTTATGGATGGTCGCCACTTATCACAAAATTGGAAAAAAACCCTTGCCTGCGTGTCTTTGTATTGACTTTTTTTCTGGTCAGCGTGGCTGGTTGGTGAACTATATCGGCGAATTTTTTATTATGTTTCTCCAACATTTGAAGTACCTTTTGGGATTGGCATGCTACTGGCTTTTGTTAGTTATGTTATGGTGCATTCACACTTGATGTTAAATCAATGTCAATGAAAATTTAGGTGGCATCCAAGGTGGGACCCAATGTTAAATGGGTGTTAGTTTTACATACTTAATATTAGATGAATGTTAAACTCACTATAAGTTTAAGTCTTAAATGACTAGAATGGTGTTAATGGACTCAACACTTGAATCCCTAACATCAAGTGTGAACCACTTTTAGTGTGATCCATATTGATTAGTTGGGAGTGGGCCTTTCAAGTTCAGATGTTTTTTAGTGATGGGTCTAATTCATGTGCTATGGGGGTCTAATTCATGTGACCATAGCAAAACAGCTCTGAAACTTTGAGGTCTCTCACTTTGTAGTATTATTCATGACAAATGACAAATTATATAAGTTACAGCATTAGCCCAACTATATAGGTTCCAAGAGGACAATGTTAAGCCCATCATATGGGACAAAAAGAGGTGATATTGGGAACATGTTGGGTAACACATTGAGAACTTGAGGAACATGTTTAAATTCCATTGAAAACTTGATAGGAACATAATGAGAACTTGGTGCAACACATTGAGAACAACAAAGTCTAACACCCCCCTACCATCCCCAAAAGAAAAAAGAACTAGGTGTATTGGGTTATGACTATGAACCAAGAAATTAATTGAACAGTTCTTTCTTGTTCCAGTTTTGAAATCTAGACAATGAATTCTCCACCATATTGCAAAGGCAAAGGCATCACAGACAATATTTAGGTGATGTGTTTATTTTGTGTATTACATGTAATCAAGACAAAGAGGTTGCCCCAAAACATAAAAATCTTTGTGTGGGGACACACCCACCCACTGTAGAATCTTTCTTCTAAGCTTTCTGGCACAGACGTCAACAACTCTAAGCTTTACCTAAGGGGACCACATAACAAAATCTCCATTTTCCATGGCGTTGAACACATAAGTTAATTGCTTCCAGGGTTGTGATATCTCCCACATCAAAATGCCACTCTATTGTGCGTGAAGCCGAAATTCCTTCCCCATCTCAAAGTATTCCTAGTACTGCAATCTTTTGAGTTTCTGAAAAGCTTCTGACCTTAGTTATGTCACAAGCTCAGCTCTGTCCTCCTCCTATTAGCACATAGAGTAGAAGATCAATTGCATCAAATACACCATAGCTTAAATCTTCTCATTATACCTTAGGTGGGCGTTCTTGTTATGAATCTATTAACTCCTGCAAATTGAAACCAGTTGTAGATGGGAATAATACCCATGTGCGGAGTAGTTTGTGTTGTGTGTGTGTGTGTTGTTGTTCCATATTGTGTCAAGTGAAGGTATCGAGACCTTGAATCAGGAGTAGAAGCTCAAATACACCATAGCTCAAATCTTCTCATTATGTTTAGGTTGGTGTTCTGTTGTGAATCTATTACACTCCTGCAGAAACCATTTGTAGATGGGAACAATACCCATGTGTGGTAGTAGTTTGTGTTGTGTGTGTGTGTTTTGTTGTTGTTCCATATCATTGTGTCAAGTGCAGATATTGAGACCTTGAATCTGATAAGGGTTTTATTATTACAACAGCCATGACAAATTATCTTCTAAGCCCACTTGGTAGTAAGAGACAGTTGCTAAGTAGTAATGCTATAGGATCAGGAGGAACTCATGATTCTGTGTTGAAGCTGGCAAGCTTAGGGCAACTAGTCAGAGAGGACAAATTTTCAGCAGCAGCAGCTCCCCATGAACAAAAATTTGTTGCAAGAAAATCAAAATATCAATACCCAGGAGCTTGTGACAATAGTGAATTTCTAGTGTATCAAGATCCATTGTCAGCACTTGCAAGTGGGAAATATGCGAGCACCAATTTGGCAGTAACAACAACAGTTCCACCAATTTCACCCAATTTAGATCGCTCCCTTTCTTCTAAGTTTCATGAATTTGGTCCATCTGTTGAAGATTACTTGATGTCAAGCTCTGTGGATTCACTAGTGGGTGCTACAAGTCCTCAACAAAAGGACGATATTTCCTTGAGCTTCAGAAAGTTTCATGAAGCTGAGACAATTTACAAGGAGTTGGATACTGTTACCGATACCAATCTTTTCAGTGCAGAAGACGGAGGAGGAGGAGGTGCGAAAGGGTTTGAGTTGTCGAGGAACATCTGTGGAGATGAAGAAAGGATCGCGATTTTGGAGCAGTTGCAGGATCCGGAGACCAAACAGGCTACTACTGCTACTGATAGAGCTCAGGATGCAGCGAAGATCGGTTTGCAGCACGAGAGAATGGAGGCCATGAAGTTAGTTGCGGAGAGCTTGAAATCCTCCGGGTTCGGGAATAAGTCCGTTGATAGATTGCGCGAGAATACGAAGGAGGTGAAGGCGTCGTTGCATTATCAGAAGTTAGGCGATGGTATTAACTTGGACCAGGAGAAGGTCGTGAAGTTGCAGCAGCAGGGAGGAGCTTCACCAGGTATTACTAACAATCTCTGGCCTCAGGAGGAGCCATGCGAAAAAGGCACAGGATCACGGAGAAACTGCAATAGCTGGAGTAATAATCATAATCATAATCCATGTGATGCGGCAAGTCTTCCTCGTTTTGCTACCAACCTCAAGCGAGCTTCCCACGAAGATGATGAGAGTGTGCCCAAGTCGCTGAGCAGAGGAGCTGCAGCAGGTTGCCAAGGGGGTGGATTATTGGAGGTTGCTGCGGTCAAGAATGTTGGAGATGGCCAGGCTCGAGACATTCATCAAAACTCCGGCACGCTTAAGAAAGAATGGTCCGGCCATGAGAGCTTGCACAGCAGCAGCATCGGCCAGTGTTCTCCATTCCGCAAGCACAAGAGAATGTTCCCGGAAGCTGTAGCTATGGGGTCGCTGCAAAATCGAGCGCCATGGCCACGAGCTTATGAGGATCACTCACTTGCAGCCCCACTCCAACCCCCGCATGTTCAGGATTTCCTAGCCATGAGAGACAGCTCGTTCTCGTCGCGGAAAGTTGTAGCAGAAACTCACGACTCCGGTTGCCACCAAACGCTCAAATGGTCAGGTGCAGCATATAGAAGCCCCGATGTCGTCCTCCATGCCTCTGACCCCTCTCCAGCCGAAATTAACACAGCAGCGAAGAAGAACTATCCATCTTCGTCTCCGTCTGTGTCACTTGCCCAAGATCCTTTCCAGAGACGGATATCCTGCAGCACGCCGCTTGATGAAACTGCGGCAGAGAATCAAACACTGACTCGAGGTACGTCGTATTCAGAAACAAATGGACTTATAACTCAGCTCATGAGCACGGAGCAGAGTCCATATCTACAAGTTCCTGCACTAACCACTAACAAGCCCATTAAACCTTCACCTTCTAGAGAATTACAAACCATGGAGGATGATAATCTGGGGATTGTCTCTCTTTCCAACACAAACGCAAAGAAAAGGTCCAGATCTCTTGCCAATGAACAATTACCTGCAGACTCCAATGAATTCTCATCTTCCAAAAGACAAGAAGTCACAACAGAACCCTGTTCTACCAGCACACTGGAACATGAACTGGAATTATGCCACTCTAGTGTGCCGGGAGTTGCTCCAGCTGCAGGGGATTTGATGAATTCCAATGTGTCTGTGAGTTCTGCAACCCCGGTAGTACCCTATGCACGAGATCTCATGGAGGTTGAGGATTGGATAAATCTTCTGGCAGCTGGGCTTGGAGTTGACCCGGAAGAATACACACATCAAGATGATGGTTTTGTCCCAATGGAGATCAATACAGGACCTCAGTCCCCAATGTCAGACTTCACCGGGGGAATGGCAATGTTATTTGATTACATGTAATCTTTCATCATCTTTATGAAGTCTATCTGCAAGCACCCTGCAAGATGTGAGCTTTGAGGTCATGGACAAATGCTATTCAACTGCTTGCTTGCAACAAAAGTTTGATTTTGATAACCAAGGTGCAAGTAGCTGATGCAAGCTTGATGCCACATTCTGCCACCCATGTGCAACCCTTCCTTGATTCATTCTTTTGGTTTTAGTACTCAATTTTTTGCATTCACTTTGTGGTTTTTTTGCATGTCTTTGAATGTGCTCTTGATCCACTTTGCAACTAGTTCTTCAGCTCCCCAACTATCATTCCATAGCTTCCTCTCACAACATTGTATTTTTACATGATTTATGTGTGCATGGTAATTATAAATCAGAGTTAGATTGATGAAGTTTCAATTATCACATTCTATGATTGTAGCTCCGCATTGCAAATGTTGAACATTATGTAACAATTATTTCAAATCATATCCTACTTTTCAGGTTTATTCATGGATTTGTATGTGTTTGATATCCCAAGGAGGAAAGTGCTTGTTTTAACCAATTATTTTGCAACTGCATGTCTCCTGCAATTACAATGTGACTCAAAATTAACAGATGGGCTTTTGAAAAATTCCAACTGGATAAGTAGGCCTTCCACAAAAAGATGATGTCTTGAGTAGATTGGTACACAAGGGATGAACATGATAAGATGTTAACAATATAAGGTGTTACCAATAATTCAAAATTTCTTTTCTTTCCCCCAAAACTTCATCTGTCATTTTACCCATGATGACTATCATCCAATGTTGGCTATTTCATTGTTCTTAGATGATTTTTCAAATGTTTCAACTGAATATATGTTCACTATTTTTGACATGAATACACATTAAATTTTTATTATAAATAATTATAATTTAGAATGTATCTTTTTTGTCCAAGACCTCCTTTTGAACATAATTTCGGATATATGCCTTATTCAAATTGGGCTCTTTTTTAAATGCTAAAAATGTTTTGAAAGTAATACAATAAAATGGGATCACATTTCCAAAAGAAAGATTTGTAGCAATAAGCTATGGCCATTTGAAGGGTCAAAAATAAACTACCAAAATGATTCCCAACCATTTTAAATGACATTTCAAAATAGTTCCAATTGAGAAACTCAGTAGGTATTCAAAATAACCTTTTGACAACTAAAGATAACCTTGATAATATTGAATTTGAATAAGGAATGAAGAAGTTACTTGAAATTCTAAATGTTGGAGACTCTTAATTTTGCAAAAATTGAGAGTTCCATTTCAAGAATCACACATTTCTAGCCATTTTGATATAGCCAGTCTTGAAAGCTACAAAATATTCCACATATTTAGGTTATGTTGGGACTTATTAATTTGTGTTAACCCATGGTTCATCTATGCACCATTTTCGTATGAAATGCATTAGTCACTTTCTTTATTTGGTTTGTATAAGAGTTCAACTTGAGGAGCTTGTCTTAATATCATCCCATAGCTTTCAATTTTTTTTCTTATTAATCATTTAAACAATGTTTTATATTTGCCTTCCATTACAAAATTCAGAATTTGATATTTGTTATATATAACCAATATCACTTCACAAACTTAAAGGTGTCTTGTGAAATGTGTTTATTTTACTTGTTAACACCCTATTGCACACATGATTAAATTTGTAAACCATAGATTTTTTAAGCTTGAATATTTCTATGAAAGCCTCCATTATTTGAGGACAAACTATTACATGAAACTTCAATGAAGTTTTAAAGCAAAAACATAATGCTCCATGGATAATTGTGTAGTTCCTATTTCCTTGACTATATTTGAATGATGAATTTATTAAAAGGTTTTGAATATATATATTTCCTATCTTTTAGAGGTTGGAATGTATTTGATAATCAAGTCAATGGCATGGGATCCCTTTTTAATAAAACAATCTTTAATTTCTATATGTTTGGTATGAGCATGCAAGATTGGGCTTTTCATTAATCTTATACAACTTTGATTTTTCCTAAACATAAGAGCTCGTGGATCATTGCAAACTTGAAGTTTAATGAACAATTTCGATAACAATAATATTTTTGGATTTTAAAAAAAAAATTTGATTCTCAAAGTTTTAATGGTTGACATAGCTATAGTATATTATAACTTATTACTTCATTAGTAGATGAAATTGTAACAAAAGTAGACATCTTGCTTTGGATGTTGTGAAGTTCAATTTTAGGAAGCTTAGGTGGAAGTGGACATTCACAAGACTAATGTTTTTTTTAAAGCAATCATGATAGGTTGTCCACTTCTTAAGTTTAGTAATGTGCTCCTAATGTTCTTTGTGTTGTTTTAGAGTAAGCTCCATGTATAAGGTTTAACATAATATATACCCCATGTTCCATTTCCCATGCCATTAGCCTAGGCCAAAAATGGCAAAAAAACACATGTAGGCAAAAAAAAATTCTCGTAGCTAATGAGGTGAGGCAACATGCACACCAATGGGCCCATGTTTTTCATTGCCCCAAGCTAATGGACACAAATGTGTAGATTTTGGGTGCACCCATCCACTTGATGGGTTGTTTTGAAGTCTACCCAATGCTTGTTGGGTTTCTCTTCAAAATATGAATGTTGGGCAACTGATTTAATCATGCCTTTATATCATTTTATTTATTTGGGGTTCTCATTTGCGTTTTTTATCATGAGGTTTCATATCTCTACGAAATGTAAAAAATACAAATAATTAACTTCAATTTCTTTAAATTCTTATTAAAATGAGATTAAAAAAAAATTGATTTGAAAAATTATGAAAGAATTGATTAAAATAAAACACCTCAATTTCAAAAAAAAATAAAATTTTAATATATATTTTTATTGACATGTAGTATTTTATAGTTAATTTGATGTTATTTAAAATTTTCAATAAGGCTTTGATGAAGATTTAATAATAAAAATATAATGAAATTAATTTTTAGTTAATTAAATTTTTTGTATTGTTGTTGCCTTTTATATTATAAAATTTTATTATTGCCCTAAGATATTAGACATGCATGTATGGGGGCAAACACAACTAGTTTTTTTCTTGAGAAAAGGATGGGCGTGTTGGATTTTTGTCATTCCCATTTTGTTCCCAACATGTTCTCAATGAGTCCTCATTTTATCCCATATCCTTTGTTTTAAGTCTTACTCTTATTACTTACATAAACAATTCAACAACAACTATATGGTTGAATGGCTCATTTTTGACAAATATACACTCCATGTAGGTACATAGAATTTTTTTTTTAAAGTGATCAAATGGACATGGTTGTTAATTTTTAAGATTTCAATATTATAATCTTTAATTATCAAATGTTGATTCATTTATGAAACTTCTTAAACCTTGGTCAAAATCTATATCAAAAGTTATTGATGATTATTATGGTGGACGTCACTTGGAAATCCCTAAAAAAGAAATCTCACAAAATCCACATGAATGAGACCCAAATAGAGATTTCAAAAACATTTTCATTAGGCACACAAAATTTGAAAAACAAAAGAAAAAGCATTTCAGAAGGACTTTTGAGAATTAGGTTCATTTTTTATTCTTCAAAAGTCTATAACTACCATTTGGTTAAGGGTTAAAAAAAAGGATTTCACATCGAATTATATTATTTCATTTTTAAAAGCATACTTAATCATTGTAAAAATATAAAATGAATTTTAATACAAAATTTTCAATTGATTAACAATCTAATCTACAAGCCAATTCATATTTTTAAACTTCAAAAACTCACTATTGATCATGAACACAATATTTTCAAAAAATAGTTATACATATGTGTTCATAATCATGTTGTTAATATATTATCAATTGTTAATTAATGAATTCAAAATTATGTTATTTTCCAGAGCATCTACGCACAATGCACTCTAACAAAATAAATATTGTGACACCAAAAGTGAAGTCATTCAACCACACAATCGCCCCCAAAAGAGGAGATTACAACTTACAACATATCTATTTTGGGACTGTCCAAAGCTTGATTATTATTATCTTGTGATGGGCCAATCAAAGATGCCCATCACAAGAAGAAGAAGAAGGAAAAAAGATTTTTGGGGTTCCACAACTAATAAATATTAGACACAAATATGTTGTTATACCTTCATCCAAAGAAATAACAACTATTTCCCAAAGTATAGTATCTCATTTGAGTAAGCTCGCTTGAAAAAATTGAAGCATTTTCTCAAATGTAGAAATATTGTCCCACAGGAGGAAGGACTGAAAATTGTTAGCAAGACTACCAGTCCAACTTTTGACATCATTTCAAGATCATCAATCTTCTTCCCCATATTGTCCATCTAGTGATAAAGGTTTTATCAAGTCTAGCAAGGTAACCATACACAATACCTCCATCCGTGAGGTTGCACTTGTGAAACTATTTGGTAAGATAAGTAACATTCTCCTCAATGAAGCAAAATCAGTGTAGCCCATGCTAAAGTCTTGTGTTTTAACAAGTTGTTGCATATGCATTTCATCATTAGAATTTATGATATTCACAACATGTTTGTCTTTCATATCCCAAGTAGGCTTATCATTTGCATCATGACGTTTAGATTCACCATTATGAGCTTGAAAACTGAATTTGAGTTGAAACTTCCGAAGGAAACAAATTCTTGCCATTTGAGTGCCTGATTGTCAGTACTTCTTTCATGTTAATAGACATACCAGGGACTGCTACAGGCTCAGAAGTTGCACCAATAAGTGTACTCAAAGCACTCATTGCAAAATCAATGAAAAACTCTCAATCAACAAGTCTGCTTGAAGCAGTGATAATAAAGTCAAGAAAAAACCATCAATCAACAAGGACTATTGCATGCACAACAGTTGTGCCAACAGGGGTACTCAAAGCAGTCATCCTAAGACCAAGAGGAAGAATAAAATTAATCCTTTTTTTCTCTATTGTGGGCCCATAAGCTATAAACACACATAATTGAAGAGCAAGACTGATGCTCAATAGTGGAATGAAAACAACAAATTTTTTTTACTGACAAAGAGCAAAAACAGAGTGTAACACAAATATATATTCTTGGAGTAAGCATGCAAGCCTGAAAGTGTCTGCCCAAGCCATATTACTCATCCATTAACTGAATCACAAGTTGGGCATTGGTAAGATGTGCATAGTCAAGAGACCATTCAATGTCAAGAGGATGCCAAGTTTACTGTTTGCCAAAGCTATGCTAGAGTACTTCTGCATCTTCTGTAAAGGTGGATACACACTGGAGAGGCTGTGTTTCTATGTACACATTTGGAGACTAGTGTACTCTACAATTTCAAGAATGTGCATATGAAGATTGTGTCAGGATTTGCACATATGATAGCAAATTCAACTGCAAAGGTCAGTGAGTCCAAAAACTAAATTGTCTTCTCTGTCTGGTCCCATGTACACATACATCAACATGCAGCAGTAGATAGTCAGTCAAGTGGAGTCACTTTCTCCAATCAGTCACTTGAAAATAGGTGTAAATTTGCACTCAGACAGTATTCAGAAAAACAGTTAATAGATGTCCACCAAAAGAGCAAGCAATGGTCTCTATTCTGAAAACCCTACATCAGTCAATGATGCTACAAAAGGGAATTCCAGGCTCCTCCAGGCTCCAAATGGTTTACACTGCAACTCATATTGCACAATGTTGCCTGGAACTCTTTATCCAATTGTTTATCAGATCATCAAGCCTGGCTGGTGACAACTGGGTAAGGCTCATTGCGAATTATAATTTATGCACCGTTCTAACTCCAAACATGAGAGTCTTTCTCCATTGCACACTATTATGCTTCTAAAAACCATTTGATAAAAGCACAAGACAGAAAGGTCATGAGTAAAGACAAACTGAGTGTTGAGGCAGGCAAGGTCATTTGGGTGTCAACTTGTTAAACCTTGGCAAATTTGAGCACCATGGTTCATCCAAGGAATGTGTACATCAAAGGTGAACATAATGGTGTAATTAAAAGAATCAAATGCTAAACTGAAAATAATCAATAAGTGCATGATTGAGATGTGTGTTGTGACAGCCAAGAAAGTTCATACCCACAACTTATAACCCAGATACAGAATGCTGTTGTGTCATTGCTGCCTCAAGCTCATGAAATTTTCTAGACCCGGACTTGGATAGTTTTTGTGTGCAGCCAATAAGTTTTCATCATGAGTCACTGCCTCCAGTCTTTGCCATAGTCCTGAACCTGTGTGTAAGATCCTGAGATCCTGGTCTGCACTCTTCAGCATCTCCACCACCTCCTGCATTGTTGGTCTGCTCTCTGGTGAATCTTGCGCACACATGGTTGCTGCCTGCCATTGTACATAAGCACTTACTTAGATGCAAGCTGTAAGCTATGGAGACATTATACCCAGCATTTACTGGATATAGACAGCCTGCCAACCAAGAAAGCCTGCTAACACACAAAATCACCTAGCAATGTGAATATAACCACCTGTACCAGCCTGATTAACTCATCCTCCTGGAATTTGCCTTCCAGCTTTGGATCAACTAGGCCATGGATATTTCCTTCCAAGACCAAGGGGCCAGCCCACTCCACAATCATCCGCTTAGTGGTCCCTATCCGTTCAATAGGCTTCCTCCCACTGATCAGCTCCAGCAGTAGTATTCCAAAGCTGTATACATCACAACTCTCTGAAACCTTTCCCCACCTGGCATACTCTGGTGCTAAGTAGCCAAAAGTACCCTTCACTCGTGTTGTTACATGTGTTGCACCCTGTGGAATCAGTTTTGCAAATCCAAAATCTGCTACCTGAGCGTCAAAATTGTCATCCAAGAGAATGTTGCTGGCCTTGATGTCCCGGTGAATGATGTGAGGTGTTGCATAGTGGTGTAAATATCTGTACAGAAACAGCGGAGGGATAGCCAACCATGATCACTGTCATCCACATGCTTCTCATTTTACCACAAAGGGGTACTGAAGCAGAGGAAGTAGCTGATAAAGTGAAGCCACTTTCATTGATTGATGATTGTCTCTTCAATCCAGAACACCAAGGTTATTTTTGGTGGTTCTTTTGTAATGTGAGGGTTTTGTATGCCTAGAAAGAACTAATAAAATGCCCTTCATATCAACTGTCATATGAGAGATCTGCTTTGGACGTCTAGAACTAAAGGCAACAAGAAGGCTGATGTAAGTAGAAAGAAAACTGGTGGAAGTACTTACGCAAGGCCTTCAGCAGAGCCAATAGCAATTTTCATCCTCTGTTGCCAATCAAGGGTGGACTCTGATGAGAATTGGCCATGCAAATGAGAGAACAAACTGAGCTTTGGCATGTAGTCATACACAATCAAGCGCTCCTGACCCTCTGCACAATAACCCTTCAGGCTCAACAGGTTTTTGTGTTGCACACGCCCCAGAATCTCAACTTCTACTGCAAACTCCATCTCTGCCTTGGTGCTCCACACTTTCAACCTTTTCACTGCAATCTGCTTCCCCATCACCCAGGGTCTCTCATTCAGCTCCAGAGAAGCAAATTGATACCTTGCAAAATACAGACAAACCAAAATGCACACATATAAGCCAGGCTGCAATTTCCCTCTTGCACTGCTAGTGATATGTAACATGTGATTGAGGACAGCAGCATGCAGAAACAATGTCACCATCATCTCAATATGACAACAATCTGGGTGGTCTCTTTGCTCCAAACCCTAGACCATCCACTAATGGCAACTGATGGCACTGAACATGAGGTTTGATAGGAAAATCTCAGTCAAAAATTATTCTAACAGAAGCTGCAAGAAAGATGGAAAACACATGTTTAAATGTGAGGAACAGGGCACTCCCGTACTTGGTCTCCGCTTGGTAGCTCACCCCAGTACACACTGCCAAAGCCACCTTCACCTAGCTTGTTGTCATCGTTGAAACTATTTGTAGCAGCATGCAATTCTCTTAATGAAAAAATGCGCCATGTGCCACCCTTTTTGTTATCCACTGGCCTGCTGCACTCACAACCCAAAGATCAACATGCATATTTCCAATCCAATATGTGATATCAAGGATCTGCTTTCTACACAAGTGCAGTGGTGAAGAGTAGAGATCAAAAGAGCTTGGCTCTGCACCCTTGTTATTGTGATACCTCCTGCCATCTTCCATGATGAGTTTGAACAGAGGAAGGAAAAAGAGGGAGAGCAGCACATATCAATCCTATTCGAGGCTCATCCGGGTGATTTAGACATAACCGTGAGACCTTTATACCATTCCACGAGTCATGAAGATATATACAAGAGTTGAACAAGTCGCCCCCAGACAACTTGCCCTTACCAATGGCAACATGACACCCCCCAGCCAGGACATGGAGCAAGAAGGAAATCCTGAAAGTATCTTTTGGCTACATACTCTTATTACCATCTCTATTCTCACCACCCATCTCCCTTATCCCACACACATGTATCTGAATTCTCTGACTTGAGTTGACACTAGTTCTAGTGGCTGTCACTGAAGAAGGAAAAAAGGGGAGGAAACTCACATGTCTTCTTCAGCTGCCCCACCGCAACACCATTTAGCGAACAATGCCATAATTTCCTTCGATCAGCCCCACTCTCTCCTCCGCCTTCACTTTCTCTGATACCAAACTCACTGCGTCTCCCTCTCCTTCTGCAGTCTTATTATTGAGCCCTCTTTCCACAGCTTCAAGTTGAGAATCAATAGCTGTTGTAACCCAACTCAGCTGCAGTAGTAGACAGAAACGCCATGGCATCTTCTTCTATACTACCTCCTCTGCTGCTCACAGACCACAGACTATGCATCCCATCCAAGGCTGTCTATCTAGGAGTAAGCAACAACAGCATCCTTGGGCAAATATATAACTCCGACAGCTCTGTACCAATCCCTGGTCCCAACTCTTGTCTAGTCTTCAACGGCCCCAAAGACAGATCTCCACAGCGACAATGATAGAAAAGTCCAGACTCATCGGTTGTCGCGTTGCAATACTACACGCAGGCGCTCTCGCACGCACTCTTTCTCCCTCTCTCTCTATCTCTCTTTGTCTCCTTGTTATTATTCTTTACAGGAGTACAAGGGGCAGCTTCATCACGTCTGTCAAATAATTAAATTAATTTTGAAGATTCCACGTCCCCAAACCGAATATTCTCAACGATTCCCTACTTTCCTTCACCAGATGTTGTTCTTTTGAAAAATAATATATATTTGAAATTTTCAACCTTTCTGAAAATAATATAATTATTGCCTAAGCTGCCAAGGTACAACACAGTAGAGTTATATGTAAAGTCACCTTCTGTTTCACCCCCTATCTCCTCTGCTTTCGCCCCCTATCCCCTCATTCAGTGGTATCCGCAAAGTAAGGAAATTTTATTGAATCTGGGTATGAAATGCTGAAACTCAGCATTTAATGCACAAGGTTCAAGAGTAATTATAATAATTGTACAGGTAGGAGCAGCGAAAATATATGTAGCAGCAGTGCAGGAGCTCAGGAAAAAGGAAACAGAGGATGAAACTCAGTTTACCACCAAAATTGGTGGAAAAACGAGTTTGGGTCCCAATTATTTCCTTTTGTAAAATTTTCATTCCCAGTTACGCGTTTGATGCCCTATTATGCTGAAACTGACGTTCTCGCCCCCTAATCGCCTGACTTTACGAATAACTCTAGTGTGTGTTATTTTTCTGTTTGCAAAGTAACTTAGAAGTCCGTTTTCCACTGTAACTAGTAACTTGCACGCCTTCAGATCAAATGAATTTGAGCAGTTTTTTACTTGAAATTTTTTCCATTGGCTTTTTGGGGACCTGTGTTTCGCCCAAATCAGGCTTTTTTTTGTTGGCCAGAGTGAACCGGCACCTACATTAGTACCTTCACCTCCTTTCAGTGGCCGGAAAAACTAAAAACCTGTCAGATTTTTTTAAGTGAATTTGGAGATCACTCTACAGAGCACAATTTTATCTTTGCTAATATGTGGGCATTTTGAAAAACGTTTCTGTATTGAGTCGATGGGTGTCACCAGAAAAATTAAAAAAGAAGAATTTTATGACCTGTTTTTACAGGCGGTTACACCCTTGAATCCAGGTGTTCTCCCAAATAAAAACCCCTTGTCTCCAGCTTGAGTGGGCACTTGCTTCAGGAACATCCCACTCCAAGGGCGGTACTCCACACATATTTCACCCTGGAAATGTTAAATTTGGACTCACAGACAGTGATTTTGTTGTAGGGGAGGTTCCCATACGAGTGGGTTCTCCTGACGGAGGGTCCCATCAGGGTGGTAGTCTGAGGGCATTCCCAACCGATGGAGAACACACGAGTATGGGAATCTCCACGTACTTAACAATCTCTTCTTTATCTTTCCTCCATTCTTTCTTTCTTGTTTTTTTGAATTTTTCTGATTTGTCCCTTGCCTCCTTGTGTTTTTGAATTTTCATGATTCATCCCATCAAAAAATCTTTCCATGGGAACATGGGAACATAAAATATAGTGAGATCTCCCCCACTGCATAACTCCCTGGGGGATCTTCTGCTGGGGAGATCCCTCAAAATACAAAGAGAAATAAAAAGAGAGGTTTTTACATCTTAAGACAATATATTTACCATGATTACAAGCAACCTATTTTTTTTTTTTAATTTAACATTTTAGTTTCTACCATGGTACCAGTCAAGGTACTGGTTCACTCAAGGCTTGTTTCCTTCTTGGGTGGAGGGCTGTTCATACTTGAGTACTTCCCCAAGTTGGGGCAGAGGAAAGGTGGTTGATTAGGTCCTTTTTCTGACATTTAAAACCATTTGAATATACGACAACAATGTGTCTCTTGCCTCTACTGTGGCTCTTGCCTCTTCTCCTCTTGTCTCTCATCTTTTGTCTTATCTTCCTTATTATCAAAGGCAAACTCCTACTCAACTCCTGCTTTGAGAGAGAGATGAATGGAATAAAAATGTAACTTACAGGTGACGGCCTGGTCCCCATTCCTCCCCTAAACTGAGAGTCATATTAGGGAGGCCTGCAGGACCAGGTCTTCCCCAGTGTAAAGCATGAAAGGGGTTTTAATCAAATAGCACAAAGTCTGCATGTGATCAGCCAAAGGGTTGTTTCAATTGCTGATGGAATCTTTGGCATGGGGAGGTGCTTTCAGTTGCAAAGAAACAATCCTTGGAGTGCTTTATGGGTGTGAGGAACCTCTTTTCAAGGACAATTCTCATATGTATCTTCTTTGTTTCTTCACAGATTTCGGGTTTGGCCTAATTGTGATATGGAATTGTGATGTGGAATGGAGGTTTGTTCAATGTGTATTCCAATATGGAAATTGTCAATTCTTTTTGGCAGAAATTATGATATAAACATCGAACACCTACTATTTAGAGTGTGAAGTTTTGAAAATGCAAGGGCAGAATTCACCTAAACTAAAGGAATTGAAATGATCCTTAGAGCTTTGATAGTGATTGTTAAGATGACTTATTCAGTGATTTTCATATCTCATTTGAATACCACATCTTTTGTCACTAGGGTAAAGCTGGCCATCATCGAACACATACCCATCGTCAAACACTTTTCAATATTTTCTAAATTCCTTAGCCAAAATGAACAATTTTTGTGTTGTCAATGCACAAACTGGAGGGTTACAAACGTTCATTGAATGTCAGAAGTGATGGAGCAACAAAGAAAACACAAGAAGAGGATGAGTGATAGTTTTGTTCAATTTTTTTGAAAAAATAGCTCTAGAACCCTCTCTAGTTCCAGCTCCATATCTTCCTAAATTTTAGTCTGTTTTGAATGATTTAAAACTTGATGGGTATGCCAACTTGCGCTTTACAAAACTTCTTGTATTCCACAAGCAAAGATGCAACGATTGAAAATCTTAAGCTTGAAATCCTAATCTGCTTTAAGTTACCTATCACCAAACATTGAGCCCTCTTACACCAAACACCCCATATCTTGCTCATTCCTTTATTGATTTGAAATTTTTTTATGACATTAGAAACACTCAGTGGAAGGCTAACAACGTTCTTTCAACTTTAGAATCATAAAAACAATGTGTGAAGATTTGATCTCATTTGAATTCTTAAATGTTCATTCACCGGCTTATCTACCTTAATTGAAATAAACAAGGTCCAAAGTCCAAACCATGATATTTACAAGAATTTTAATTATTCTTAAACTTAATTCCACACCATAATACTTCATTCATTTCAGACACAATGATTTGTATTCATTAACATAAAATAAAACACAATTTATCCAAAATTGCACAAGAGAAAACATAGAATAATTCCTTGAAATAAGTGAAATATCAAATCATTTTGCCACCCTTACCTAGCTTTTTAATTCAAAAACCATATTTTTCTAAGTTTTTAATTACTAAGTATGTTATATATTTATATATTCATGGGGCACAAGCTACTTCTAGTGTGAAACTTTTATAGATTCAAGTCAATGCATAATCCTTGTTTAAATGATGGCCCGATGAACCTAGAATCAATTTTTTAAATATGCTAACTATTTACAGAATGGATTATTGAATGATAATATAAAGTTTTAAAAAATTAAAGTCATAACAGCAGACCTAACCAACAAGGCATTGGCACCCCAAGTCGTCAAAGCTCAAAAGCAGAGGGCCGACAAGGCTTTCACTTGCACACTAGTGGGTTTGAACGATTGAACTTTGAACAAGTGAGAACCTTTTTTTTTTGAGGTCCTCAAAAGTTTTAAATTTCAATAGTTTCCAATCCTCTCAAGTTCAAAATGTCATTCAATTTTTGAAAAGTGATAACATTCATAGTTTCAGTTTGTTGTTTTATCAATGAACATTGCACATGTATATATTGTATCTTTAATAAATATTTGTCATAATAAACTTTTAACATGGTTCATTAATAATTGAAATTGAGAAAAAAATTGACATCAAAAACTCAATGTACCTCATTATTATGTTAGACATTGAATGTGTTAATCAAACAAGATTGAGTGGCTTTTCATCTTCTAGTTCTATGAGTTCTGTTTAGTATGTGGTCACTTTCTATCCAATTCTCCCTACAAGGTTTGATCCCAGTGTCCATGACATGGTTTTCAATTAATGAATGAACTTCTATTGTGTCCTATAGTTTAATTTTGTTTAACAAGACCAATTTTGGTGAATTGATTCTGACCAGTGTTTTTTTTTGGAGCGAATTTTCACCTTTTGGCCACAAAAACATCTAGGAAATTTTTGGAAAATGTGTTTTTAAAGTGTAATTTCAACCAATTTTTTTAATTTTGGGGTCAAAACTCTCCAAAATTTAGACAGCACAAATGTGAAAGAAAACCACTGAACCTGACCACTAGAATCATGGGTTTAGTACACTTGACATGATGTTTTGGCATTTAACGAAAAATTTAAGAAAATTTTGGTGAAGAACATTATTGAATATATAATAAGTAACATTGAAGTGACTTTATGATCAAAATATGGGAATCAAATTGAAGGCCCGCCTGGGACTACCACGAGTCAGGACTGAAAAACCTTGGGGCCAACTTTGAGCATTTTTGGCTTGTCATTTGGCCTCAAGTTACTAGTAAATGCTAGAACATTGACATCAGGATATTAATAAATGCTGGAACATTGGCCCCAAGGTTTGCAAATTGGCTTCCCAAATTCATTGGTATCCTTCTTTTTAGCCTTGAGGGTCACAAGGTCATAAAGTTCAGCATTTGTTAGTAACTTGGGGCAAATTGAAAAAGATTTTTTCTATTTCAGCCTTGACTCCGGGTGTAAAGCCCTTGGGGCTGATTTCAACTTTTGCACCAATAAGAATGCTTGATTTGAATTGAACCTTGGCCTTGACGCCTTGTGTAAATTGGGCTCAAGTCACTCTAGTGACAAAAGATGTGGTAACTCATTATATTTTCGCTTGCTAAGCACTTCTTGCATAGTTTTGTCTAAAAAGATAATAATATGGATCACCAAATGCCTCTTTTATGATGTAGAATGTCGATGTCACATTCTCTTTCTTTTCCCACCATAATTGTTGATACCATTTTCACAACCTTGTCCTTGTGGCTCGAGCTAGATGATTGTTCTTTGATAATCAAACTTATCATGAAGTTTCTTCACAAATTGCTGAAATCGTTCCATTAAGTTATGTGGGTGCAATGCCTTGACACAATATAACTTGATTATGTATGCATTATTTTTTTTGAAGTTACAAGGTGAAATGTAAAGGGTGTGTTTATATTTTAAACATTTTTACTTTGTTGTCAAAATATTTATGTATTGCAACTTTTGAAAAGTTTGGTAACAAAAAGGACACATGTCAACATTTAAAATTGCCTTGATAATTATTTCTAATACATATGGAAAGGTTGGGCAAGGTATGGAATAAAAGGTGTTACAACAACATAATTGCATAATAAATCCAACTGAATAGTGTATTCAAGTTTAAATGAATATAATGGATGTATCAGAATTTGTGTGAGCGCATTGTACGTAATAGTGAAATAGAAATTTACAAGTGATTTCATAAAATATGATTAACAAGTAACAATTTTTATTTCATGTGACATCTAATGTGGGCATGAAAATTTGCAAACCTTTCAATCCAATCAAAGAAAGCAAATTTCATAGGACAATATTTTGGAACTTCACAAAATGTTTGTATGATGGGCATAAAAACTACCATGACCAAATATTTTCCGATGTGCACAAAAGTTACAGCAAATCATATGAAAAAAAAGTTTAAACTTCAAGTTAAACAACCACACACAAGATTTTTTTTTAAAAACAATGTTATGAAATATGCAATGTCTAAATACTCAAGAACATAATTGTATCCATAACATAGAAAAGTTGGAAACCTGAAACAAGAAATGAAAAGGCAAAACCATAGGGTCATACCTTATATTTGTGTGCAGGTAATTAGGGAGGGGGACTATCATTTGTATATGTTCAGGGACCTAAAAAAAATAAGCATCTAGGTCCAAACATCCTACATGTAACAAAGCAGTTGTAACCAATGTTTAATATTTCATAACTTAAGTTGGTGTTGTTTTTTTTGGATTTGTGTTTACATATTCAAATTCATAATATATTATGGGAACATAACATGGATACATTTGAAATACAATCTAATGAATTAAAATTATTTTAAAAGAATTGTAACCAATGTTTTTGTTATTTTAAAAAATTCTTTAAAAAATGAAAGAATATTTGAAAATGCATTTTTGGGAAATTTTTAATATCAATCTTAATATAATATAGTATATTGAAACATTTTATTGGGTCATCATAATTTTTTTATGATTTTTTTCAGTTTATAAATGAAGGAAATAAAAAAAAAATCAAGACAAGAAATGGTGACAAAATGGTCTATGCCAAAATCAAATTAGATGATGAAAACATGGTCTACATGCATTTCCATACTTTGCGATGCATGTGATAATGATGGATTTGTTTAAATCATATGTGACTAACTATTGAATGTAGTTGCTTTCAACATTTCATTTTCATTCATTACACTAATGACATGAATGAGATTTTTACCATATGTTTTTAGAACCCATTGATATTTTAGTATCATTTGCCATTATTATGTGTTGTTCACACTTACGGCTAAAAATGTTGATAACAACACTATTAACTACTTTTATTCATATATAGGCACATGTTAGCTTACATGGCATGCTAATGTGGTATTTTATTTATAACCATATCAACAATGGTAAGGTAAATGGTAACTTATTTGTGGTTCAAAAGAAATCTTCAAGATTTGAAGATTCTCATCTCTATCACTAGTGCTAACTTATCAACCTACACTCAAGGTAGTTAACTTATTAATGTTTAAATATTTTCTTGTTCCATCCATTGCAACAAATATATCTCAAAGCTTCTTGTCATGAACCTCTTGCATTGCCCTAGCAAAGCTCCAATACCACTACAACACTCATCACCATCACCACACATTCTTCTATCACAACACTTGCAACATACACAACATTGTGACATTTTGTTGTAAAATTGAAGAATGTTGTTTAAGATTGTTGAATAGCAATTTGAAGCAAACATGGCCTCACAAACTCAAGTTCTAAGGTAGCCTCTCAACATGTGCTTTCACCAATGTTCTAGGTATTTCTTGAATAATAGTAGTAGGTTTTTTGGGTGGTGTTTTCAATGAGTAAGATCCTTGTATTATTTCTATTTTATGAAGTGGCATTATTAAGATGATTTTTTTTGTAAAAAGGAAAGATGCATTGTCATTCATCATAGTTAGGTCTATGTCCTTTGCAATTTTCCTCAACTTAAGGCCAATGTTGCTTGTAGATGCAAATCTGAAACAAAAATCATAATTGGAGCCTTAATAGCTTTAATGATGAAACTCAAACATTTGCTTGTCACAATTTCAACACATACATTAGACAAATTGAACATTTTTGAACATTGACGCACATCTCTTACCCATTGTTTTTGAAATTTGTGACTCTCCTTTGATACATCAACAAGGGAAATGATTAGTATCATCAGAGTTTTAGAATTTGTGGACTCATAATCTTGATGGAACAATTTTTTTGTATGTTCCTTTAGAAGGTCAACTAAATTACAACCAAAAATGATAGTCTAAGAGTGCATCTATATATCCATAGATTTGATAATCCCAAGTTAACATTAAATTAAGGTTGTTGAATAAGAAAACATTAAAAAAATGCCAAGAAAAATACCTACCATGGGTTGTTTGCCACTAGATAACATCCCCTTCAAAAACTAAGACAAAAAATCTTAAACATAACAAAACAAGTAATAAACAAATATCATTGTTACAAGAAGGTAATTATCTTATTAGCCAAGATTTAAAACCTTATTGTAAGTTGTTTGAAAATGGACAAACTACCTTCACCATTTTGGGCCACTTCCACCAACATTATGACTTCCATGGTTAAAGCTACAATGCAAAAAATACAATTTTAAAATTTTAAAATTTTATAATATTCTATCTCAAAGAAGAAGAACAAGTACATTCATGTGTAAAAACAAAAATAAAATAAATGAGGTTCCCCACTACCCGTAAGCCCACGAATCACTTCATTCTCTCTTATAGTTGGGTGAAAACGTAATTAGGTGAACAATTTTGATTATCACAATTGTAGTTTTCTAAAATTGCTAATGAACTTAAAGTGTAAAATTGTATTCAACATTAACATTGTTAATTTTTTAATTATCCATGTTGTAATAGACTTTAATGAGGATCATATTAGAAATTATGGATAAGTTTTAATAAAATAATGGACTCATAATAGACTTTTGAAATGATGACATTATGTTTGTCACACAAAGAAAATGAAAAATATGAATTCAAAAAAATAAATAATGTCAAAATTAAAATTAAAAAACAAGCCACCATCAAATGAGGAATTTTTAAATAATATGCATTGAATTTTTTTCAATACAAGACGTTTTCATTTTTTTTAAATTCATCATTTTGAATTGTCATCTTTTTAGTTCACATTGAAATTTCCAAGCTGTAACATGAATTTTTTGATTAATCACATGTCTAGAGATATCTATAAGGTGACCTACCAATATTAGTGACCATAAACATAGGGGATAATTATAATTAGAAACATAATTCAATAATTATTATGATTGCAAAAAAATTGACTAAAGTTAAATTGTGAACTCTCAAAGGTTGTTTTTGAGCCACCTAACTCTTATTTTCACCTAATTATCATGATTAATTAAAATCACATCCACAAGTTCCTAATTAATTGTTTTTTTTAGAAACTAATTATTCCAATGGCTTCACCTCCTAGTAATTAGGAGACGGTAGGTATCTACACCTATCATTAATAACTAAGAAATTACTAGGAGGCCTTCTAAACAAACTAAACTAAAAATTTACCTTCTAACAACAACAATGATGCACATCCACAAGAAAAAGTCATTTGGAAAACTAAATGTAAAAGAGACAAAAAGGGATAAAAAAATGAAATGTTCAAATCACATGCAATGGAATGAATTGCTTCGAGGTGCATGTGCTTGTAAAGGTTGAAGGTTTCAAAGGGTTTCGTTGTTTGCATTGTTAATAGGGACACCTTTCTTCAAATGACAATAAGATAGGTTTAGGTAAATACGTTACTTGAGGAAAAATTAACAGGTTGCTTGAACAATCTTAGCAAGTTGACAATACTAACCTTCAAAACCTAATTAAAAAAACACTAATAAGGGGTGGGACCAAGATCACTATGAATTTCACTAGTTTTTCAATGAAATTGTCCCAATTTCATTACACAAAAAAATTAATGATTATTCCTTAGCAATCAAAACTAGTTGTTATAGACATAGTGAATTCACCATATTTTTATAATATTTTAGATTAATATTATATATTGTTAATAATTTTGTCAAAATACATTATGTATAGGTCAACATACACTTCACATATGGTCTTTATATGAAAACATACAATCCATATATGGTTGTTGGTAGCAAGGTTCAACAAAGGTTCAACCTTGGTCTTCAAAGAGACATTGCATTGACTTTGTCATTCAACTACCACTTTGCTTTGTGATAAAAGGTGTAAAAATTTGGATATATCACAATTACACAAGATTATTTTACAAATCAAACTTTAACATATATTTTCTTTTTCATATCTTGTTCAAATGAAATAATGAAAATTCATTTTTTGAACTTTTCTCAAAGTTCTACACATATATTATAAAAAATCATATAAAATTCCAAATTGTTTAAAGGAAAACACATTTAGATTTTGTGAGAAAATATGAATTGACAAGTGGGTGCAATTAGATTCAAATGAGCACATGTGGGATTTCTTGATAAAAGGATTGTGAATCCTTTCTTAATGTTTTTCATTTTTTCATATGAGATTATTTTTGAGTGAATTTTTTAATGAGTTATTAAAAATACATATAATTGTTCCAATATATCACATGTTTTGTGTAAGTTGTTATATGCATATGAGTTTTTCAAAGTGAGCAAGTTTTGTTAGATTATGCGTTTTGTTTTGAAAATTATCATAAATTTTGAATCATAACAAATATGTTAATTATTCCAAATTTTAGTTTCTTATATTATAACCTGCAACTTTGTTTTATATGTCCTATACATTACACCTTGTTTACATGCAGTAAATGATTTTTGAAATTTTGAGATTTTGAAACACGTTTTGAATATCTAAAAACTTCAAATTTTGTAACTTTTTAAATTGTGAGTGCTTTTGAAGTATGTCGAGCAGTAATCTACCACCCAACTTAATTATAAAAAGCTTTGTATTTTGCAAATTAAGGGACCTTTTATTTAAAAAATTTATTTGAAATTACACCTACCCAACTTTAATAGTCTTTTGTTCTATACAAATCCTCAAATTGGGCCCATTAGGAACTCAATTTATATTCCTCAATGTCCAAACTAGTTGTTAAAGACAAGTTCTTAGGATTAACATGACATTTAAATGACACCATATAAACATTTGTAAAAACGTTGACTGTTTTCACCACTATTTGACAGTTGTTTTGACTCCTTTGAACATATTTACACCCAAGTTGCAACATTTGTTTATGTAATTTAATTTGACAAACATAAATAAAATATTTCTAAATTTTTTTATCTTAATTATAAATAAGATTGATATTGATATTTCAGTTTATATTACAAAATAACTAGTATAATATGTCAACAAATAATACTACATTCCCATTACATTATACTTTAGTTATAATATTTTATAATATATTGGTTATTACATGTTAAATATTAAATATAATGTATGAACAATGCATGCCATACATACATACATACATAAAGACATGTACATTATATTTAACATCCTTACATATAATAACTTTATACATAATCATAATGCAATATAAAAATAATAAATAATTATAAGCTTTTATTTTAAATTAAAATAATTTTCTTAATTAAAATAATTGACCTTAGTGAATTACCTTAATGAATTGCTTTGACAAGAATGATTTAAATTTCACTCGAGGTGAAATGGTGCAAGGGTATGGTGGCTTAGTATGATGTAGTGAAATGGTGACTTAGTTCCCATGGTGAATTGGGTAGTTGACCTAAATCGCACTTTTGAAATAGTGATGACAACTAACTTTTAAACCCCTAACTTTTGGTGACAACTTACTTTTGTAACCTAACGTTTTCAATAATTTACTCACATGTGTGAATGAGGCCTTAGAATACTTAGAGTCTTTTTCAAAGGTGTTAGTTGATTTCATTTTACATTTGCTAAGTTTTCTTGTAGGATGTATTAAATTTCATGTATATATATTTGCAATGCCACTAGAAAAACGAATTATCATTCTCCAATTGGCAATATGCCTATATATATAATGTTTTAAATTTTTTTTTAATTTTTAATTTTTTCCTATGTTTAGTCAATCATATTTACACAATATATTATGAACTATACTATTGTGCGAGCCCTTATATTGATCATTTACCTTCATTAAGGGGTGGCAATGGTGAGGGGATTAGAGACTGCAGCCAGCAGCTAAGTTGTTTTAAGTTGTCTAGGATTTCGGAGTTAGGTCGAACTTGGAACTAATAACAAAAACCAATTTGAGGTGACAATTGAAGACCTGGTTGCAATTTTTTTTGTTTGGTTTTTGCATCAAGTTTATCTTGGATTCGAATTACTAAACCATAGTCTCTGGTTTCATCATTTCTCATGATTGTGTTTGGACCTCTCTTAAAGGCCACAATTTCTTACCAAAAGTATATGCCCCTTATTTGAAAAAACCCAAATGGAGTTCAGCATACCCCAATTTTAACACTAGGAGCACGACACCCTCATTTGAACTTCTATTATTATTTAACTTGTCCAACTTGCAATGTTATTTCTTTTTGCATCCTCACCCTTAAGCTTGAGAAAGTGGACTGAATAAAGTGATGGACAGTCTAAATTTTACCACTTCGAATTCAAAAGTTTTTTTTTTTTTCCTTAACATGGGCATATTTACTAGCTCAAAGTAGTTGTACACTATATGATTGTAATATTTTATCCAAAATATAATGAAAAGGCCATTTTACTATTGCTGCTGGGCATGTTCTAAGGAATTCCCCCAATTGTAATTCATGTATAATGAAATATAAACATATTAGTAATACAGTTATTGAATTGGTTTCTGATTGACCATATTATTAGTCCCTACAGTATTCCACAGTAGTGTTTTATTTTTCAAATTTGCGATGTTGTTGAGGTGGTGATCATCCATAAGCTAATTCAGCCAATTTCAGCTATTAAAAAAATGTGAAAGGAAAAAAAAAACATTTGGTTACCTACTTGAATCATGTGTTGAGATTTGGCAATTTTATCAATAATTTTTTTTTTTCAATTTTGGAAATTTGAAAAGAAATCCAAAATTGCACAGTAGTGTGAACAAGAAAAAGGGCTGCTTCATATGGGAAATAATATTTGTATCCACCAGCTATTATATTTATTTTCCAGTGACAAAACATCTAAATTAGTTTCTACAAGATGCAAGGGTACTATAATACTCCAGAAGGGCTGGATACATGGTTTCTTTTTCAATTTGGTGAGGGAAGTGGAATGGTGATCATCCACAACAGGACTTAGCCGGCCAAAGTGAATTAACAGCCACCAATGCACCAGTTGCCCGTTCTGTCCACTGGATGGGTTGCGTTTTTTCATTTGGTGCCGGATGGGGCTCATCACAGTCGATTTCTTTTTGCTGCTGTCCACTGTACTTTTCTTTTCTTTTTTTGTTCTTGGCCGTTTTTCTTGGACCTGACCTCAGACATAGCTACCCTGCTCACTTTCCTACCATCATA
>Ga0209208_10000533_pt1 | contig 49847 bp, 40 predicted proteins | sample S1TSphfallax_3_FD_187694 | JGI IMG/M metagenome (GOLD analysis project Ga0209208, IMG submission 187694) | Host-associated microbial communities from peat moss isolated from Minnesota, USA - S1T2_Fd - Sphagnum fallax MG (SPAdes) (version 2) | ecosystem: Host-associated > Plants > Peat moss >... | reverse complement strand
TCTCAAATTAGAGCTGGCGCGTCAGCTTGGGGCCGCACCAGACGCCGTCCGCTTACGCATCACCCAGCGCGATTTCTTCGGTCTCGACATCCATCGGGGCGCGCCGCGGCGCGGCCTCTACGCCACGGGCGCCCACCCTGCGGGGTCCAAAGGCGCTCTTGGCGGCGCGCCGCGCGACGCGCCTCCAGGGGCCCCGCCGCCCGGAGACGCGCGGGCCGGGGGCCCGGGCTGGTGGACCCATCGCTTTGGGTCGGGCGATCGGGCGGGACTGGTGATCGGGCGGGTGACTGCGGCGGTCCAGATGGCGGACAATCGCTGGGTTGTCGCCCAGTCGCCTCGCGAGGGCATCACCGAGGCATGGGAGGGGCGTATGCTCCTATGGTTCCTCGGCTGTCTGGGTCTCCTGATCCCCGCGGGCTACCTTTTCGCCCGGCGTCTGACCGCGCCCATCAGCCGGTTCGCCCGCGCCGCCGACCAGCTGGGACGCGACCCGCGCGCGCCTCCGATGAGCCTGTCGGGTCCCGGGGAGATCGGCGTCGCGGCGGCGGCCTTCAACGAGATGCAGGCGCGCCTCGCCCGCTATGTGGAGGACCGCACCGCCATGCTGGCCTCCATCGCCCATGATTTGCGCACGCCCCTGGCGAGGGTTCAGTTCAAGCTTCAGCGCGCCCCCGAGGCCTTGGCCCAGGACATCCGCTCCGACCTTGGACAGATGGAGGCCATGATTTCGGCCGTTTTGGCCTTCGTCCGCGATGTCGCCCCGGCCCTGGAGCGCACCCAGCTCGACCTTCTGTCGCTCCTGGAAGTGGTCATGGACGACGCGTGCGACGTCGGCGCTAAGGTTGAGCTTGAGGCGGGCCCGGCGGTGATCGTCGAGGGCGACGCGTCCGCCCTGCAAAGGCTGTTCGTCAATCTTGTCGACAATGCGGTGAAATATGGCGGCGAGGCGCAGATCAGCCTTCAGGCTGAGGATGGGGATGCCATTGTTTTTGTTCGGGATTGTGGGCCAGGCATTCCTGAGGGCGACCTCGAGCGGGTTTTTGAGCCCTTCTTCCGGCTCGAGACGTCCCGCAGTCGCGATACGGGGGGAATAGGCCTCGGCCTCGCCGTCGCGCGGTCCATCGCCCGCGCCCATGGCGGGGATGTGACCTTGACCTCGGGCCCGGAGGGACTGACGGCCAAGGTTCGCCTACCCGCCACAGTTCGCCACACCAAAGGACCGGCTCACGACACACAGGCGACATCGGATGGAAAATTTCGTCAGGCAAAGACAGGGGAATTAGAAACTTTGGGGACCTCCATGCCTTCTTCTTCGCTCACCGGCGCCGCAGCCGTCGTGTTGGCGCTGCTTACCGCTCCCGCTCTGACGGCGCTTCCGTCTCCAGCTCAAGCCCAAGCCGCCGAAGCGGCTCAGCCGCCCAAGGCGGGCGACGGTCAGCATCACTGGCCGAACCGCGAACGCGCTGCGCAAGCCATGCACAAGTGGCGTGAACAGCGTGCGCACGACCTGCACGTCATCCTCAACATTCGCCCAGACCAGGAGGCGGCCTTCGCCGCCTTCCAGGCCTCCATGGAGCCGCCCGCTGGCGGATGGAAGCACGGCGAGGGCAAAAAAGCCGACTGGCAGGCCATGTCCACGCCGGAGAAACTCGACCACGGCCTCGCCAAGGCCGAAGAGCGCCTCGCAAACATGCGCAAGCGCGTCGAGGCGGTGAAGGCTTTTTACGCCGTGCTTTCTCCCGAGCAGAAGCAGGCGTTCGACGCCTTGCATCGTATGCACGGCGGCTGGGGCCGCCACCGTTGGGCGGGGCGCGGCCATGGCTGGGGCGGCGAAGGTCACGGCGGCATGTGGGGCGCGAAGGGTCCCCAGCCCGGCGGCCCGGCCGCGCCTCCTCCGGGCGCCTGATCTGCGCCGTTGAGGCTAACGGGGCTTGGCGCGGCGGCCGCCCGCGACATCGGGCGGTCGTAGGGTCGTCAGCCTTCCGGCGTAGCGCTCACCATTTCGGGTTCGAGGGCGTAGACCTTCGAGCAATATTCACAGGTGACCCTGATCCGACCGTCCTCCTCGGTCATCTCCGCGCGGTCCGCCTCGGGGAAGGTGCGCAGCATCCCGACCACACGGTCCTGGGAGCACCGGCAGAAGGCCTCAAGAGGTCGGGGCGTGAAGAGCCTCACCCCGTCTTCGTGGAAGAGGCGGTAAAGCAGGGTCTCGGGGGCGAGACCCTCGTCTATCAGCTCGTCCTCGCCCACGGTGGCGAATAGGGCTTGCGCCTTCTCCCACGCCGCCTCGGTAGCCCCGCGGGTCTCATCGCCGGCGATGTTCTGGATCATCAAGCCGCCCGAGCGCCAAGCGCGACCCTCGGGGGTATGGACCTGGCCCACGGCCAGACGAACCCGTGTGGGCGTTTGTTCGGACTGGGCGAAATATTGCTCCGCGCACAGGGCGAGGGTCTCTCCCTCGATGGCGACCACGCCCTGGTAGCGGTCCTTGGCGCCCTCCGCGTCGATGGTCATGATGAACAGGCCCTCCCCAAGGAGCGTCTTCGCCCCGGGGCGTACAAAGCCTGCGCAAACGCTCTGCACGCGCTCCGCGTCGAACCGACAATATCCTCGCAGCCCCCCCGCCGTGTCGTAGTCGGCGACCACATACCGGACAGGTCCATCGCCTTGCGCCTGGACGATAAGCCGGCCCTCGAACTTCAGGCTCGCGCCCACAAGCGCGGCGAGGGCGCACGCTTCGCCCAGGAGTTCGGCCACCGGTTCGGGATAGGCGTGGCGGGTGAGGATCTCGTCCACCACCTTGCCGAGGCGCACGATGCGGCCCCGCGCCGGTTGGCGTTCGATTTGAAAGGCGGCGACGAGGTCGTCAATGGGAGCAGGCTTGGTCATTCAGGAAAGATAGGCGGCTGTCATTGATTTGCGAGTTAGCTCGGGCAAGGGTGTGACTTCTGTTCCGCACAAGGGAAATCCAGTTATGCGCTCAATGAAACTTGCGGCGGGCCTCGCCCTCGCCTCCACCCTCGCCGCCGCGGCGCCCGCAGCGGAGGCCGGGTGCCTTACCGGCGCGGCCGTCGGCGGCGTCGCCGGCCACCTGGCGGGGCACCATGCGGTCCTCGGCGCCGTCGCCGGATGTGCGGTCGGTCATCACATGGCCGTCATGAAGAAGCGCCGCGAGCGCGCCGCCCGCATGGCCGGCCGCAACGGCGGCCCGCCGCCGCACCCCTAGTCGTTTCTCGTCTCCCTAGAAGAGGAGCACTCTCGCCTCCTTAACGTGGGGCAGGGCGTTGATCTGGCCCAGGATCTCTGGAGATATCGCCTGATCAACGCCCACGAGGGCGATGGCGTCGCCGCCTGAAGCTGTTCGGCCGAGGTTGAAGGTTGCGATATTCACCCCAGCTTCGCCCAGGAGCGCCCCGAGGGCGCCGATGAAGCCGGGACGGTCAAGGTTGTTCACGTAAATCATGACCGGTGCGAAGGGCGCGTCGAGCTCCATCTCCTTGATCTCCACCACCCGCGGACTTCCGGCGACAGTCGTGCCGGCGAAGGTCCGTTCGCCTGCGGCGCCCTTCATGGTGATCCTGACAAGGCTGTCATAGACCGGAGACAGCTCCTGGCGGTTTTCCGAAACGGTGATTCCCCGGGCCTTGGCCACGGCCGGCGCGGAAACCATGTTGATCTCCGCGAGGGCCGGGCGGAGGGCTCCGGACAGGGCTGCGGCGGTCAGGGGGCGCAGGTTGAGCTTTGAGACCTCACCCCAATAGGCGATTTCAACGCCCGTGAGACCCTCGTCCACCATCTGGCCGGCGAAGGCGCCGAGCTTTTCGGCGAGGGCGATGAAGGGGCGAAGTTTTGGGGCCTCGTCGGCGGTGACCGAGGGGCTGTTCAAGGCGTTCGTCACCGCGCCGGTCAACAGGAAGTCGGAGATCTGCTCTGCGACCTGAAGGGCCACGTTCTCTTGGGCCTCGCTCGTGGAGGCGCCCAGGTGGGGGGTGGCGATGAAGTTGGGCGCGCCAAACAGGACATTCTCTTTGGCGGGCTCTTCTGTGAAGACGTCGCACGCGGCGCCGCCGATGCGCCCGCTCTCCAGTCCTGCGCGCAGGGCGGCTTCGTCGATCAGGCCGCCCCGGGCGCAGTTGACGATGAGCACTCCCGGTTTGACCCGGGCAAGGGCCTCTCTTGAGAGGATGTTGCGCGTCTTGTCGGTGAGGGGGGTGTGGAGGGAAATGACGTCGGCGCGCGCAAGAAGCTCGTCCAAATCCACCTTTTCCACGCCGATCTCCACGGCGCGTTCCGGCGAGAGGAAGGGATCGTAAGCGAGGACCTTCATTTTCAGGCCGTTGGCGCGGTCCGCGACGATGCCGCCAATGTTCCCGCAGCCGATAAGCCCCAGGCTCTTGGCGTAGAGCTCGCGACCCATGAAGCGGTTCTTTTCCCATTTCCCCGCCTGGGTGGAGACATTGGCCTCCGGGACCTGACGCGCCAGGGCGAAGATCAGCGCGATGGCGTGCTCAGCGGTGGTGATGGAATTGCCAAAGGGCGTGTTCATGACCACGATGCCGGCCTCGGTCGCGGCGGGAATGTCCACATTGTCCACGCCGATCCCGGCGCGGCCGATGACCTTCAGGCGCTTGGCCGCCTGGATGACGGCCCGGTCGGCCTTGGTGGCCGACCGGACGGCTAGGCCGTCGTAATCCCCAATAATCTCAAGGAGTTCAGCTTTGCTGAGACCGACCTTGGCGTCTGCATCGACGCCGCGGTCGGTGAAGATTTTTAGGGCGGCGGGGGAGAGGGCGTCGGCGATCAAAACGCGCGGCATGGTCTGATCCTTTGGGCGGGGGGCGCTCGGCGCCGTTTGGGGGAGGGGGCGCTTTTGGGGCGCGATACGCTGAGCCGGAGCCGAAAAGGGCGCGAGCCCCGTTCAGGCGAGGGCGAAGCGGGTTTCGTGAAACGCGAAATCCAGCCAGGGCGTCAGGGCTTCAAGGTCCTCCCGTTCCACCGTCGCACCGCACCAGATGCGAAGGCCCGGAGGCGCGTCCCTGTAAGCGCCGGCGTCGAACGCCACGCCTTCAGCTTCGAGGCGGGCGGCGAGGCTTGCGGCGAACGCCGCCTGTTCCTTTTCGGGCAGGGAGAGGATCGCCGGGTCCACCACCTTCAGACAGACCGAGGTGTTGGAGCGCGTCGCCGGGTCCTCGGCGAGGAAGTCCACCCAGGGCGTGCGGGCCGCCCATTGGGCGATCACCTCAAGATTGGCGTCGGAGCGCGCCACGAGGGCGTCCAGACCGCCGGCAAGGTCCGCCCAGCTGAGGGCGTCGATATAGTCCTCAACGCAGAGCATGGAGGGCGTGTTGATGGTCGCGCCTTCGAAGATCTCCCGGTTCAGCTTCGAGCCCTTGGTCAGGCGGAAGAGCTTGGGCAGCGGCCAGGGCGGTGTGTAGCTCTCTAAACGCTCTACGGCTCGGGGCGAGAGGATAAGCACGCCATGGGCGGCTTCGCCGCCGAGAACCTTCTGCCAGGAGAAGGTCGCTACATCGAGCTTGTCCCAGGGAAGATGCTGGGCGAAGCAGGCGGACGTGGCGTCGCACACGGTAAGGCCCGAGCGGTCCTTGGCGATAAAGTCCGCATTGGGGATCCGCACGCCGGAGGTCGTTCCGTTCCAGGCGAAGATCAGGTCCGCCTCGGGGCGCACCTTTGAGAGGTCGGGGAGGCGTCCGTAGGGCGCCTCAAGCACCTCGCAGTCCGTGAGTTTTAACTCCTTAACCGCATCCACCGCCCAGTCCTTGGTGAAGCTCTCAAAAGAGAGCACCTGAACCGGCCTCGGGCCTAAAAGGGACCACATGGCCATCTCCACGGCCCCGGTGTCTGGGCGGGAACGATGCCGATGAGATAGGTCTCCGGCACGCGCAACACCGCGCGTGTCCGGTCGATGGCCTCCCGCAGGCGCGCCTTGCCGGGCTTGGACCGGTGCGAGCGCCCGAGGACCGCTTTGTCTAGGTTGGCGAGGCTCCATCCGGGGCGTTTAGCGCAGGGGCCGGAGGAGAAGTAGGGGCGCGCCGGCTTGAGTTGCGGGCGCGCTGCCGGCTTAGCCGGCGCGTCGATCGTCATCATATCTCCCATCCTTGCAGATGGACTGCGCCCCGTTGGGAGGGCGTGGCCCGCGGGTGAGAGACCTTAGATTCGCCTCCGGCGCAAGTGAAAATCCGGGCCGGTGTGTCCTAGACGTCGACGGCCGCATCCAGGGCGTTGTCCTGGATGAACTCGCGGCGAGGTTCAACCAGGTCCCCCATGAGGCGCGAGAACATGTCGTCCGCATCGTCGGCGTGGCTGACCCGGACCTGGAGCAGGGTCCGGGCGTTGACGTCCAAAGTGGTCTCCCACAGCTGCTCAGGGTTCATTTCCCCAAGACCTTTATAGCGCTGGATGGAGAGGCCCTTGCGGCCGGCGTCCATAATAGCCTGGACGAGATCCAGGGGACCGCGGACGGGCGCGCTGACGTCCTTACGGCGGAAAACCCCCGCGCCGGCGAAGGTCTCGGCCAGACCTGGCGCACGCTCGGCGAGCCGGCGCGCGTCGGCGGCTTGGATGAGAAGATCGTCAAGGACGATTCGCTCGGAGACACCGCGTTTCATGCGACTGAAGACGAACCCGCCTGGCCCATACCCGAGACCGCCTTCCCCGGCGGCGACTTCTCCGCTCCAGTGGCCGTCTCCCTCTTCCGCATAGGCGTCGAAGCGCCGTGCTGCGGCTGCGGCGTCAGGACTGTCCCCAAAGAGGCCGGAGATGGCGGCCTGCTCGATGGCGAAGGCCGGGGCGCGGGTGGAGAGGCGCTCCACAAGGGTTTTGGCCGCCCTGGCTTCCCGCACGAGGCGGGTGAGATCCTCGCCCGTCAGGCGCTCGCCGCTGGACAGATCCAGGCTCGCCCCGTCAGCGCCCTCCTCAAACAGAAACGCCTCAAGCTCGGCGTCATCCTTGAGGTAACGCGAGGACTTTCCCTTGGTCGCCTTATAGAGCGGCGGCTGGGCGATATAGAGATAACCGCGCTCAATCAGCTCGGGCATCTGGCGATAGAAGAAGGTGAGAAGAAGCGTTCTGATGTGGGCGCCGTCCACGTCGGCGTCGGTCATGAGAACGATCTTGTGGTAGCGGACCTTATTCGCGTCGAAATCGTCCCGCCCGATGCCCGCCCCGAGGGCGGTGATGAGCGTTCCCACCTGATCCGACGACAGCATCTTGTCGAACCGCGCCCGTTCGACGTTGAGGATCTTGCCGCGCAGGGGAAGGATGGCCTGATTTTCCCGATTGCGCGCCTGTTTGGCGGAGCCTCCGGCCGAGTCGCCCTCGACGATGAAGATCTCCGACTTCGCCGGGTCGCGTTCCTGGCAGTCGGCGAGCTTGCCGGGCAGGGAGGAGATGTCGAGCACGGATTTGCGCCGCGTCAGCTCGCGCGCCTTGCGCGCGGCCTCCCGAGCGGCGGCGGCCTCGACGATCTTCTGGACGATGATCTTGGCTTCGGTGGGGTGCTCCTCGAACCATTGCGACAAACCCTCGCTCACGAGGCCCTCCACGGCGGGACGCACCTCGGAGGAGACAAGCTTGTCCTTAGTCTGTGAGGAGAACTTCGGGTCGGGCAGCTTCACGGACAGGACGCAGGTCAGGCCTTCGCGCGCGTCCTCGCCCGATGTGGCGACCTTCTCCCGTTTGGCGGCGCCTGAGCTTTCCACATAGCCCGAGACCACCCGCGTCAGGGCGGCTCTGAAGGCGGCGAGGTGGGTGCCGCCGTCCTTTTGAGGGATGTTGTTGGTGAAGCACAGCATGGTCTCGTGGTAGCTGTCGTTCCACCAGAGGGAGAGATCGATCTCAACCTGTTCGCGCCTGCCGCGCACGGTGATGGGCGTCTTGATGAGGGCGGTCTTGGACTTGTCGAGGTGGCGGACGAAGGCCTCGACCCCTCCATCATAGTGGAGGGTCTCCTCAAAGGGCTCAGCGCCGCGCAGATCGCGAAATCGGATCACCACGCCGGAGTTGAGGAAGGCGAGCTCACGCAGTCGGTGCTCAAGGGTCTTGCGGTCGAATTCGATGGCCGAGAAGGTTTGCAGCGACGGCAAAAACGTCACGCTCGTGCCCGTCAGAGAAAGGCCGTTCTCGCGTAGGGGCGCTGTGCCGGTAATCTTCAGGGGAGAGACCGCGTCGCCCCTGGCGAAGCGCATCTCATGAACCTTGCCGTTACGCCAGATCTTCAGGTCAAGCCAGTCGGAAAGGGCGTTGACCACCGACACGCCCACCCCGTGAAGGCCGCCGGAGACCTTGTAGGAGTTCTGGTCGAACTTTCCACCCGCGTGGAGCTGGGTCATGATCACTTCCGCCGCAGACACCCCTTCGCCTTGGTGCATGTCCACAGGGATGCCCCGACCGTCGTCGATCACCGTGCAAGACCCGTCGGGGTTCAGGCACACCTCCACATGGGTGGCGTGTCCCGCGAGGGCTTCGTCGATGGCGTTGTCCACCACCTCATAGACCATGTGGTGCAGGCCCGAGCCGTCGTCGGTGTCGCCGATATACATGCCCGGCCGCTTGCGAACGGCGTCGAGGCCTTTCAGGACCCGGATCGAATCGGCGTCGTACTCGCCGCTCGCCGTCCCGCCCTCGCCCTCGGCCGCAATATCCGTCATCGTGTCTTATCTCTCACAGCTCTAGGACCGAGTGATCCACGTGCGCGATTTGCGCCCGCTCTCCCAAGTCCGAAAATAGCATTCGATCCGTCCCGGTGAGGAAGGCTTGAACCTCCAACTCCACGATCTCATCGAAGAGGGCGGCCCGCCGCGGAGCGTCGAGGTGCGCGGCCACCTCGTCTAACAGTAATATAGGGTTTGGCGCTGATTCTGCACGAGAATCATTCCCCGCTGACAGTCTGGCCGCCTGGGCGAGGACCAGGTTCAGTATCAGAGCCTTCTGCTCTCCGGTTGAACATTCGGCTGCGGGGCGATTCTTGTCCCGGTGGGTCACCAAAAGATCGGTGCGTTGAGGGCCGACCAGGGAGCGGCCGGCGGCGCGGTCCCGGTCCCGGGCCCGCGCGAGGGCGTGGGCGAGGGTGGGCGAAGCGTCGTCGGCCTCGCCCCATGGCCCAGTGAGCGTGAGGATTGCGCGGGGAAAGGGCCGGTCCTGACGTTCGTCGATCGCCGCTTGCAGCAGGCGCACGGTTCGCGCTCGCCCCGCCGCCAGCGCCGCGCCGGCCGACCCCGCCCGAGCTTCAAGCGCCTCCAGCCACACCCGGTCGTCAGGTCCCTCGGTCAAAAGACGCAGGCGTTCGCGCAGGGCCTTCTCATAGTCCGCCGCGGCCGCCGCATGGGCGGGTTCGGCGGCGAAGGTCAACCGGTCCAGAAAGCGCCGGCGCTCGGCGCCCCCCTCCAAGAAAAGACGGTCCTGTTGGGGGGTGAGCCAGACCAGGCGGACGTGCTCGGCCATGCGGCCCGGCGCGACGGTTTCGCCCTCCAGCCTTACGATCCGGCGCGCCGCGCCCGCATCAAGCCCAGTTCCCAGGGCGATTTGCCCCGCGGGCGTGTCCAGGCGGGCGGAGACGCTCCAGCCCCTGCCCTGTGTCTCCTCCGGCGTGCGTCGGCCCACATCGACCGCCCGGGCGCCGCGCAGACCGCGTCCCGGAGCGAGAAACGACACGGCCTCAAGGAGATTGGTTTTTCCGGCGCCGTTGGCGCCGTAAAGCGCCACGGGGCGTCCGTCGAGGCTGAGATCGAGGCGCTCATAGGACCTGAAATCCGTCAATACGAGGCGGCGAAGGGCGCAGGGGCTCATGCCTTTGACCCCGCCGCAGGTCCGCCAGCGGCCCGCGCCGCCGAAAACAGCGGTTTTTTGCGCGAAAAATCGTCCGAACCAGAATAAACCACCCTTGAACCTTTCATGGGTAGGATTATCTACCGCCCTGCCTGAAAGGGCAAAAGAAGATCGCTCAATGCCTTTCGAGCGACATGTTTAACCTTTTGTTTGTCATAAGTGGAGAATTCCATGTCTAAGACCATGCAAGTTGCGGAGCGCATCAGCCTCGCCATCCTGGGCGTCATGTTGGCGGCTCTGCCCATCGCCACCGTGGGCTTCTTGGCTCACGCCTCCTAAGGTCTCGATCGTCACCGGATGGCGGGCGGCGTGCAGAACCGACGGTTCGCAGGCCGCCCGGGCCCGCCCAAAAAACCAGCGGGAGAACCCGGCGGGCTTAAAAAGCCGTGTCCGCGCCCTCCTAGCAAGGCGCGCGCCCGGCCTTAATGGGTGGCCTTGTAGACGAAGCCGAGGGTCAAGAAGATCACGGCCAAGAACTGGGTGGCGACACGCCAGCGCATGAACTTGTTAGAGTTTTGCCGGCTGTACTCCCCGCCCTTGGCGAGGGAGAATAGTCCCAGGCCCAAGCTCACGAGCACGGCCGCCATGGAGACGACGATGAGGATGTTGATGATGAGATCCATCCTCATCCCTTAAATCGGAAATTCATCGGGCGCTACTGATCCGCGACAGGCGCTCCAAAGCCGCCGCCGCCAGGGGTTTCAATCACCACAACATCGCCGGGCTCGACCGTCGCCTGGGCGGTTCCGCCGAGGATGTCGACGCCTCCGGCCGCGCGTTCGATCCGCCCGGTTCCCAGGGCCCCCGGGCTTGCGCCCTCCAGCCCGAACGGGGCCACTTTACGTCGGTTCGCCAGAAGCGACACGGTCATGGGCTCAAGGAATCTAAGACGGCGCACAACCCCGTCGCCGCCGCGCCATCGACCCGATCCGCCCGAACCCCGGCGGATGGAAAACGCCTCCAGGATCACAGGGAAGCGCCACTCCAGGACCTCTGGGTCGGTGAGGCGCGAGTTGGTCATATGGGTTTGCACGGCGCTCGCCCCATGGAACCCCGGGCCCGCGCCCGCCCCGCCGCAGATGGTTTCGTAATACTGCCGCGTCGCATCGCCGAAGGTTAGGTTATTCATCGTGCCTTGGCTGGCCGCCAGGGCGCCCGCAGCGCCGTAGAGGGCGTCGGCCACCACCTGACTGGTCTCCACATTTCCAGCCACCACCGCCGCGGGCCACTGAGGCCGCAGCATGGAGCCTTCGGGAATGATGAGATCCACGGGCTCCAGGCATCCGTCATTGAGGGGAATGTCCTCAGCAAGGAGGGTGCGGATCACATAGAGGGCCGCCGCGCGGCAGATGGAGGCGGGCGCGTTGAAGTTGTTCGTCTGCTGCGCGCTGGTGCCGGTGAAGTCGATCTTCAGACGCCGGGTCTCGCGATCCACCGTTAGGGCGGCTTCCACGGCGGCGCCGTTGTCGAAGGCGCACCGGAAGCGGCCGTCGGGCAGGGTCTCCAGCATGCGCCTGACCTGTTCGGCTGCATTGGCCCGGACATGGCCCATGTAGGCGAGCACGACCTCCCGGCCGAACTCGCCCATGAGCATTTTGAGGGCTTCGGCGCCCCGCGCGCAGGCCGAAATCTGCGCCTTCACATCGCCCACGTTCTGGTCCGGATTGCGGGCGGGATAGGGCCCGGACCCCAGGAGGGACCGGAACGCCGCCTCGCGGAAACGGCCGCCCGCCACCAGGTGGAAATTGTCGATCAGGACGCCCTCCTCATCCAGGGTGCGGCTCCCCGCCGGCATGGATCCAGGAGCGACGCCGCCGATATCGGCGTGATGACCCCTGGCGGCGACGGTGAAGAGCAAGGTTCGGCCGTCTTCTGCGAAAACAGGCGCGACGACGGTCACGTCGGGCAGGTGGGTGCCGCCGTTGTACGGATTATTGAGGGCGATGACGTCCCCGGGGCCCGGACCCACGCTCAAGGCTGCGCGCACGCTGTCGCCCATGGAGCCAAGATGCACCGGCATGTGGGGGGCGTTGGCGATCAGGGCGCCGTCCGGGTCGAACACGGCGCACGAGAAGTCGAGGCGCTCTTTAATGTTCACCGAATAGGCCGTGTTTTGCAGGGCCGCACCCATCTGTTCAGCCACCGACATGAAGAGATTGTTGAAGATCTCAAGCATGACCGGATCGGCCTCGGCCGATGCGGTGGGCCGCGCCTTGGGCGCCAGACGATTAAGCACAAGCTCTCCAGCCGGCGCGACGGCGGCGCTCCACCCCGGCTCCACGACCGTGGTGGAGGCGTCGTCCACGATGAGGGCGGGGCCGACCAAGACCTGTCCGACGGGCAGGTCCGCCCGCTTGAACACCGGGGTCTGCCGATCCTCACCCCCCGTGTAGACGAGACCGGCGGATGCGGGCTCGGCCGACTGGCCGGGGCGCGGCCCGGGAATGCGCGCGTCGGATCCCTCCGATGCGCCGATGAGCTCAACGCTCACCGCCTCCACCACTAGGGGCGCGCCGGCTTCACTGAAACTGAACCGCCGTCGGTAGGCTTCCTCAAAGGCGCCGGCGATGGCGTCGAACGGGTCGAGCTTAACCTCCAGGGCCGTGTCCGAGCCCTGCCGCTTGACTTGGAGGGTCACTTCGGTTCGGACGCGATCCTCGTGAACGCCCTGTTCGGCCATCGCCTCCAAGCCCGCACCCACGAGCTCGCCGGCCAGGGCGCGCAAGCGCGTTTCAAGGCCTGCCTCCAGGCGCGCCTCCACGGCGGCCTGTTTGAGAATCCGCGTGTCGGCCAACCCCATGCCATAGGCGGACAGGACGCCGGCCAGGGGATGGATCATGATCGTGGTCATGCCGAGGGCGTCGGCCACCAGGCACGCATGCTGTCCCCCTGCGCCCCCGAAGCACACCAGGGCGTAGCGCGTGACGTCATAGCCGCGGGCCACCGAAACCTGCTTCACCGCCGCGGCCATATTCTCCACCGCGACAGCGAGAAAACCTTCCGCCACGGCTTTGGGCGTCATCCGCAGCCCGGTGGCCGCCTCTATCTCCTGCGCCAGGGCGTGGAAGAGGGTCTCAACCCGGGCCTTATCCAGGGGCTCGTCGCCGTTCGGGCCGAAAAGGTGGGGAAAAGTCTCCGGCTGGAGCTTTCCGGTCATGACATTGCAGTCGGTGACGGTGAGCGGACCGCCGCGCCTGTAACAGGCGGGTCCGGGATCGGCTCCGGCCGACTCGGGCCCCACGCGGAAGCGGGCCCCGTCAAACCGGCAGATGGAGCCGCCGCCCGCGGCGACGGTGTGGATGTCCATCATGGGGGCGCGAAGACGCACCCCGGCGACGACCGTCTCAAGGGTCCGCTCAAAGGCTCCGGCGTAGTGGGAGACGTCGGTGGAGGTGCCCCCCATGTCGAACCCGATAATCTTATGGAACCCCGCGGCGGCGGCGGTCCTCGCCATGCCGACGATGCCGCCGGCTGGACCGGAGAGGACGGAGTCGCGCCCCTGAAATCGTCCCGCATCGATGAGGCCGCCGTTGGACTGCATGAAGGATACAGGCGTCGAGGCGCCCAGGGCCTCTGTGACCTGGTTCACGTACCGGCGAAGGATCGGCGACAGGTAGGCGTCGGCCACCGTCGTGTCTCCGCGTCCAATGAACTTCATCAGGCCCGATACGGCATGGCTGGTGGAAATCTGGCTAAAGCCTATGGCTTGGGCGATGGCGGCGAGGGCGCGCTCGTGCTCGGGGCGGCGATAGCCGTGCATGAGGACGATGGCGACGGCGCGCAGGCCCCGTTGATAGGCGGCCGTCAGGACCTCCCGCGCCTGGTCCTCATCCAGGGGCGTCAGCACTTCGCCTATCGCCGAGACCCGTTCGACAATTTCTGCGGTCTCCGCATAGAGCGGTTCAGGCAGGATGATCCGCCGGTCGAACAGGCGCGGGCGATTCTGGTGCCCGATCCTGAGGGCGTCGGCGAACCCCTGAGTGGTCGCAAGGAGCGTGGGCTCGCCCTTTCGCTCCAGGAGGGCGTTGGTGGCGACGGTGGTCCCCATTTTCACCTCGGCGATCATGCCGGGTGGGATCGGACCGTCGGGGAGGTTCAACAGCGCGCGGATTCCCGCCACGGCGGCGTCCGCGTAGCGCGCCGGATTCTCGGACAGGAGCTTATGAACAAGGATCGTTCCGTCAGGACGTTCGGCGACGATGTCGGTGAAGGTTCCGCCGCGGTCGATCCAGAAGCGCCAGCCCTGCGTCATCCGTCGGCCTCCGCGCGCCTTTGGCGAGCCCTTAAGGCGGTGGAGGAGTTGAAATTCAGGGGGCCGCGCAGGTAGCTCCACGCAGGGGCTTTGGCGAAGGGAAGGCGACGGGCCCGGGCGGAGGCCCACCGGCGCCTTGAGAAGCGCCGCGCCGCGGGAGAAAATCGGCTCCTCAACCCCGCCCAGGGCCGTGAGACCACGGCAACGGGGGTCTCGTGCATGATCTCAACCCAGCCCTTCCAGCGGTGAAAACCCGCGAGGTTGTCCGCCCCCATGAGCCAGACGAAACGAACCTTGGGGAAACGCGCCTTGAGGATGCGCAGGGTGTCGATGGTGTACTGGGCGCCGATGCGGGTTTCGGCGTCGGTGACGATCATTGACCGCCCCCTGGCCATGCGCCGGGCGCTCCGCATTCGTGTCTTCAAAGGGGCGGTTTCCCGCGCGCTCTTGAGAGGGTTCTGCGGGGAGACCAGCCAGATCACCCGGTCGAGGCCCAGACGGGCCATGGCGGTCTCGGCCACATGGGCGTGGCCTTCATGGGCGGGATTGAACGATCCGCCCAAGAGGCCGACCTTCATGCCCGGTTCAAGGTGAAATCCTAGCCTCAGCGCGCCTGGCCTTCCGGCCTCAGGGACGCGTCTGGCCTGTCCCGCGAACCACATATTTATACGTCATAAGCTGCTCCGCCCCGACTGGGCCACGGGCGTGCAGGCGACCGGTGGCGATGCCTATTTCACCGCCGAACCCGAACTCGCCCCCGTCGGCGAACTGGGTGGAGGCGTTGACCAGGACGATGGCCGAGTCCACGTCCCTCAGGAAACGCTCCGCCGCGTGCGGATCCTCCGTAACGATGGCGTCCGTGTGGCCAGACCCGTAGGCGGCGATGTGGGCGACAGCCTCCTCCAAGCCGTCAACCACGCGCACGGCGAGGATTGGCGCGAGGTATTCCGTGCGCCAATCCTCTTCTGCGGCCGCCTCCATGCCCGGCGCTAGGGCCCGGGCGCGGCCATCCCCGCGCAGGGCGCATCCCGCCGCCGCTAGTTCCTTGGCGAGGGGCGCAACAAGAGCACCTGCGGCGGCCGCGTCGATGAGGAGGGTCTCCGTAGCGCCGCAGACCGAAACCCGGCGCATTTTCGCGTTGACGACAATGGCCCGCGCCTTATCGGGGTCCGCCGCGGCGTGGACATAGGTGTGGTTCACCCCTTCCAGGTGGCCAAGGACGGGAACCCGCGCCTCGGCCGCCACCCGCTGGACCAGGTCCCGGCCGCCCCGGGGAATGAGGAGGTCCAATGCGCCGCCAAGCCCCTCAAGGAGGTGCCCCACCGCGTCCCGGTCCGGCGTCGCAACGAGCTGCACTGCGAACGGATCAAGGCCGGCCTCCACAATGCCTGCTTCGAAGGCCGCGTGAATGGCGAGCGCCGACATGAGGCAGGCGGAGCCGCAGCGCAGAATGACGGCGTTTGCAGAGCGAAGGCATAGGGCCGCGGCATCGGCCGTCACCCCGGGGCGCGCCTCATAGATGAGGCCGATGACGCCGATGGGCGTCGCGACCCGGGCTATGTCGAGGCCGTTGGGCCGCGTCCAGCGCGCCATCTCCCGTCCTACCGGGTCGGGAAGCTGGGCGACGGCCTCAACCCCGGCCGCCATGGCCTCGACGCGGGCGGGCGTCAGCGCGAGGCGATCGATCTGCGCGGGCGGCAAACCCGTTTCCAGGGCGGTTTCACAATCCAAGGCGTTGGCGGCGAGGATGGCCTCCTGCGCGCTGCGCAAGTGGCGGGCGGCGGCTGAGAGGGCCAGGGTGCGCCCCTCGGCCGAGGCCGCGCGCAGGCCTGACGCCGCCTGCCGGGCCTTGCGGCCCAGGTCCAGCATCGTCGACCTCAATCCAAGACCTGCGTCATCCATGGCCTAGGTGTGTCGCGGGTCTGTCACTCAATTGCAAGGTCCTTGGAGCGCCTCGCAGCGAGCCTTGGTTCCGCCATGGGGCGCCGATCACGGTGCAGGTTCCCCTGGAAGGGCGGCCCATGACCGAAACGCGGGGCATGAAAGCGCAACAAGGGTTGGAACGCGCCGGGCGCGCTTCTTCATCCCCAAAAAAAGCGACACCCGGTCAGGCGGCTCAACGTGGCGGTCCGCCGGCCGTCTTTGGGAGGAGGATCGCCTTGCGGCCAAGTCAACCGGACTGGCGCCGGCGCTGAGGCTCGCGGACGGCGGCGTCATCACGCAGAACAGCGCCAGGGACTGAAGCGGAGGCCTAGCGGTCCGACCCGCGGCGCCTCGGGCGAACCGCGTTCGAAAAGGCCAGGGTCGCTCAAGAGGCCGCTCGGACGGTTTTTGAGGGGCGATTTCCCGCCGCGGATTTGGCGCGCAACCGCCATCGCGCCCATGGGGGTCGGGCGTTCCGGTGCGCCCCGGCGCCTGACCAGAGCTTGACCCTGCCTGCGCGCCTCACGCCCAGTGGAGGCATCTTTATCCGGCCTTGACGCCAAACCTGGCTTAGACCGCTCCTACCTGGGCGGCTCACTGGGCTGATAGAACCGCCTTGAGTTTCCTCGAGATCGCCGCACGTGCGGCGGCGCTTGATCTGAAGCCCTAGGCGGACCAGGCCCTTCGGGAGCGCCGCGTCAGAGGACGGCCGAGCTTCGACGCCTGACCCTGCGGTCCATGGCCTCGGCGTGGTCCACGAGACCGCAACGTTTTATCGCCGTGCGAAAGAACGGCGATTGCCAAGGCGAAGCCGTTGGGATTACATGACGGTGATCGAACAAATAAAGAACATTTACGCTCGAGGAGGCGATTGTGGCGCGCATTTGTTTTGTCGAACTGCCGGCTCATAACCTTGGGGCGGCAAAGGATTTCTATCGCGCCGTGTTCCACTGGGGGCTGACCGAATTTGGTCCGACCTACGCCTGCACCATGACGGGGGATGTGGATCTCGGTCTGCAAGGCGACGCCGCTGAGGCGCCGGCTGCGCCCCTCGCCGTCGTCGCTGTGGACGATCTTGAGGGCGCCAAGCTCGCTGTGGAGCAGGCTGGCGGGACCATCACCAAACCTATCTTCGCCTTCCCGGGCGGGCGCCGGTTTCATTTCACCGACCCCAATGGACTTGAGCTGGCGGCGATGACGGCGGATCCCGCCGATGGCGCCTGATGGGGCTCCTAACCGGGACGCTTGGGGACTGGGACGCTTAGGGACAGGGATGCTTAGGGAATGGTCTAGCCCCCGCCCTCATTATAAGGCCGCCAAAAGACGGCCTCGGCTGGCGAGGCGTGGCCTTCGCTCACCCTGTCAGGGTTATGTAAAGCTCCCGCTCGAGCCTCCATTGACCGCGGCTCGCCCTCCAGGCTGCAAGGTAGAGGCCTGTCATCTCTCCGGCCTGCCTCCAGCGACCGACCCATCGACCCGTCTCCGCCGCCCGTACGCCGTCGTCCGCGAGGGCGACCGTCTCGGTGGTGCGGACGTAGTCGAGAAAGCGCGCATCGGCGAACTGGCCGGCGAAGGCGTCAACCACGGCTTCGGCTCCAAGGATCACGCCGCCGTCGCCTGTGATCAGCACCATGTCGTCAGTGAGGTGGGGCTTCAGCCGCGGCGCGTCGTGGGCCGCGATCAGGCGATTGGTCAGTTTACGTTTGGCGCGGATGGCGATTTCAGGAGCAAGCATGGTCCTAGGGTGGGCTTAGGTTCGCGCCCTGCCAACTGCACGCGAAGGCCGCGCAGCCGCGTGCGAAGCAGCTCCCCGCCGCCCTAGGCGAACCATGACATGCGTCATCACCCCCGACCGCCTGCAAGGCGGTTTTCGGCGCGAGGCTTTTGAGGATCGTGTTTTGTCTCCGGCCCAGGCGCCGATCCGGACGCCCCTGGGGGACGATGCTCAGTCACTTTGACGGGGACGATCTGGGAGGACGCCACCGCGGCTTTCCATGGGGTCATGCCGATGCACTCGCCAGTAAGATGCCCGCAGGCTCGAACCTCGCCCGTCATGCTGTCCTGCATTACGTTGAAGACTTGGTCGTCGCCGCGCTTCGCGGTCTTGGCGCCGCGCCGGTGCGTGCACGCGGACGAATTGGCCTTATTAGGGCCGGGCGCCGCCGTCGGGACACAGGGAGGAAAAGGCGATGGGGTGCACGGCGCCGACGCCCAGGAGCGCCGCTAGCGGCGGCCTCACGAAGAGGCCCTGGAAGGCTGCGTCGCAGGCGTTGAGGCCGCCGGCGTAGGACCCGAAGGCCGGCAGGATGAGGCGCGCGCCGTCGGTCAGGAATGTCCGCCGACGCACGGCGCGGCCTTGCGAGACGACCTTGGCGCAGGGGTGGAGGTGTCCGCTGACCTCGCCGGTCTGCGGGTGCGGAAGCGGCTCATGCCTGAACGTCAGGCCGGCAGCTTCAGGGTCGTCCTCGACCCGGCCAGGAAGCGCCGAAAGCCCGCCCTCCAGGCCTTCGTCGTGATTTCCCGCCGCCCAGACAAAATCGCGCCCACGCGCGAGGGCCCTGATCTTGTCCAGATCCGCCTCGGCGAGGCGGGATAGGGCGCGGGCGTCGTGAAAACTGTCGCCGAGGAGGAGCACGCGGCGCGGGTCCAGGCCTTTGATCTCCGCCTCAAGGCGCAGCAGCGTCGCGGCGGTGTCGTAGGGCGGAAGAAGCTGACCCCGTTCGGCGTAGCTTGAGCCCTTCTCCAAGTGCAGGTCGGCGGCCACGAGGAGACCTTGGCATGGAATGTGGACGGCGCCCGAAGGACGAAGGACCGCTTCAACGCCGGCGAGCTCGATGTGGAGGGCGCCGCTGTCGGCGCGGGCGAGGCGCAGGGGCGGGCCTGCGTCCGGCGCCACTTGAAGCCACTTCACTCGGGCGGGCGCAGCGTCGTCCAACTCAATCCTCAAGTTCAAGCGCCTCGGCGATGAGGGCGTCGGCGTTCTCCTCCAGAATGGCCTCCTGCCCCGCGCCGGCGACGGGTTCGCGCCCGATCTCCAGCAGCACCGGAACGGCGAACGGCGAGACGCGCAGGAGGGGCTTCAGGCGAATCCGTCCCTTCACCCGCTGCAGTAGCCGCCCTAGCCGCGCCACGTCCAGGGTCGAGGCTGCGGCGTCGGCGCGCGCGCACCGCAAGAGCAGATGATCCGGCTGGTGCCGCCTCAATACATCGTAGATCAGGTCTGACGAAAAGGTGACCTGGCGGCCGGACTTCTCCTGGCCAGGGAAGCGGCGCTGGATCAGGCCCGCGAGCACCGCGCATTGGCGAAAGGTGCGCTTCATCATGAAGCTCTCGTCCAGCCAGGCCTCAAGGTCGTCGCCCAACATGTCTTCCTGGAACAGGACCTCCACGTCGAGGCCCGCCATGGATTTTCGGCTCCAGATAGCCAGGGCGTAATCGTTGGCGACGAATCCCAGGGGCTGACGGCCCGCCCGCTCCAGGCGCCGCGCCAAGAGCTGACACAAGGTTCCATGGGAGATGCGGCCGTCGAAGGGATAGGCCACGAGATAATGCCTCTGGCCGCGCTGGAACGTTTCAACCAGCATCTCGTCTTCTTTGGGAATCAAGGAGCGCACGGCCTGGATCTGGAGCCATTCGCGCACGTCAAACGGAAGGTTTGACCATCCGGCAGGATCGGCGATCATGCGCCTGACCCGGCGGGCCAAGTAGGTGGAGAGGGCGAACTTGGACCCGCCCCAACTCGGGGTTTTGGCCTCCTCGCCAGGGGCCGGGGTCACGAGGCAGTCCATCCCAACGATGGCCTCGAACCGCCAGACCTGCCCGCCGAAGCGGAAGGTGTCGCCTGGCGTAAGCTGCTCAAGATAGCCCTCTTCCAGCTCTCCGAGCTTGCGGCCAGGGGGGCCGCGCCCGGTTTGAGGCGTCTTGCCCGCTCGTCCTGAGGCGAGACGCAGGGACAGCATGGGGATCTCTGTGATGGCGCCCACGTTCATTCGGTGACGCTGGACCGTATCCGCGTTGCGCGCCCTAAGCCGCCCGTCGGGGCCCTGAACCACGCGCCGAAACCGGTCGTAGGCCTTCAGGGCGTAGCCTCCGGTGGCGACGAAATCCACAACCTGATCGAAGGCTTCGCGACCGATGGCGGCGTAAGGCGCGCTGGTGGAGATCTCGACGAAGAGGTCGTCGGGGTGGAAAGGCTCGCTGCAGGCGCAGCCCATGACGTGCTGGGCCAGGATGTCGAGGGCGCCGGCGCGCTCGGCCTCGCCGTCTAGGTCCCCAGCGGCCACGGCCTCCGAAGCGGCTTGGCACTCGAGGACCTCGAAGCGATGGGCGGGGACCAGGAGCGCGTGGGAGGCTTCGTTGAGGCGGTGATTGGAGCGGCCGATGCGCTGGACCAGTCGGGAGGATCCCTTGGGGGCGGCGAGTTGGATCACAAGATCCACCGCACCCCAGTCGACGCCGAGGTCCAGGGTTGAGGTGCAAATGACGGCCCGCAGTTCCCCCCTGGCCATGGCGGCCTCCACCTTGCGCCTTTGCTCGGCGGCGAGGGAGCCGTGATGGAGGGCGATGGGAAGATTGTCGTCGTTGAGCTCCCACAGAGCCTGGAAGGCGAGTTCGGCCTGCAAGCGCGTGTTGACGAAAACCAAGGCGGTTTTAGCCCCAAGAATGGCCTGGTACACTTCAGCCATGGCATGGCGCGCGGTCCAGCCTGACCACGGCACGCGGTTCTGCGAGATCAAAACGTCGATCACAGGCGCTGCGCCCAGATCGCCCAGGACCAGATCAGCTTGCGAGGGCGCCGGCGCCAGCCAGCGCCGGAGCAACTCAGGATTGTTCACCGTCGCCGAGAGTCCCACCCTCCGCAGGCCGGGCGCGAAGGCCTGCAGCCGGGCGAGGCCCAGGTTCAAGAGGTCGCCGCGTTTGGTGGGATGAAGAGCGTGGATCTCGTCCAGGACCACGCAGCGCAGGCCGCTGAAATAGTCCCGCGCGCCTTCCCACGCGCAAAACAAGGCGAGCTGTTCGGGGGTCGTCAGCAGGATGTCGGGCGGGCGCTCCTTCTGGCGCTGGCGACGGGCCGGGGGCGTATCGCCGGTGCGCGCCTCTACGGATACGCAGAGGCCCATCTCGGCGATGGGCGTCATGAGATTGCGCTGCACATCCACGGCGAGGGCTTTGAGGGGTGAGATGTAAAGGGTGTGCAGGCCCGCGCCTTCCCCGCGAGGGCCGCGTCCTGCAAGCTCCACAAGGCTGGGCAAGAACCCCGCCAGGGTCTTTCCGCCTCCGGTTGGAGCGATAAGCAGGGCGTGGCGGCCCGCCCGGGCCTTCTCAACCATGTCGAGCTGATGGCGGCGGGGCCGCCAACCTTTGGCGTCGAACCAGGCTTCAAAGCCCTGCGGCAGGGCGGGGAGGTGGGCGGCGCCGTCCATAGCCGCCCTATAGCATGGCCCCTTGGTCAGAGGGGGGCTTTGAGCTCAGCGCAGGGCGAGAAGGCGGATGAGCCCCAAGGCGATGAGGCCTAGGGCCAGGAGCGAAAGGCTCACGACGATCATGGCGCGCGGCCCTGCGGCGCGGACCGAGCGTACATCGACGCCAAGGCCGAGGGCGGCCATGGCGATCACGGTGAGCATCCCCGAAAGATCCGCAGCCGGCTGCACGGCGAAGGCGGGAACAACGCCGAGGGCCCTCAGGGCGGTCAGGCCCAGGAACCCGACGATGAACCAAGGGACAAACGCGCTGAGGCTGGGGCGCAATCGAGGCGTGCGAGCGGTTTGGGCGCACGCCCCGTGGGGGCGGCGCCGTTCGGCGATGATGGCGAACAGGAGGACCACAGGCCCAAGCATGAGGACGCGAACCAACTTAACCAAGGCGCCGACCTGCACCGCCAGGGCGCCCATGGGCTGGGCGGCGGCGATGACTTGGGGCACGGCGTAGACGGTGAGCCCCGCCAAGACCCCAAAGGCGCGGTCGGTCAAGCCGAGGGCGCGGCCCAGGGGCGCAAGGGCGAGCACCACCCCAACGCCTAGGACCGCGGTGAAGCTGATGGATGCAGCCACATCCGCGCCTTCGGCGTCGATGACGGGCGCGACGGCGGCGATGGCGGAGTTTCCGCAGATGGAGTTTCCGCAGGCGATGAGCGCAGCCATGCAATGGGGCAAACCAAAGGCGCGGCCTAGGGCGTAGCTGATGGCGATCGAGGCGAGGACGACGGCGGCGACGCCGAGGAGGAGGGCGGGTCCGGCTGCGGCCAGGGCGGCGGTGGAGACGCCCGCTCCAAGGAGCACCACGGCGGCCTCAAGCACGGTCTTGGCGCAGAACTCCACGCCTGGACGCAGGGCCGGACCCGGCCGCCGCGCAGCGGCCAAGGCGGCGCCGAGGAGAATGGCTAGAACCAGTCCCTCCAGCCACGCGCGTCCAAAAAAGCGCGCCTCCAGGGTCTGCAGCACGAGGGCCGCGGCCGCCACGAGGAGGCAGAGGAGCACGCCCGGGACGCGCGCCGCCGCAAACCTCAAGGCCAAGGGCGCCCGGGTCGGCGCCTCGGACGCGGCGGATACGACGGGGAGTGAAAGGCCCATGACCAAACGATAGGCGCGTCAATCAACAATACAAACAAATAGGTATTGTATTAATAAGCAATAATATCGATTGATAAGCCATGACCCTGGAACAGCTTCGGATCTTCACGGCGGCGGCGTCCCGGCTTCATATGACCCGCGCTGCAGAGGCCCTGGGCCTGACCCAGTCGGCGGTGAGCGCCGCGGTGGCCGCCCTGGAGGCGCGTTATGGCGTCAGTCTGTTCGACCGCGTCGGCCGCGGTCTTGCCCTATCCGCGGCCGGCGAGGCCTTCCTGCCCGAAGCCCTGGCCGTCCTCGCCCGCGCGCAGACGGCCGCTCAGGTGCTCGACGATCTCGCCGGCCTGCGCCGGGGAGAGGTCGGTCTGTTCGCCAGCCAAACCATCGCGAGCTACTGGTTGCCTCCGCTTATGGCTCGGTTCGCCCAAAACTTCCCGGAAATTGCCCTGCGGCTACAGGTGGGCAACAGCGCTCAGGTCGCCCGCGCCATCCACGAGGGGTCGGCCGAGCTCGGTTTCGTCGAGGGGCGCGTGGATGATCCCGCCCTCATCCGACGCGGCGTCGGGAGCGACCGTCTCCTGCTGGTCGCCGCTCCGCAGCACCCTTTGGCGGCCAAGGCGCGCGTGCAACCGGCCGACCTCACCCAAGCCGCCTGGGTCCTACGGGAGAAGGGCTCAGGCACGCGCTCGGAGTTCGAGCTGGCCCTTGGCGAAGCCGGGCTGGATCCTGCTGGGTTCAGGGTTCGCCTCGAGCTGCCCTCCAACGAGGCTGTGCTGGCGGTGGTGGCGTCCACCGATCTCCTCAGCGCCGTTTCAGAGCTGGCGGCGCGATCCATGATCGAGGCCGGATCCCTGACGGCCTTGGAGTTTCCCCTGCCGGAGCGCGGGTTCGCCCTGGTCACCCATAAGGAGCGAACCCGAAGCCGCGCCGCGGCTGCGTTTCTGGCGGCGCTCTAAACACCCCTGTCAGCCCGCGCTGAAATCCCATGGAAACGCGCTAAACGAGAAACTGAACCGAATACAATTTAAGCAAGACTATTTTAATCCGCGCCGTGGCGGCGTTTCTGCGGTCTAGTATCCCCTGCGGCCAACGTCCCCTAGCCGCCGAGCGCGCAGCAAGAGCTTTTCCTTGAAACCTCCCTCGATCCTCGCCGCCTTAGCCGCCCTGACCCTCGCATCCCCCACCGCCGCAGCCTCCGCGTCCACGCCGGCAGGCCCGGTCCTTGCGCCCCTGGCCATCCCCGACATCGCCTTCACCAAGATCGTCTTGAACAACGGCCTGACCCTTGTGGTGCACGAGGACCACAAGGCGCCCATCGTGGCGGTGAACCTTTGGTATCACGTGGGCTCCAAAGACGAGCCCCAGGGGCGGACAGGCTTTGCGCACCTCTTCGAACACCTGATGTTCGGCGCCACCGGGGGGACCCAAAAGGGCTGGTTCGAACGGCTTGAGGGGGTTGGCGCCACGGACATCAACGGCACAACCGCTCAGGACCGAACCAACTTCTTCGAGACCGTTCCGACGCCGGCCCTGGATATGACCCTCGCCATGGAGGCCCAGCGCATGGGCCATCTCCTGGACAATTTTAGCGAGGCTCTGCTCACCACCCAGAGGGGTGTGGTTCAGAACGAGAAACGTCAAGACGAGAACGAGCCCTACGCCGTATCCGATGAGATCATCACCCGATCCGTCTGGCCGGCGGGACACCCCTACAGCCACACCGTCATCGGCGAGATGACCGACCTCGACGCCGCGAAGGTCGCAGACGTGAAAGCCTGGTTCTCGCAGTACTACGGTCCGTCCAACGCCACCCTGGTGATAGCCGGAGACATCACCCCTGCCGAGGCTCAGGCCAAGGCTGAAAAATACTTCGGCGCAATTCCGCCCGGACCGCCCCTCGCCCGTCAAAAGGAATGGATCGCCAAACGCAGCGGCGCCCAGAGGGCCGCCGTGCAGGATCACGTTCCCCAGGCGAGGCTCTATGTGGAGTGGAACGCGCCCGGGTATGGGTCCGAAGATGCGGACCTGCTTGACCTCGTCAGCGACGTCCTCAGCGTCGGGAAGGACTCGCGGCTCTATCGGCGCCTCGTCTACCAGGACAAGATCGCCACGGACGTCGGCGCGTCCCTGTCCCCAGGAGAAATCGGCAGTCTTTTCGACGTAGAGCTGACCGCGAAATCCGGGGCGCCCCTGAGCCGGATCGAGCGCGCCTTCCACGAAGAGCTCGACGCCCTCCTGCGCGACGGGCCGACAGCGGCCGAGCTCGAGCGGTATAAGGTGCGAAAAATCGCCAACTTCATCCGCGGATCCGAACGGGTGGGCGGATTTGGAGGCAAGTCAGACATCCTGGCCGAGAACCAGACCTACCTCGGCGACCCGGGCGCCTGGAAGACGCGGCTTGAGCGGATTCAGGCCGCCGCCCCAGCCGCTGTGACCGCCGCCGCGCGGCGTTGGCTCAGCGACGGCTCCTTCACCCTCGAGGTCACGCCCTTTCCAGATTTTGCGCCCCTCGAGGCGGCCACGGGAGCCAACGTCATTCCCGCCGCGGGTCCGCCTTTGGCGCCGGCTTTTCCCAAGGTCAGGACCGCGGTCCTCGACAACGGATTGAAGATCGTGGTGGCGGAACGCCATGAAGCCCCGACGGTCAGCGTGACCCTGGTCATTCCCGCCGGATCCACCACCGATCCGGCCGGCATGCATGGCCTCTCCGCCCTCGACGCAGCGGCCATGGCGGACGGGACCGCCGCCCTGGACGCCCTCGCCTTCGACGATTTGAAGACGGCTTTGGGCGTGTCCCTGGCGGCCTCGGCCACCCATGATACTTCGGCCGTGACCCTGAACGCCCTTTCGGCGCGTCTCGCCCCGTCCCTCGACCTCCTCGCGGACGTCGTCCTACGACCGGCCATGCGCGCTGACGACGTCGCCCGGGAGCGAGGGTTGAAGGCGGCCGAACTTCTGCAGGCGCAGCAGGACCCGTTCAGCGAAGCGGTCCGTCTGTCCGACCCCCTAACCTACGGGGCGGCGCATCCCTACGGCGGCCTTGTCACGGAAAAGGATCTTGCTGCGTTGACGCCTGAGGCGGTCAGGCGCCACCACCAGACTTGGTATCAGCCCACGGGCGCGACCCTCATCGTCGCTGGCGACACGACCCTTGAAGCCGTCTTACCGCTCCTGAAATCCCGCTTCGGGGCCTGGTCCGCGTCCGGCGCTACGGCGCCCGTCGTGCCCAAAGCGCCCGCCATGGCCCCCTCGCCTGGGACCATCTACTTCGTGGACAAACCGGGCGCTCTGCAGTCCGTCATCCTGGCCGCCAGCGTCGCTCCGCCGAGGAGCGACCCGGACGACCTCGCCATCCAAGCCATGATCACCACCCTCGGCGGCGCATTCACCTCCCGGCTGAATCTCAACCTGCGGGAGGACAAGCACTGGTCCTACGGGGCCTTCGCCGGCGTGCAATACGCCCGGGGACCAAGTCTGATGATAGCGGCGACGGGCGTCCAAAGCGATAAAACCAAAGAGAGCGTCGCTGAGGTGCAGCGCGAACTTCGCGATCTGACGACGACGCGACCCTTGACCAGGGCGGAGTTGAGCCTCGCGCAGAACACCTTGACCCTCAGCCTCCCGGGGCAATGGGAGACGGCGTCGGCGGTGGATCAATCCCTCGCCGAAATCGCAACCTTCTCCCTGCCTGGGGACTATTACTCCACCTATGCACGCCGGGTGGGGAGCCTGACCCTATCCGATGTCCAGAGGGCGGCCGCCGAGGTGGTCAAACCCGACGCCCTCACCTGGATCGTCGTTGGGGATAAGGCTTCGGTCCTGGGGCCCTTGAAGACCCTCGGTTTCACGGTCGTCCTCGTCGATGCGGACGGACGCCCCGTGGGCTAACCCCTCCTGCGGGCGGCGTCTGTGCGCACGTCGCCGCCCCTTAAGCCCGCGTTCTTTACGGTGACGCCGCCTTAAGGTTACCTCGTCCGGCATGCAGCTCCGAGCGCCCCACCCGCCCATCTGGCTCCTCGGATTCGGCCTATGGCCCCTGGGGGTGAACGGCGCGCTCCTCCTCATCACCATGCCGCAGCTTTTGGCGGCGGAGCATGTGCCTGAAGCCCGCATCGCCGGCGTCACCGCCATGGCCCTGGCGCCGGGTTTTGTGAGCTTCCTCATGGCCCCGCTCCTCGACTGGCGCTTCTCGCGCCGCACCTGGGCCATCGCCTTCACCGTGACGACCGGGATCGGCAGCGCAGGCGCCTTCCTCCTGGTCCGTCAGCCGGACGCCTTGCCGGTCTTGTTTTTCGTGTCCAACCTCGGCGCCTACCTTGTGGCCGCGGCGTGCGGCGGTTGGTTCGGCGATTTGCTCGGGCGGGAGCGGCAAGGGGCCCTCGGGTCTTGGTTCGCCGTGGTCAACATCGCCTCGGGCGGACTGGCGGCGGCGGCGGCCATCCCAATTTTCCGCGGCCTGCCCGAGCCCTTGGGCGCCCTCGCCCTGGGCGGTCTCAACCTCCTCGCCTTGCCCCTTCTCCGCGCAACGCCCTGTCCGCCGGCGGACGTCAGACTGGCGCGGGAAGGGATCGCCGCCTTCTGCAGGGACGTGGCGAAGGTCCTGCGTAGGCCTATCGTGCTCTGGACGCTCCTTCTCTTTCTTTCACCGGCGACCGCCTTCGCCCTCACCAACGCCCTTTCAGGATTTGCTGGGGAATTTCATACGAGTGAGGCTTTGGCCGGCATCCTGGGCGGCGCGGGCGTCTGCGCCGCGGGCGTGGTGGGAAGCCTTCTTGCGCCGCGCCTCGGCGTCGGCGTGCGGCCACGGGTTCTCTATCTGATCATCGGCCTTGCCGGCGCCGGATTCAGCTTTCTCCTGATCGTCATGCCGCGAACGCCAGCGCTCTTCGGCGCCGCGCTCCTCGGCGAAAATCTCTTCCAGGCGGCGGCCTTTGCGGTCTCCAATGAAATCGCCCTTAACTCCCTTGGCGAACACAATCCCCTGGCGGCGACCCAGTTCGGCCTCCTCTTCGCCGCCAGCGCCGCCCCCCTGACCTACATGCAGCTCATCGACGGCGCAGCCTTCACCGCGCACGGGTTAAACGGCGGGATATTCGCCGATGCGGCGCTGACCGCGGGCTCCTGCATCCTTCTGGCCGCGGTGCTGCGCATTTTTCGCCAAGCCGTGGCGCGGGCGGAAGCCCAGGTCTGAGACGCACCGTTTAGGCCACCGGCGCCTTGGTTTAGTTCAAAACTCGCGGCGCCCCGGGCAGGTCCAGGGAGAAGGCGGGCACGGCGGCTTCAAACGGCTCCCCGCCGCTGGTGACGAAACAATAGGCTCCGACCATGCTGCCTGACGGCGTGGAGAGGGGGCAGCCTGAGGTGTAGGCGTAGGCCTCGCCCGGACGAAGGGTGGGTTGCTCGCCCACAACGCCCGGACCCTCGACGATCTCCACCCTGCCTAGGGCGTCGGTGATGGTCCACCGCCTTGAGATCAACGTGACGGTGTGGCTGGAGGCGTTGACGATTTCAATGGCGTAGGCCCAAACCCAGCGCCGCGCCGCCGCATCCGACTGCTCAGGCAGGAAGCGTGGACGGACGCGAACGATCACGCCGTCCGTCTCGGCTTCATAAGGCGTCTCCGTCACGCCGCCTCCAATGCCCGGCTGAGGTCGCGCGCGAGGTCCGTCACGCCTTCAAGGCCGACGGACAGGCGCACGCATCCGTCCGTGACGCCGACTTCAGCGCGCTGCTCAGCGCTCATGGCGCGGTGCGTGGTCGTGGCGGGATGGGTGGCGAGGGATTTGGCGTCGCCGAGGTTGTTGGAGATGTCCACGATCTCAAGGGCGTTGAGGAAATTGAACGCTGCGGCCTGGGAGCCCAGGTCGAACGCCACGAGGTTGCCGCCGCCCGTCATCTGTTTCTTGGCGATGGCGTACTGGGGATGATCCTCGCGGGTGGGATAGAAGATGCGAACCACCTTGGAGTGCTCGGCGAGGCGATCGGCCAGGGCGGCGGCCGTTTCGCTTTGACGCCGCACGCGAAGGTCAAGGGTCTCCATGCCCTTCAGCAGGACCCAGGCGTTGAAAGGCGACAGCGCTGGCCCTGTGTGACGCAGAAGGTCGCGGTAGGCCTCCTCCATGATCTGGTGGCTGCACAGGATTGCGCCGCCTAAAACCCGACCGCCGCCGTCGATGTGCTTGGTCGCCGAATAGGCGACGACGTCGGCGCCGAGGGTGAGGGGCTTTTGAAAGATCGGTGTGGCGAACACATTGTCCACCACCACCCGCGCCCCGATCTCCCGGGCGATGGCGCAGACGCCGGCGATGTCGCTCATCTCCAAAAGCGGATTGGCCGGCGTTTCGATGAAAAAAACCTTAGTGTTGGGACGCACGGCGGCGCGCCAGGCGTCGAGGTCGGGTCCGTAGACGGCTGTGGTCTCAACCCCGAACCGGGGTAGGTGGTTGGACAAAATCCACCGGCACGACCCGAACAGGGCGCGTCCGGAGACCACGTGGTCGCCAGCCCGCAGCAGGCCTGTGAGCGCCACGGCGATGGCCGACATGCCTGAGGCGGTGGAGCGGCAGCGTTCGGCGCCCTCTAGCAGCGCCAGGCGGTCCTCGAACATCTGCGTGGTGGGGTTGGCGTAGCGGGAATAAACGAAGTGAGGCCCCGGTCCCGAGCCGGCGAAGCGCGCGTCCGCCTCCTCGGCTGTCGCATAGACGAAGCTCTGGGTCAGGAACAGCGCCTCTGACGTTTCCCCATAGGGCGTGCGCGCCAAACCGCCCCGCACCAGACGCGTGGCGTCTTCCCAAAGGGCGGGATCTTCAGGGGTGTCGGACGGGGTCATGGCGATCTCGAAGGTCTCACGGCGCACAAACGACTGACGCGCGCGCACGTCAAGGGCGTGAAAGCGTCGTCCCCGCCGGGAGGGCGTCCGCTTGGCCTTGCAATAGCGCGCCGCCTCGGCAAGTGTCCCGGGCCTATGAGCCCTCCCAACGATGATCACGACGGCATTCTTCCCGACCAGGCTATCGAGCAGCTTTTGGCCCAGGGCGCGATTTCCGCGTCCGCCCCGCTTCTTGATCTTCAGATTCAGCCGGCGAGTTTGGATTTGCGTCTTGGCGAACGGGTCTGGCGCGTGCGCGCCTCCTTTCTTCCGGGCCGCTCGCGTACCGTCGCCGAGCGCCTCGCCGACGTCGCCATGCACGAGCTCGACCTCACCAAAGGCGCTGTTCTCGAGCGCGGATGCGTCTACATCGCCGAGGTCCAAGAACGCCTCGCCCTTCCCCCCGGCGTCAGGGCGCGGGCTAATCCAAAGAGTTCGACTGGGCGAGTGGACGTGTTCGTGCGCCTGCTGACGGATCGGTGCACGGCGTTTGACGATGTGGCCGACGCCTACGCCGGGCCGCTTTATCTGGAAATTGCGCCCCAGACCTTCTCGGTGCTCGCCCGCACCGGGACGCGTCTCAATCAGCTCAGACTAAAGCGCGGGTCTGCGCCGCCCCTCGCGGTCCTTGACGTGGGGGTCGACCTGACCGGGCAGGTTGCGGGCTTTAGGGCCCGGCGCCATGCCGGCGTAGTCGACCTTGACCGGGAGGACGGTCATGACCCTCGCGACTTCTGGCAACCTCTTGAACCGCGGCGGGGCGAACTGCTGTTAGATCCGGGGGAATTCTACATCCTGGCCTCCAAGGAGGCGATTTCGATCCCGCCAGGGCAGGCGGCCGAGATGACCCCTATTGATCCGGCCGTGGGCGAATTTCGCGTGCACTACGCGGGCTTTTTTGATCCCGGTTTTGGAACCCAGGAGGCGGACGCCCTCGGCTCGCGCGCGGTCCTTGAGGTCCGCAGCCATGAGACGCCGTTCATCCTAGAGGACGGTCAAACCGTTGCGCGCCTGGTTTTCGAGGGGTTGTCGCAGCGGCCAAAGCGACTTTATGGATTTGACGGGTCGCACTATCAGCGACAGGGCCTGAAACTTTCCAAGCATTTCCGCGCCTGGTGAGCGGCGACGTCGTCAAGGCCCCGCCGTTCTCCGGCGGGGCCCGACGATGAGGCGCTTAGCGCTCGCCGCGATTGGCGGTCTGGCCCGCTGAGGCGACCACGGAAGTTTGGGCGGCCTTGGCTTGAGCCGTCGCCTTAGCGACCGTTGCGATAAGGCACTGGTCTTCCGACACGGGCGCGAAGAGATCGGCGCTGGCCTCAGCGCACACCCGGTGCGCCGCCTTGACGATCTCAATGTGAAGCGTGCGGGCGTCTTTGCCGGCGACGGGGATGTGAATTTCTTCCGCAACCGAGGCGCCGGCGAAGGCGACGGTGGAGGCGAGGGCGATCAGAGAGCTGACAACGAGATTTTTCATCAAAGGAGTTCCCATAAAACGTTGGAAAACTCCTCCCTGAGAACGCCTCTGGCGATGGGCGCGTTTGTGGCACTGTTAACGCCACAATCTGCCCTTCGCAACGAAAATGTTGCGTCGCGGCAGCGGAATTGTGCGCTGCGCCATATTTGCTGCGTGCGCGGGCGGCGCGCCCAGGATTTGGGCGCCGCCTTCCCTTAGGTCACGGCGCCCCCGCGGCAAAACCTCATGGGTCGGACGAAAAAATTATCACGAGGGGGCTTTCAATATTTTGCGCCGCAGCATATACACCGCGTGCCCCATTTGGGGCGTTTCCTCCCTGAACTGGCCACGCCGCAAGGCGTGGCCTTTTTTCGTTCCCCCCTGCGGCGGCGGCGACCTGCGGGATCGAGGCGCGTCAGGCGCGTTTGTAGATGGATCGCCGCACCGTGGAGAACACGCGGTGCACCATGGGTTCGAAGGCCTCTAGGGGCATGGACTGATAGGCCGGATCGAACGCCGACTGATCGTAGAGATGGCAGAACTGGGCCGTCCGCTCGAAACAGGGGTGGCCGCGGAACTGGTCGCGCATGTTTCGGTCAAGGCCAAGATACTCAAAGAAGTAGTAGCCTTGGAAGATCCCGTGGTGCTCCACCATCCAGTGGTTGTCTTCACTGACGTAGGGCTTGAGGATCGCGGCGGCTATGTCGGCGTGGTTCGCCGATCCCAGGGTATCGCCGATGTCGTGCAGGAGGGCGCAGACGACATATTCTTCGTCTTCGCCTGCGCGATGCGCCCGCGTCGCCGTTTGCAGACTATGCTCCATCCTGTCCACCGTGTAGCCGCCGTAGTCGCCTTCAAGGAGTTTCAGGTGGGCGATGACCCGGTTGGGCAGATCACGCTGGAAGGGACCCATGTGCCGGCCGATGGCTGACCAGTCCTCTTTGGTGCCCTCCACCATGGCCGTGAATTTCGCCTGGCTTTCCGAGCCGTGTTCGCCGTCGGCCATCTTCCGTCTCCTCCTCGTCGTGCGCGCTCCAAGGCTGACCAACGGTGCCTGCCCTGCGCCATGGGGTCAAGCGCAGCGGTTCAGACCACGTGCGCCGGTTGCAGCGCGCATTCGCTCTCGACGCTCACCTCGATCTGTATGGTCGCATGGCCGATGCCGAAACGCTCTCGCAGCTCCGCGCAAATGCGGCCTAGGACCTGATCCCCCGGATGTCCGGCGGGCATGACCAGGTGCGCTGTCAAGGCGGTCTCCGTGGTGGACATGGGCCAGATGTGCAGATCATGGAGCTCGGCGACCCCGTCCACGGTCTCCAAAAACCCCTGCACGGCGTTGGGCTCGATCCCGGGCGGTACGGCGTGAAGGGCCATGTTGAGGGAATCTCTCAATAGACCCCAGGTGCCGGCGACGATCAAAACCGAGACCGCAAGGCTGACCAAGGGGTCGATCAGACGCCACCCCGTCAAGAGGATCGCGCCGCCTGCCGCGACGACCCCTGCGGAAACCATGGCGTCAGCCAGCATGTGCTGGAACGCGCCGCGGACGTTGATGTCGCCGCGCGAGCCGGCGGCGAACAGCCACGCCGTCACGCCGTTGACAACGATGCCGGCCGCCGCGACAGCCATCACTGTGGCGCCGGGGACCCCCGTCGGGTCGAACAGGCGTCGCACGGCTTCAGCCGCGATCGCGCCGGTTATCAAAAGCAGCACCGCCGCATTGAAGAGTGCGGCCAAGATCGAGGTGGATCGAAGGCCATAGGTGTACCGCGCCGTCGGCGTGCGTTTCGCCAGCCAGGACGCGCCCCAAGCCACGAGGAGCGCAAGAACGTCGCCAAGATTATGACCGGCGTCAGCGAGGAGGGCCAAGGAATGGGCGGCGAGGCCGTAGACGGTCTCGGCGATGACGAACACCGCGTTTAAAGCAGCCCCGGCGGCGAAGGCGAGGCCAAAGCTGGCGGGCGCGTGGTGGTGGTGTCCCCCGAAGAGCCCATGGTCATGATCGTGATCGTGATCGTGATCCTGATGGTGTTTATGGCCATGGCCGTGCCCATGGGAGCGCCCATGTCCATGATCATGCCCGTCATGGTGATGGCTGTGGTCGCTTTGATGACCTTGAGCGTGCGTGTGATCATGGTCTTGGCCATGGTCATGAGCGCCATGGTCATGAGCGCCATGGTCAGGACGGCCAAGGGCATGGGGCTGACCTTGCTCGGGAGCCCAGGCCGACCGGCCCGCGTCGTGGGGCGCCGACCCGGGCGACGAAGGTGTGGAACTTGAATTTCGGCTCATCAGGGTCCTGGAGAAGAACGCTTCCCTGTCATAACACGCCTCGACCCCGTGACAGAGGGCTTAACCGTGCGCTAGAAGAGCGGTGAGGGAAGGGCGGCGCGTTTTCGCGCGGTCCCGCCGTCCGAGCGGGCGTGATGTAGTGGTAGCCTGAAAGCTTCCCAAGCTTTTCGTGCGGGTTCGATTCCCGCCGCCCGCTCCAAGACGAGGCTGATTTCAGGGGCGTGGTTTGCGCACGGTTGGCGAACGCGGTTCCGGTAACGTTGTGTCTAATCGCGCAATTCCAGCCCGCACCAGGGCGCCGCGTTCGACGTACCGGTTGATCACGTTCTCAATGTTGCCCTCTTCCCCAACCCAGGGTCTCAGCGATCTCGCGCAGGGCGAACCCGCCGAGATAGAGCCTAGTCGCGGCAGCGCCGCGCAGGTCATGGAAATGTTTGTCGATCCTGCCTTGGCGCGCAGCGTCGCCGAAGGTGCCCGATAAGCTCGAGTTCCGGGGCTTGCCCCGTGTCTTGACGAGCGCTTGGACGGCCTTGCGTGGAAACGTCTTCGTCCGTCGGCACGCGATATTTTTTCTGACAGCCGCCTCTTTTGCTCGCCATCGTCTCTATCGCGACCTCGCTGATCTCGCGCCCCGTGACTCGGCGCAGATCCCCTCAGCGCAGGCCGATGAACGGCCTGCAGATTATTCAGCTAAATTTTCCAGGCTTGTTCCACTTTTTGCCTCGCATCGGTGTCGATCAGATCGCCATGGGCCATGATTACGCGTTCAAAGTCCCAATGAAGAATAGCTCTAAACGACGCCCGCGCGGCCGCTTTGTCGCTCCAACCCCATTGATACTCAGGCGCGGGCTTAGGGTTTTTCCACATGTGGAAAACGTACCTCCACCAGAGCTTGAGCGCCCAGTTGGCGTGCGGCGTCCGGTCCGTGAAGTTCTCGACCAGATCGACAAGTATGAGCGTCTTGGTGTCCCGATGGAAGAATGCAACTTCCCAAATCCAACGGCTTCCACGCAAAAGAACCTGATCGACCTGTCCGCGCCAGATCTCAGGCGCGAGATCGCTTAGTAGCCCATCGAACCGCAGTTTGGGGCATTTGCGCTCCACACCAGGGCAGATGAAGGTCTCTGCCGAAGGAAACGCGGCTTGCGCCGAAGCGATGTGCAGATAATGGTAGGTGCCCGGTGCAACAAGATAACCGATCGGCCCCAGCGCGCTAAGAGCAATCTTGAGCGTGCCGTCGATCGCGCACGGTGAATGCAGCATTAGCTTGCCGTCATTCAGTCGGATTACCGTCATCCGGGCGTCGAATTCGGCGCCCAAGTAGCTGACTGGATAACGATACAGCCAGATCGCTCCGGGAATGTACGCTTCAAGCTCGGGCGACAAATCCAAATTCCTCGTTTGACTTTAGTTTGCGGCGCGGGAGCGCTGATCCACCTCGGGCTGGTGATCTGGAGCCTCGGACCGACTAGCGAATGGACATTGCGCCCGGCCGAACGGTTGACGTCGGCGATCACGGGGGTTCACGGAGGCTGGCGCGCAAGGCCGTCTTGCCCGACGTGGCCGGTGCATAACCCAGGTCCTCGACCCGGGTTGATCCCTTTCAGCGTCTCAAGGCGTCAGATCCATCCGCGCCACTCCAATCCGGCTGTCCGCCATCCCGTAGTAGACGTCAAAGCAATCTGGCCGGCCCAGATCGTCGCGCCGATCGACGCCCGTCGGGAAGACCACGTTTTCAACGATCCCCGTCATCTCCAGGGGGCCCTCCGGCGTCAGCGCGGGCCGCGTCGAGCGCGACAGGATATGGGTTGGGCGCCGCTCAGACAAAATCATGACACCCGCCGCGTAGCTGAGGTGATGCCCCGTCGGCGAGGCGTGCATGAGGTCATGCACGCCATGGTAGCACATGACCCATCCCCTAGATGACATGATAGGCGGCGCTCCGCCGCCGATCTTGAGTTGCTCCCAAGGCGCTTTGGGACAGGCGAGTTTGCGATGGGAAACGAACTGGTGCGGCTTCATCGCATCTTGGATCCCATCAAGATGACAATAGGAGATCCAGATGCACTCGCGGTCTTCATTTATCTTGCGCGGCCGCACGTCGTGCATGGTCTCCTCGGGCCGGGTGCCGCGGAACAGGGGGCGGTGGACCATGGCGAAGGACAGTCTTCCGGAGGGATCCGGCACCCGGACTGGAAAAATGCTGGCGTCCTTATCGTCGATCCCGTCGAAGCTTACGCCCTCATAGGGGTGAAATTGCGCTAGGCCCACGCGCCGCCACGTGAACAGATCCTCAGAAATGGCGACAGCAATGCGCGGCCCGTTTCGCGAGAACGCCGTATACGTCATGACGTAGTGGTCGAAGGGCTCGATATAGGTCACGCGAGGGTCCTCACAGCCCCCTTGTCCGTTCGGGCCAAGCTCGTAGTCGGCCTCCGGCTCTAGGGCGATCCCCAGCCGTTCGACGCCGATCGGATCGCCCGCCGCATCAAAGAGAACCCGTGCGATGCCGATGCGTGAGTAGTTGCCCTTCGCCACCAGCCTTGGGAAGAGGTAGAGCTGGCCGTCCCGCCCGCGCACGGCGCCCGGGTTGAGGACCCCTTCGACTTCATTCGCCTCGCCTTGCATCGGCTCCATAATCAAGCCGAGCCGCCGCATGGTCACATCGTCGGTCATGGGGTCACACAGGCGAGGACCGCTTCGATGACGCGCTCGGTTTCCTCCGGATCGCGCACCTTTATGCAGGCGACGCCCGTCCGGGTGGCGGGGAAATCGTTGCCCCCGGGAAAGAGGGCGTCGCCAACAAACAGCATGTCTTTTACGGGAACGCCAAGAACAGTCGTCAGCTTCCCGATCCCATAGGCCTTGTCTATTCCCGGCCTTGTAATGTCGATGGACGTAGTCCCGCCCATGCCGACGGAGTATTGCGGCAGGAGGGGGGTGAGGATCGCCTTGATCGCTTTGCGTTTTGCGAAGTCATGATCCCAGGTTCGTTTCGCCTCCAAAGGGGCGTCCTGGCCCAGGGCGGACATGGTGATCTGGCCGCCGCGGTCCTCGATGATGGGCCCCTGGGGCTCAGCGACCCTGAAGCCGGACTGGTCGAGGGCCTTGTTGAGCGCCGCTGAAATCGCGGCCTTCTCATCGTCGGCGAAATCCTCGGCGTAGAGCTGGCGCCATTCGCCGTCATAGCAAAAAAATCGTGTTCCGCTCGTCGGCAATATGGAGAGCCGCTCGAGCCGTCGATCCTGGGGCAAATGCGCGAGCATCTGGCTCCGAAACTGGGGCCATGCGCCGCCCGAAATGACAGCCACCTGCAAGACCTCGAGGAGCTTCGTCAGCAGGCTGGCCATGCTTGCGTCGATGGGCGACTTGCTTTTCGCCAGGGTGCCGTCGAGGTCGAAAACGATTAATTTTTTCATTCGGTGACCGGCATGGCAATCTCAAGGAGTTCTGCTGCGCCCTTGGGCGTGAAGCGGCACGAGCCCACGGACGCCGGGAGGAGGGTGACGCCGCCTCGGCTTAGGGGGTAGTCGACGTCCTGGTGCACGATGCCGCCGCCGCCCAAGAGACAGACGACGATCCGCGGCTCATTTTCAGCGCCGAGCTGGAACGGCTCTGCGCCGCTAAGGCGCGTGACGCTAAAATGCGCCGATTCGAGGAGCCTTTCTCGCAAGACGGGCGTGGTTTGCAAAACCTGAGGATCAGTCGGCGTTATGGCGCCCTGGTTGAAATTCACACACGCCAGGGCCTCTTCAACCTGAAGCGGCCTCGGTTTGCCGGTGGTTTTCTCCACGTGGTTCCAGTCATAGAGGCGATACGTGACGTCGCTGTTTTGTTGCACCTCGAACACAACCACCCCATCGCCCAGGGAATGAACCGTTCCTGCACCGATGTGGACGGCCTGACCGACCTTCGGCGAGAAGGCGCTCAATCGGTCGTTCACGGTCTCGGCCGTCAGGCTCGCCAGGTTTTCCTGGGTCGCTCCAGGCTGAAGTCCAGCATAGATGCGAGCGCCAGGATCGGCGTCTATGACAACCCACGCCTCGGTCTTGCCGGTTTCGCCTCTGGGAATAAGAGCCGTCAGTCCGTCTGCAGGATGGACCTGCACGGACAGCATCAGTTCGACGTCAAGGTATTTCAGGAGCAATGGGAAGCGGTCAACCCGCGCAGCCAGCGGCCCGAGGATTGAGGTTCGGGCCCACGCCATAAGCTGGGGCAAGGTCATCCCCGCAAGTGGGCCCGAAGCGACTTTACTGGGATGATCGTCTCGGTCGCTCAGCAACCAGGCCTCGCCAATAGGGTCTTGACCGGGAAGGTCCCGGTTCATCCAAGGCCCCAAACGCCGCCCGCCCCAAAGTCGATATTGGAAAATGGGATCAAACTGCAGCGGATAAAGAGCATGGTCCGTCATGGCGGCGCCTCGGCCGCCGCCGTGTCGGCAAAAACCCGCAGGGCTCCGACGGGCTGGAGATGGGCGGCGGGCAGGGATGCGTCCACCTTCAGCAGTCGGCCGAGGACGTCCGCTTTTTCCGCGCCTGTGACAAGAAACGCTGTTTCTCCACTGCTTTCCAATGCGGGGTAAGTCAGGGTGATCCGGGCCGCGTCCTTCGCCTCGACAACGGCGGCGACCCAACGGGTCCGTTGCGTCAAGGCCGCCGATTTGGGGAAAAGCGAAGCGGTGTGCCCGTCGAGGCCAAGACCAAGAAGGGTCACGTCAAAAAGCGGCCTGCCAGGATCAAGCTGGCACGCGCCGTAGTAGGCCTGCAGGTCTAGCTGGTAGAAGGCGGTCGCCGCTGCGAGGGTGAGGTCGACGGTCGGGATGGCGTGGATGTGCGCCGCGGGTAGGGGAACGTGAGAGAGAAGCCGCTCGCGAACAACGCCGAAATTGCTCCGCGCGTCGTCTGGCGGCACGAACCGTTCGTCTCCCCAAAAGACATGCGTCCGGCTCCAGGGAAAAGCGGAGCGGTACGGGGCCTGCGCGAGGCGTTGATAGAGGAGCCCCGGCGTTGCACCACCCGAAAGGCAGAGGCTAAAGTTTCCGCTCTTGGCCAGAGCGAGGTCGAGGAGCCAAGCGGCGACCCTTTCTGCGACGGCCGTGGGCGTCGAAAGCACCTCAACGCCATTTTTGAGCGTCACCATGATAGACACCCCTGACGGAGGGCGGCGATCGCCTTGGCGTAATCCGTTTGGCCAAAAATCGCTGAGCCTGCGACGAGAACCGTCGCCCCCGCCGTCACCGCGGCGGCGGCATGTTCGCCGTTGACCCCGCCGTCCACCTCGATGGCCGGACTAAGACCCTGGGCGGCGCACAGGCTAGCGAGTTTTCTGATTTTAGGCAGCATGGCTGGTAGAAAGGCTTGACCGCCGAACCCTGGATTGACCGTCATCACAAGTACGACGTCGCACAACGGCAGAACATACTCGACCATTTCGGTGGGCGTAGCCGGGTCAAGCACCACACCGGCTTTCTTGCCAAGGTCGCGGATCTGAGACAGGACCCTGTGGAGGTGCATCGTCGATGTCGGTTCCGCCTGGACCAAAAGATGGTCGGCGCCAGCCGCAGCGAACGCAGCAAGATGGCGCTCCGGCTCCACCACCATGAGATGAACGTTCAAGGGTTTTGTCGTCACGCGCCTCACGGCTTCAACAACGGCGGGACCAAAGGAGATCGTCGGCACAAATCGGCCGTCCATAATGTCGATGTGGATCCAGTCGGCCCCCGCGGCGTCCACGGACCGCACCTCCTCGGCGAGGCGGCCAAAGTCAGCTGAGAGGATCGAAGGGGCGATCAAAACGTCCGTCCGGGTCAAGGCGACGGTCATTTCAGACCGCCGGATGGGCGTATATGTCGATCACGTCACCCAGCATCTTCAGCGCTCTCGCCTGTGGGCGCTGGAATGAATTTCGCCCGAGGATCGACCCGAAGCCGCCCCCGGCGTGAATGGCCCGCACCTCGCTAAGAAGCGCCGCGTCGTCGAAATTGGCGGCGCCGCCTGAAAAGATCACGATGCGCCGCCCAGCGAAGGCGCACTGGACCACATGGCGCACGCGGTCAGGCAGGGTCTCAATGGGGATCGCCTCGGCCATATAGACCTTCGCCGCCGCCGCTTGCTCAATGTGGGCCGTCGGCAGCTTCACCTTGATGATGTGCGCTCCAAGCTGGGCTGCGATCTGGACGGCGTAGCCGCAAACGTCGATGGCGGTTTCGCCCGCCTTGCTGAGCCCCGATCCCCGCGGATAAGACCAAACCACAACGGCCAGTCCCTTGCGCTTGGCTTCCTCGCTGATGGCGCGAAGCTGGGCGAACATCTCAAGTTGGTGCGTCGAGCCTGGATAGATGGTGAACCCAACCGCTACGCAGCCAAGACGAAGGGCGTCATCGACACAGGCGGTAAGCGCCTGATTGGGGTCGCTCTCATCCGTCAGGGTATCGGCGTCATTCAGTTTGAGAATCAACGGGATTTCGCCGGGCTCATCACGAGCGCCCGCCTCAAGAAAGCCGAGGGGCGCGGCGTAAGCGCTGCATCCTCCGGCGATCGCCAAGTTGAAATGATAGCGTGGGTCGTAAGCGGGTGGATTGGCGGCGAAGGACCGCGCAGGCCCGTGTTCAAATCCCTGGTCAACGGGTAGGATGACGAGCTTCCCTGTCCCCCCAAGACGGCCGTGGTTGAGTAGCCGCGCCAGATTCGTCAAGGTTCCGGGATTGTCGGCGCCGTACCAACTGAGCATCTCCTGCACGCGGGGCGTCATTTTTGGGCCTTCTGCAACACGCATTACAGGGCACGAACCAGAAGGGCGTCGTGAACTGCCCCGCTCTAGGCGATGCGACACCCATTCAACGCCTCAGACCTTTTAAGGCTGCAAGAGATAGCGACGAACCGCTTTGGCGAAACCATTATTGTCGTTTGTGTCCGTGACGACGCTCGCCTCCGCCTGCACGGCCGCGCTGGCGTTCCCCATGGCGATGGAAAATCCGCTGCATTGGAACATCAGGACATCATTGGGCATGTCGCCCATGGTCGCGATCTGGTCCGTCTTGAGGCTAAGCCGCTCGCCCAGAAATGAGACCGCAGCGCCCTTGCTGGCCCTGCTGCTCGTGACATCGACGAAGTAGGCTGCTGACCGCCTCACACTCGCCAGGCTCCCGAGACGCTTTTGGCCCTTGATCTCCGTGGATGCGACGCGCTCTGGCTGATCCGACACGCCGACGATCTTCAAAGCGCTCGCCAGATGGCGTTCGTCGAACGCCGAAACCACGACCGGTTCGAATTTCAGGATCCACGCCTCCCGTTCAACGTGGGGCCCATGACGATCCCGCACGAACCAATCCGTCTCTGTGTAGACCCAGACATCCAAACCTTCCGCGGCTAGGAACTTCACCGTCTGCATCGCAGCGGCGGGATCGATGGGATGGACCGTGATGATGGAGAGATCAGGGTTGACGATGATGGCCCCGTTGCAGCCAACCATGGGCAAGGTGAGACCAAGCGGCTCCACCAGCATGGCCATTCCGCGCGGAGGGCGGCTGCTGGCGAGGGCGAGGGAGATTCCTGCGGCGCGGAGCCCGTTCGCCGCGTCCAAAGCCTCCTGGGTTAAGACTTTCTCGGTCGTGACAAGGGTTCCGTCGACGTCGCTGACGAGCATCCGAATGGGGGTCACTGGTCTACCGGCGCCGGCTTTTCTGGCGACTGAAAGGTCCGCCAGACCTCATCGTCGACCCGTGCGATGAGCCGATCAGCCGCCGGCGGCCCAGGGCTGCCAGCGCTATAATTTGGGAAGTCCGGCGCCTCGTCCGCCCAAGCGTCAAGGACCGGCTGGATGATACGCCAACCTTCCTCGACCATGTCGGCGCGCATGAAGAGGATCTGATCGCCCACCATTGCGTCGTAGAGCAGGTCCTCGTAGCCGACGTGGGCCTCTCGAGGGCTCAAATTGGCGTAATTGAACGTCATTACCGCAGGGCTGAGGGTCATGCCGCGGCCGCGGCGCTTGATCTCAAAATGCAGGGAGATGCTTTCGTCCGGCGCGATGCGTATGATGAGCCAGTTGGGCTGCGGCGGTCGCGGCGGCGTCTCCTGCAACACCAGGGCCGGAGCCGGCTTAAATCGAATGGCGATCTCGGTGACGCGGGCGGCGAGGCGCTTTCCCGTGCGAATGAAAAACGGGACGCCCTCCCATCGCCAGGTGTCGATTTGCAGCTCAAGAGCTGCGTAGGTCTCGATCGAGGACGTGGGGGAAACGTTGGGCTCGCTGCGATAGGCTTTGACGGCCGCTTGATCGAGGCCGCCGGCGCTATATTGGCCCCGTACCGCACGCGCCGGATCGGCGGGCGAAATCGCCGCGAGGAGGTCCGCCTTTCGCGCCCGCACAGATTCTGGATCGCGCCGGATGGGCGGCTCCATGGCTACAAGGGACATCAGGCTTAAGAGGTGGTTGGGCGCCATGTCGCGCAAGGCGCCCGTGTGTTCGTAGAAATCGCCCCGCCCCTCGACGCCCAGGGTCTCCAACGCCGTGATCTGCACATGATCGATCCGGTCGCGGTTCCAGATCGACTCGAATAGGCCGTTAGCGAAGCGAAAAGCTAAGATATTCTGGACCATGTCCTTGCCCAGAAAGTGATCGATCCGAAAAATCTGGCTTTCGGCCAGGTGCTTGGCGAGATCGGCGTTCAGGCGCTGCGCCGATGCAAGGTCATGGCCGAACGGCTTTTCAAAGACCACGCGTCGCCAACCGCCGACGCCGACGGGCTCATCGGGCGGCTCGTGGATCAGATTCGCCTCGGATAAGCGATCGACGACGGTTGCGAACAGGTGATCCTCAACGGCGAGGTAAAAAAGCACATTCCCTTCGGTTTGGTGTTTATCTTGAGCGGTTTGGAGGGCCTCGCGAAGGGCTTCATACAGAGCGGGCTCCGAGAGATCGCCTTGCACGAACGCCATGCGCTCGGAAAGCGCGTTCCATGCGGCTTCATCGAGGTGATCTGGGTTGAACGCGTCCGTTCCCTGCCGGATCATGGCTTTGACGCCCTTATAAAGGGCCTCCCGCCAGGCGGAGACTTGGCTCTCATGGCGGGCGACGCCGATGAGCGCGAAGCCAGCGGGCAGAGCGCCCTCACGCATGAGGTTATAGAGCGCCGGCACGACAAGTCGGTGGGCTAAATCTCCGGTGGCGCCGAAGAGGACCATAGCGCAGGGGTCGGCTTTATTGAGGGCGGAAGCGGCCGCCCCTCCCGGGCCGGCGGACCACGCGTCCTGCGACGCTGTTGCGCTCACGGCTATTGCGCCGCCTGACGGGGCTCTGATGGCTCAGGTCCGGATTGCGGATCGATGGCCTCTTGGCCTTCAATGTGGCCGCCAAAGCCAAAACGCATGGCGGACAACATTTTTTCAGCGAAGGTGTGGTCCTTGCGAGATCTGAAGCGCGCGAACAGCGCGGTGGTGAGGACCTCCGCCGGCACCGCCTCCTCGATGGCCGCTTCAACCGTCCATCGCCCCTCGCCCGAGTCTTGCACATAACCGGAGAAGCTGGACAGGGACGGGTCTTTCGCCAAGGCGGTTGCGCAAAGGTCAAGGAGCCATGAAGAGACGACGCTTCCGCGCCGCCAGACTTCCGCCACATCGGCGAGATTGAGGGCGTATCGCTCGGTCTCAGGCAGGTCGGTCGAGATTTTGTTGCGGAGGATGTCGAACCCTTCGCCATACGCCTGCATCATTCCATATTCGATGCCGTTGTGGACCATCTTCACAAAGTGTCCGGCGCCGGACGGACCGGCGTGAATATACCCCTGTTCGACCCGTGAGTCGGCTTCGGTGCGGCCCGGGGTTCTGGGAATGGCGCCGACGCCCGGAGCCAGGGATTTGAAGATGGGATCAAGGTGGTCGACCGCGTCTTTCGGTCCGCCAATCATCATGCAGTACCCCCGCTCGATACCCCAGACGCCGCCGGACGTGCCGCAGTCGACGTAACGCAACCCCTTCTCCGCGAGGCGCTTGGCGCGTCGGATATCGTCCTTGTAAAAGGAGTTTCCGCCGTCGACGATGATGTCGCCCGGCGCAAGGAGGCCGCTCAGCTCCTCGACCATCGCTTCGGTCGTGTCTCCGGCGGGGAGCATGAGCCAGACGGCCCGCGGCTCTCCCGAGAGGGTCGATACCAGTTCATCAATGGACGAAGCAGCGACCGCTCCATCCTTCGCCAAATCCTCCCGGGACTTGGCGCTGCGCGCGTAAACAACGCAATCATGTCCCGACTTCATGAGGCGGCGAGACATGTTCGCCCCCATTTTTCCAAGACCGATCATACCGATTTGCATGGCTCACTCCTTTGGGGAATCGCCCCTAACTGAACGTCGCGGATATGGTCTCGGCGAGTTCGGGCAGTCCTTTGGCGACGTCCTTCAGATGGACGCGCAAGACGCGGCGTCGGCGCGCGACCAAGACCTTCATGTCGCCAGCGGCTTGGGCCGCCTTGACAACGCCGAAGGTGAACGGGTGGTCGGGAATTTTGATATCTTCGGGATCATCGCCCGTGATTTGGAGAAAGACGCCGGTGTTTGGGCCGCCTTTGTAAACCTGGCCCGTGGAGTGTTGAAACCGGGGTCCGAAGCCGACCACCGTCGCAGCCTTGGTGGAGTGGCGTAGCGCCGTGCGCATTTGCGTCAATAGGGCGCGGTGCGCCGGCGTGCGGTCCAGATAAGGCAGGAGGCCAATATAGTCGCCGGCTTCAACGCGCCCAAAATGGCGTTCGAGATACCCGGCTAGGGTGTTGTGGCGGCCCAGCGCCTCGGCGTCCGCAGGATCTGCAAACAACGCGGCGCCGTTTTGATGAAAGATCGGCTTGTCCTCAGGCAAAGCCCCACTGGTCACGTAGGCGTCGGTGAGGGCGCGGGTTTCCACTTTGCTGGCTTCAACGTCGGGTTGGTTGAACGGGTCGATGCCGATTACCGCTCCGGCGACCGCTGTCGCCAATTCCCAGCGGAAAAATTCTTGTCCAAGGGCCCAGCGATCTGGGACCGAGATACGCACGACAGGATGCCCAGCTCGAGCCAGGGCGGTGACCGAAGCTCTTAAAGCCGCGTCAACGGCGCCTTCGAGTTCGAGGAAGACAAACACCCTATCCTCGCCATAGTCATCGGGCGTTCCCACGGGCTCATCTGTGACGGGGATAAGGCCGCGTCCATCCTTCCCCGTGCTTTCCGCAAGAAGCTGTTCGAGCCATGCGCCGAGCGCCCTCACGCCGCGAGATGCGAGAAACGTCACCTTGTCGCGACCGAACGACCTGGCTGCGACGCCAAGGACGAGGCCAAGCTGAACGCCTGGATTACCGTCGGGAGGGACGTCGGAACCGCAGGAGACCTGCATCAGCCGCGCGGAGTGCAGGAGCCGTTTTATATCGAGCCCTGAGGCTACCGCGGGCGTCAGCCCAAATTTGGACAGAACCGAATAGCGGCCGCCGATCGAGGGGGCCCCGTAGAAGGTATGCGCAAACCCGAGGGCTTGCGCCTCCGTGTCGAGGGGAGATCCGAGGTCGGTGATGGCGATAAAACGCCCGGAGGTCTCGCTCTGGCCCACGGCGGCGCCGATCTGCTCGGCGACATAAGCCCTTAGGATCTGCGGTTCGAGCGTGGAGCCAGATTTTGAGGAGACGATCACCAAGGTCCGCGCCAGATCGATGGCCCCAAGGGTCCTCGCGATTTGCGCGGGATCGGTGCTATCCAGCATATGAAATTTCGGCCAGCCCGGCTGATCGGAGAACGTGCTGGCGATGACTTCCGGTCCAAGGCTGGAGCCGCCCATCCCTAAAAGAAGGACGTCGGTGAATTTTCGGCTCTTCACCTCAGCCGCCAAGGCCTCCAGCGTCTGGATATCGGCCAGTTCAGCATCAATGATGCGCAGCCAGCCTGTCCACTGATCTTCGTCAGTCGATGTCCAAAGAGACTTATCGCCGGACCACAGCCGGCGAATACGTCCGTCTTCGCGCCAGGCCTTGAGTTCTGAGGCTACGGATGCAGCCAGGGCCGCGGAGCCTTCATCGACAACCAGGCCCGCATGCGCGGCGCCAAAAAATTCTCGCCGACGACCAGCGATAGCGAGGAAGAGTTTATCGAACGCATCCTCGAACTGCTTGACCCCCTCGATCACGAGGGCGTCAGTAATTTCGCTCAGGCTGACGCCTTCAGCGTCAAGGCGACTCAGGACGGCGCGGGCGCCGGCGAGGTCAGCGTCCAGCGTCGCCGGTTCAACCCTGCCATGGTCGAGAAACGCCTTCATGGTCGCAGGGGGAATGGTGTCGACCGTATCGCGTCCAATCAAAGCCTCGACGTAGAGCGTGTCCGGTAGAGCCGGGTCCTTGACGCTCGTCGAGGCCCACAGGAGCCGCTGCGTTCGTGCGCCCGCGCCGCCCAGAGCCCGCCAGCGGGCGCCGGAAAAAAGCACCTGGTAGCGCGCATAGGCGACCTTGGCGTTAGCGATGGCCACCTTGCCCCTCAAACCCTCGGCGGCGGTGGCGTCCCCAAGGTCGTTCAGCCGCTTTTCCACGGCTGTGTCGATCCGGCTGACAAAGAAGCTGGCGACGCTGGCGATCGTCGAGAGGTCGCAACCCTGTCGCTGTCGATCCTCAAGGCCGCACAGGAAGGCGTCTACGACTTGCTCATAGACGGCGACCGAAAACAAAAGAGTGACGTTTATGTTCAAGCCTTCGCTGATCAGCGTCCGGATCGCCGCGACGCCCGAGGGGGTGGCCGGTACTTTCACCATCAAGTTTTGGCGATTGACGGCCGCCCAGAGGCGCCGCGCTTCGGTGAGCGTCGCCTCAAGGTCGTTGGCGAGATAGGGCGAGCACTCCAGACTGACGTAGCCGTCGCGGCCTTCGGTCTCGACATAAACCGGTCGCAACACATCGGCCGCGGCTTGGATGTCCTGGATGGCTAAGCGCTCGTAAATGGAGGCGATGCTCTCATCGCCAGCCGCGAGGATGTCGCGGATAGCGTCGGCATATTCATCGTTCTCGCCAATCGCCTGTTGGAAAATGGCCGGATTGGAGGTCAGGCCCTTTAGTCCCGCCTGGTCGATGAGGTGCGAAAGCTCCCCGCTCTGGACCAGACTATGTTTCAGGAAGTCCAACCACGGCGCTTGTCCGCACGCCTCAAGAGCCTTCATCGGGTTCATACCGCGCCGCCTTTCATGACCCGCCGCGCCGCGGTCAGGACCGCCTCGGCGGTGAAGCCAAATCGGTCCTGAAGATCCTTGATGGGCGCTGAGGCGCCGAAGGTCCGCATTCCAAGCACAAGGCCCTGCGCCCCCACGTACCGGTCCCAACCTAGGACGGACCCCGCTTCGACGGCGACCCGCGCCGTCGCCTCGGCGGGCAATACGCTCTGGCGATAGTCCGCGGGCTGAGCCTCAAAAATCTCCCAAGAGGGCATGCTGACGAGGCGGACGGCTACACCTTCATGTTTCAAGGTCTCGTAGGCCTCAGCGCATATCGCCACTTCGCTTCCGGTTCCGATCAAGATCACGTCCGGCGGCGATGACCCGGCGTCCGCCATGACATAGGCGCCCCGTGCCACGCCGGAGGCGGGCGCAAACTCTGTGCGATCAAAGGTCGGCAACGCCTGCCGGCTCAAGACCAGGCAGGCGGGCTGGTTTTTCAGTTTGGCGATGACGCCCCACGCCTCGACCACCTCGTTAGCGTCCGCCGGGCGTAAGGTGACGAGGCCCGGCACCCCTCTTAGGGCGAGGAGTTGCTCGACCGGTTGATGGGTCGGCCCATCCTCGCCGACGCCGATTGAGTCATGGGTGAAAATGAAAATCGCTGGCAGCTTCATGATGGCGGCCAAGCGGATCGCCGGCTTCATGTAGTCTGAAAAGATCAGAAAGGTTGCGCCATAGGGGCGTATCTTCGAGAGGGCGAGGCCATTGACGACTGCGCCCATGGCGTGCTCGCGCACGCCAAAATGAAGGTTGCGTCCGCCGTAGGCTTCCGCCTCAAAGTTGCCGGCGCCTTCGAAGGTCAGATTCGTGCGTGTGGAAGGCGAAAGGTCGGCGGCGCCGCCCATCATCCACGGCCACCCTTGTGCGACCCTATTGATAGCCTTCGCGCTGGACGCTCGTGTGGCCATGCCTTTTGCATCGGCGGGGAAGTCCGACGGCGCGTTCTCCCAGCCGACGGGGGCGTCCCCCGCCAGGAGGACGTCGAGCTCTTCAGCGAGGTGGCGGTGTTGCGCGCGGTAGGCGCGAAACATTTCCGTCCATTCGTCGTTCAACCTGCGCCCGCGCGCCCCCACCCCGGAGGCCATATGCTCATAGACGCCCTCTGGAACATGGAATTGGGCGTCCTCGGGCCATCCGTAATGCCGTTTGGCCAGGCGCGCCTCTTCGACGCCAAGGGGCTCGCCATGGGCCGCGGATGTGTTTTGCTTATGCGGCGCGCCATAGCCAATTTGACTATCGACGATGATGAGCGTCGGGCAGTAGGCGCCGCGTTTGAAGGCTTCGAGCGCCTCGCGGACGCGTTTAAGATCGTTTGCGTCCCCGACGATCTCGACGTTCCAGCCATAGGCGCGGAACCGAGCCGCGACGTCGTCGCTGAAGGCGAGATCCGTGTGCCCTTCAATGGTGACGCGGTTGCTGTCGTAGATCCAACAGAGATTGGATAGCATGAGATGGCCAGCCAGGGACGCCGCCTCGCTGGTGACGCCTTCCATCATGTCTCCATCGCCGCATACGGCGTAGACGTTGTAGTCAAACAGCGTAAAGCCCGGTCGATTGAAACGCGCGGCCAGCCAACAGGCGGCCATGGCCATGCCGACGCTGTTGCCGCACCCTTGTCCAAGGGGGCCGGTGGTGGTTTCCACCCCAGCCGTGACGCCGTGCTCAGGGTGGCCTGGGCAGCGGCTGTCGAGCTGCCTGAAGGATTTGATGTCGTCCAGCGTAACAGCGAAGCCTTCGCCGTCCCGGGTCGGGTCCTTGACGCGCGCCAAATGCAAAAGGGCGTAAAGCAGCATAGAGGCGTGGCCGTTTGAGAGAACGAACCGGTCTCGGTTCGGCCAAGTCGGCGTGTCGGGATCAAAGCGTAAGGCGTCTCGCCACACGACGTAGCCCACGGGCGCTAGCCCCATAGGAGCGCCAGGATGCCCGGATCCAGCCTTCTGAACCGCGTCGATGGCGAGGGTTCGGATGGTGTTGATGCACAGCTCGTCATAGACTTCGGCAGCCGCGGGCCCCGGCGGGAGGGGCGTCTGGTCGGCGGCAAATTCACGTCTGTTCGGTGAGTGCGTTGTCATCAGTCCTCCCTGCGCCGGCGCCAACCGCGCCAAGCGTCAGCACCGCGGCAAGTCTGCTTCGTGAGCTGAGGGCGGCTCGGACGCCGAGCTTGAAAATCAGTTCGGTCGCTAAGGTCTCAACCTCCATCTAAACGACCCGATCAGCCTTTAGTTCAGCTTGGCTGTTAATAAACTACAGGGTGGAATGATATTTGCTGCGTAACCCTAGAACCTTTCCCCGAAATGGACCGGCGACGTCGCAGATAAGCCGACGATACATTCAAATAAATTTAAGAGTGCGCCCGAATTAATATTTCATAATCAAGAGATTTATCTATACTATTTCCCTTAAATTATAGGAATCATCGCATTATGATGCGATATATTTAGGATATGCGCCTATTGGAACATCTAATAGTGAAAATCGTATGGCAAGGACCGGCTATTTTGTCCGGCGCCTTTGAAATCTAAGGACGTCTTAAGATCGCCTTGCAGACCAATCTCCTCGCGCTGGTCGACAGGGCGTGGCCGCAACGCCGTCTCGCCGTCTGACGGAGGGATGCGCGCGTTTGGATTGATTACATCCCCGGCTAGGCCGATGAAACGGGCGCGATGGGGAAAACTTGCAACGCGCTCTGCCACACGCGCTCCGCATCGAACGCAACCTTGCGAGGAACTTGGCCGCAAGCCTGCTCTACTCACGCGCCAATGGTGAGCGTTTTACCCGCTGCAGCGAGTAAGGCGAGAATAGAGGGAGCACCAAGCGCTTTTTTCAACAATCGCTTTTGATCGACGGCGATCCGAACCGTCTTGCGGTCTACTTGTGGCTGCGCCGCAGGAACTGTTGGAAATTGAAAGGCGTTTTGTCACAAAAGTGAAACGATGGGAGGAATATCCCGCATGAATAACTTACATGGTAAACTATCGGTGCTTGTCGTGGACGATGATCCTGTCATCAGCGCCCTGATAGCTCGCGGATTACGCGACCTCGGCTATCGCGTAAGCGCTGCGAGTGATGGGAACAAAGCGATCCAGGCGCTCGAAACCTCCACGTTCGATACGGTAGTTATTGATATCATCATGCCGGATCGCGAAGGCGTGGAGACCATCATCGAGATCCGAACACGATGGCCCAAGGTCAAGATCATCGCCATGTCCGGGGGCGGCCGCATGGACCCCCAAATGTTCTTAAGTCTCGCAGGCACGTTCGGCGCCGACGCGGTGTTGAAGAAGCCTTTTAAGCTTCCTGAGTTGCTGTCTCTGCTGGCGCCGGATACGCCCCCTGAAGGCCTGACGCCGCAAGCGTGATGGCGTGGGCGAGGTCCGCCGTATGGTAAGGTTTCTTCAGCAAGGGCGTATTATTTGAGAGGGCGCGCATCACGTCGGGGTCC